>Ga0172370_10003704_pt1 | contig 21018 bp, 20 predicted proteins | sample LakKiv5m_FD_114538 | JGI IMG/M metagenome (GOLD analysis project Ga0172370, IMG submission 114538) | Freshwater microbial communities from Kabuno Bay, South-Kivu, Congo - kab_022012_11.5m | ecosystem: Environmental > Aquatic > Freshwater > Lake | place: Democratic Republic of the Congo...
CAAGCAAATATCTTGCAGAAAAGAAAGAGATAATGAAGCAGAATGGACTGGAGGCCAAGGCAGCGGGAGACAGCATAATCTCGAAATGGAAGGCGCATGAAAACGCAGCCGAGAGGCTTGCTGCGCTTGACAGGAAATACAAGTTCATGAAAGTCACGTTTGACATCGCGTTTGGGAGCGAGTCCGCGGTGATGTGGAAGGTCTACTCCGCAAGGGAAGTCAGGGGCGTGCAGTACATGAACGACACTTCTTTTAAGGGCAGGAAAGTGCCGGCAGGGATGGCATAGTTTCCGCAGCCCGCGCGCCTACCAGTCCAGCACGTACCCGAACATGAGCGGAGCCACTATGGTCGCGTCCGACTCGATGACAAAGCGCGGGGTGTTCTCGTCAAGCTTGCCCCATGTTATTTTTTCGTTGGGGACTGCGCCCGAGTAGCTTCCGTAGCTTGTCGTCGAGTCGGATATCTGGCAGAAGTAGGACCAGAACGGGGTGCCTTTTAGCTTGAGGTCCTGGATGAGAAGCGGCACCACGCAGATGGGGAAATCCCCGGCAATGCCGCCGCCTATCTGGAAAAAGCCTATCTTGTGCTTGGGCGAGGTCGCCTTGTACCAGTTGATGAGCTCCTCCATGTACTGCGCGCCGCGCTTGAGCGGCGTGTAGGAGGAAAGCCCGCCTTTTATCACCTGGGAGACGAACATGTTGCCAAGCGTGGAGTCTTCCCAGCCTGGCACGAACATGGGGAGGTCATTCTCCGCCGCGGCGAGCAGCCAGCTGTCACGGGGGTCGATTTCGTAGTGCTCCTTCAGCACGCCGGACTTGAGGAGCTCGTACATGTACTCGTGCGGGAAGGACGGCTTGTCCGCCTTTTCATGCTTCTGCCAGAGCTTGAGCACTTCCTTCTCGATGCGCCTCATCGCCTCGTCCTCGGGGATGCAGGTGTCCGTCACCCTGTTGAAGCCAGCGTTGTAAAGCTCCATCTCGTCCTTGGGGGAAAGCTGCCTGTAGTGCGGCACCCGCTTGTAGTGCTTGTTCGCCACCAGGTTGAAGACGTCCTCCTCGAGGTTCGCGCCCGTGCAGGTGATTGCGTGCACCTTGCCCTGCCGTATCATCTCCGCAAGCGATTTCCCGAGCTCCGCGGTGCTCATTGCGCCCGCAAGCGTCACCATCATCTTCCCGCCCGAATCGACAATGTCGCAGTACGCCTGCGACGCGTCGACGACAACCGCCGCGTTGAAGTGCTTGTAGTGCTTCTTCATGAAGTTCCGCATATATCCGGCCATGCATCCACCCCGATGAACCGCACCAAAAAAAGAACGCGCGATGAAAAAGTTTTCGTTTTACGCGCAAAATACGGCGACAAAGTATATAATGATTTTGATTTTTTGAAAAAGCTCGCGCGCGGAAAAAAAGCTACATGAACTCCTCGATGTACTTTGAGATGTCGACGGATGAGATGTCGTGCTTGGCAAGGGGCAAGTCCTTTATGAAAGGCAGCTCGTCGGTGTAGATGGGCTTCTCCGCCTTGTAGAACACGCCGATTGGCCAGCGCTCGGTCTCCTGCGCGCGCTTCATTGCGGCATCGAAGCTTGCCGGGTCGTGCCCCTCGGCTTCGAGCTTGTAGATTTTCTTCTGGTAAAGATCGTATGGCAGGTCCTTGCGCCATGTGACGCAGGGCTGGAACACGTCGATGTGCGCAATCCCGCGGTGGGCAATGCCCTGAGAAATCAGGTCCGTAAGATGGGGAATGTCGCCTGCAAAGCCGCGCGCGACAAACGTCGCGCCGGCGGAAAGAGACATGAGGATCGGGTTCACCTCGCGCTCTATTGCGCCGTTGGGCGTGGAGCGGGTTTTCGTCCCCTGCCTGGTGGTGGGGGAAGCCTGCCCGGTCGTCAGCCCGTATATCTCGTTGTCCTGCACAATGTAGGTGACGGCCATGTTGCGCCGCAGTGCATGTATGAAGTGTCCCATGCCGATGCCGTATCCGTCGCCGTCGCCGCCCACAGCCACCACCGTTAGCTTGTTGTTTGCAAGGTGGATGCCTTGAGCGGGGGGGATGGAACGGCCGTGCAGGCCCTCGAAGCCGTATGTCTTTATGAAGTGCGGGAGCTTGGAGCCGCAGCCCACTCCCGACACCACCACCGTTTCCTCCGGAGGGATGGAAAGCTTGGCAAGCGCGCCCTTGAGCGCCACCAGTATGCCAAAGTCGCCGCAGCCAGGGCACCATGTGGGCATGTGGCCGGAGTTCAGTTCTGACACGGTTACCATGATATCACTTCATTTTCTCCCTGCAAGCTTGGAAACGTGCGCCGCTATCTCTTCCGGCGTGAACGGGCGCGCGTCATAGCGCAGGTATGCCTTCTCTATGTAATAGCCGGTCTTCTGGAGTATGAGGGTGCGCATCTGCGCCTCGGAATTGCCCTCGAGGATTACGGTGTTTTTTGCCGCCCGAAGCGCCTTAAGGACGGTGGACGCGGGGAACGGGGATGCGTAGCGTATGTGCATGAGGCGCGCTGCCACGCCGCGCTGCTCAAGGAGCCGAAGCGCCTCAAGCGCAGGCCCCTTTGTGGAGCCCCAGCACACGACCATGATGTCCGCGAGCGATGCCGATGCGCCGTGGAATGTGGGCGCGATGAAGACCTCCGGGATTACGGAGAGCTTGGTGGCGCGCTTGTCAATCTGCTTCATGCGGTTCTCGCCCTCTTCGGAGGTGAAGCCGGTCTCGTCATGCTCGTAGGAGGAGGAGACATAAAGCCCGTTTTTTTGCCCGGGCAGGCTGCGCGGCGAGATGCCGTTTGCCGTGAGTTCGTAGCGCTTGAAGGGCTGCGGCGCGCCTGCAAGCTGCTCGTCGCTCATGAGCTTGCCGCGCTCGACCTTGAGGGGCATCTTCCTGAAGTCCTCGACCGTCTGCGAGCTTTCGGAGAGGTACTTGTCGAGAAGCACGATTACCGGCACCTGGAGAAGCTCGGCAATGTTGAATGCGTTGAATGCCTCGACATAGCATTCCGTCGCATCGCCCGGGGCAATCACCACGCGCGGGAACTCGCCTTGCGATGCGTGGAGCGCAAAGAGCAGGTCTGCCTGCTCGGTGTAGGTGGGGAGCGCTGTGGACGGGCCTGCGCGCTGGGAATTGAATATCACCGCAGGCGCCTCCATCATGCCCATGAGGCCAAGCGCCTCTGCCATGAGCGAAAAGCCGCCGCCCGAAGTGGCTGTCATTGCACGCACGCCCGCAAAGCCAGCGCCGGTTATCATGTTTGCCGCCGAGATTTCGTCCTCGGTCTGCTTCACTATGATGCCGTAGTCGCGCTCGTGGCCCGCCATGAGGTGCAGTATCGCGGTCGAGGGGCTCATTGGGTACTCGGCCACGAACTTGCAGCCTGCCGCAATCGCGCCTGCCACGGACGCCTCGTTGCCGTTTATGAAAAGCGTCTTCTCGCGCTTCACGAATTCTATCCTTGCCTTGAAGCCGCCGTTCACGATGGATTTTGAGAAGTCATAGCCTGCGCGGGCGGCCGCGATGTTGGAGTCCACCACCTTTTGCCCTTTCCGCAGCCAAAGCTTGTGCAGCATGCCCTCGATTATGGCAAAGTCGATGCCGAGTATGCCCATCGCAGCCCCGAGGGCGACGGTGTTGAACATTATCTCCCCGCCAGCGGCAGCTGCCATCTGGGAAAGGGGCGCGCCAACGTAGGTTATATCCTGCCTTTTTGCGATTTCGCGCGCATCGGACACCTTGTTCGAGTCGAAAATGAGCGCTCCGCCCTCGGACAGCTCCAGGGCGTGCGCCTCCACCGTCTTCTTGTCAAGCGCAATCAGGATGTCGGGCTTCCCCAGGAGGGAGAGGATGGGCGTAGGGCTGGCGCTCACCGCGTAGGTGTTGTGCCCGCCCTTGATGAGCGAGGGGTAGTCGTTAGTGCCGAAGACCTCAAGCCCGCTCCGCTGCAGGCATTTTGCGAAGAGCAGCCCCACTGAAGCGACGCCAGCGCCTGCCGGGCCGCCTATGAGAAAGTTCACCCTATTGACATCAGCCATGTAATCACTGCCTGGTCGCACCTAGAAAAACGGAATTGAAATTAATAAAGCTTCTTGACGTGGATTGACGTAGTCGGTTTCAAGAAGAAAAAAGAAAACTAAAAAAACGAAATCAGTTGCTCTTCGCGCGCGACCGCGATTGCCTCTTTCCGCTTGCCGAATGCTTTCCGCGTTTCATATGTTCACCTTTTTTCTGAATGTTCATGAGAAAATTCTCGCCCTCGCAGGGATTTGAACCCTGATCTCAAGCTCCGCAAGCTCGCATTCTATCCAAGTTATACTACGAGGGCACAGGAGGACAAAGCTTCGCAAAGCTTTGTCCGCATTTGTAAATTATCAAATTTACAAATATAATAAAAAAGCGTCCGCAGATGCTTTTTTAGAAGCGCAATGAGCGCATGCGCATTGCACTAAGATGATAAGAGGCTAAACCCTTATTAAGTTTCGGCACCCACGGTTTTCCCACGTGGGAACATGTCTTCGAGCCAGATTGCGCGCATTGACGGCAAGGGCAGGCTGATTGTGCCTGCCGCCTACCGCGAGGTGCTGAACCTGAAGGAAAACTCGAACGTGCTCCTCATCCTCAACAGCGAGAAGGCCACGCTTTCAATATTGCCGTTTGCAGCTGCAGGGGACAGCCTGTTTAGGATGAGCGTGGCGCTGTCAGACGCGCCAGGCTCGCTTTCGCGCCTTCTTATCATCCTTGCAAAAAGCGGGGTGGACCTCGTGCAGTCCGAGTCCATCGCATCCGACAGGGGCAGGAGCGCGGAATGGCGCGCGACTGCGGATTTCTCGAAGTGCAAGCTGAAGCATTCGGCGATAAAGGAACTACTTCTTAAGGAAAAGGTCGCGACTGGAGTCGAGATTGCGCAGGTCTGACCAAATCGTGTTGCAGGAAGATTTAAAATATGGTATTCCATCAACAGGCAGGTGATAATGTGAATTACATTCAAATGAGGCTGAAGAATCCAAAAACAGATGCGCAGATAAAAGACCTGATATCAGAGGTTAGTAGCCCGAGAGGAGCAGGTTTCCTGCTAAAGCGGGCAAGAGCGCTGAACGTAGGCGCTGCCAGGCAAATTGCATATGACATTGAAAAAAGCAGCATGCCAGCAGTCAGCAGAGCAAAAAAGGCGGAGATAAACACGCGCGCAAGCAAATTCAGGGATAGCCTGCTATAGAGCCGTTCCTTCTTTTCACATTTTCCTCCTTTTAATTTGTTTTCCAGGCAGAAAGATAGCCTTATAACCCCTTCGCCCACTAAAGGGGGAAAGTGGGAAAGAGGTGGGGACATGATAATGCAAACAAAAGCGAACGTGATGGCAAGAGCAGCCAGAGTAGAGAAAATTATGGAGAAAGCGAACAGTGTGAACAAGATTAGGGGCGCAGGAATAGTCCTTAATCTCCTTACGCAGTTTGAGCCGAAATTTGAATATGAACGGCTCGAGCTTGCAAGCAAGGCAAATCGCACCATTAGCCTGCTGGAGAAGGATTCGTCTCTAAATGGAAATGCGAAGGAGGTTATAGGAGAGCTGCGTGTGATTGCAAACGTGGCCAAAAAGCTGCCTTCGTTTGCCCAAGAGACGCCTATGGCGGACATTTGCCTGTCCTAGGCATTTTCCTCTCATTTTTCTTTTTGCCCCGCCAGGATGCACTCTTGTGGCTTGTGCGGGAATTATTCCTATTTGAATAAAACAGGCAGCGCATTTTATAATCCATCTTTTGGAAATCCCATCAGGTGAGGCAAATGGTTACCAAGATATTCTCTTCAGAGTCAGTGACGGAGGGGCACCCCGACAAGATTTGCGACCAGGTATCCGATGCCATACTTGATGCAATACTGAAAGACGACCCGAAGGGCAGGGTGGCAATCGAGACTTTGGTCACCACGGGCACGGTCATCGTGGCAGGCGAGGTCACCACCAACACCTACGTGGACGTGCAGAAGGTGGTGAGAGGCACGCTTGAGGGCATCGGCTACACAAACCCGGAATACGGGATAGATTCCAAGGACTGCGGGGTGCTCACCGCCATACACGAGCAGTCGCATGACATTGCCGTGGGTGTGGATGCCGGTGCGCACGAGCAGGGCGCGGGCGACCAGGGCATGATGTTCGGCTATGCGTGCAACGAGACGCCGCAGCTCATGCCGCTTCCCATCATGCTTGCGCACGCAATAACGAAAGGGCTTTCCGGCGCCAGGAAGGGAAAGAAGCTTGCGTGGCTGCGCCCGGACGGCAAGAGCCAGGTGAGCGTGGAGTATGTTGATGGAGTACCTAAACGTGTGGCGACCGTGGTGGTGGCCGCGCAGCACGATCCGTCCGTGAATGAGGAAACCGTGAAGAGGGAGGTCATTGAAAAAGTGGTGAAGCCCGCGTGCGGGCGGTGGCTGGATGCTGCGACGAATTATTTCGTGAACGGCACGGGCATTTTCGTGACAGGCGGCCCGGAGGGCGACACCGGCGTCACGGGCAGGAAAATCATCGTGGACACATACGGCGGCATGGGAAGGCACGGAGGCGGCTGCTTCTCGGGCAAGGACCCGTCAAAGGTGGACAGGTCGGCTGCCTACATGGCGCGCTACATAGCGAAGAACGTGGTGGCATCAGGCCTTGCCGGCCGCTGCGAGGTGCAGATTTCATACTGCATAGGCATTGCAAAGCCAACCTCGGTTTACGTGGACACTTTCGGCACCGGGAAAATCCCCGAAGAGAAAATCGAGGCGCTGATTGAGAAAACGTTCCCGCTCAAGCCCGCGGAAATCATCGCGCACCTGTCGCTCCTGAGGCCCATTTACAAGAAGACCGCGGCCTACGGGCACTTTGGCCGCGAGGAGCCGGAGTTCACCTGGGAGAGGACGGACAAGGCGGACGAGCTGAAGAAGGCTGCAGGGATTTAGGGCTTTTTCCTTGCCGCGCAAGCAATGTTGAATATGTCCAGCCCGGGCGCTTTCCCGCTTTCAAGCGCGGGCACAATCCGCCGGAGAAGCACTGCCTTTGCCTGCAGGAATTTCTCGCGCCCGACTTCCGCATTTCCAATAGCGTAGCGCAAATTCTTCGCATTGAAGCAGAATATGCCGTTCTGCACGTTCTCGCAGTTGTGGCAGAAGTAGCAGTCGGCGCAGTCGCGGGAGGAGTCCACCTCGAAGCAGCGGTTGAGCTTCACCGATTGGTAGCAGTGGATGCAGAAGGCGGAATCAAAGACCGTGCCGCAGCCGAACAGGTGCTCGCTGGAGCGCGGCCACCAGTTGTATGCCGAGTCCTTTATCTGCACGCATGGCGCGCAGCGGAGTGCGTTGCTTGAGTATGCATAGGCCATGCATTCAACTATGTTGCTGTTTGTCCCGTCGTGGTAGTCGAGCGAGAGGTAGGCAGCCATGCCAATGAATTCGTGCGCGGTGTCAAGCGTTATCCCCTCAAGCCCTTCCGGCTGCGGCGCAACCGCGAGGAGGGAAAGCGCCTCGTCCTCAAGCACGGTGCGGCTCTTGGGAACAGCCATGTACTTTGCGTAGTTGCCCACGAATATTTCCATGCCTGAGAGCACGGACTTTCGCATCTCGCCCTTGGGGATGCGCGAGTTGAGCCATCCCTTGTAATTTTCAAGCCCTGGGAGCTCTGCGCCGAAAAGCAGTTTTGAGGTTTTCCTGAACGCTTCTTCCATGGGCGCGGTGCTTTTCTCTTCAGCTTCCTTTTTCACAAGCCTGCCTTGCACAAGGCGCTGCGCCTCCTTTGATTCGTCAGGCGCCTTTGCTATTATGTCCATGAGCGAGGGCAGGCGCTTCTTTTTCACAAGTTCCCCGCGCATCTGCTCAAGAAGCGCGCTTTTCAGCGCGGCATATTTCTCTTTTGGAAGCTCCACATTGCCAATGCAGCGGCTCTTGCCGCGCAGGTTGAAGGAGAACATGCAGTCCGTGCAGTTGTTGATGGCAAAAACGTAGTAGCAGTCGTTGGAGTTGCACGTCATCCAAAGCTCGAGCGCGCGGCTCAGCCTATAGGTGTCGTTGCAGCGTATGAGGTAGGACGATTCTCCGGGCGCCGCGGTGCCGAAAACATGGTCGCACAGGCGCCCCATGCTGCTGTAGGCAATGTACTTTGAGTCGCCTATGCGAGAAGAGCCGTAGATGAAATGGCTGTCGGACACGTTGCTGCTCTTTTCAACATTGCTGCAGTTGCCAAGCACGATGTCGCCCGCGTAGGAGAAGCGCTCCTGCAGAGAGGAGAGGATCGAGTCGATGTCCTTCAGGTCGTCCATGGGAAGCACGGCTTGCTTTTTCTCGAATGATATTTCGCCTAGCGCAATCCTTTTCGAGCCCTCGCAGTAGTTGCCTGATGAGAAGGATACTTCTTTGCCTGAGAGGGAGGAGGGGAAATGGAAAATCGGGTCGGCGCGCTTGGAGAGCCATTCCTTGTAATCGCCAAGCGGACCGACATCGCCCTTGAGCACTATGGAGCAGGTCTGGCGCCATTTCTTGTCCAGCTCCAGAAGCAATGCGGAATCCATGCGCTCACTTCTTGCCATTTGCGCCAGTTAGCGCGAATATGGAACGGCTGCAGCGCTTCTTCGCGTCTATCTCGGCATTCACGTAGTTGAGCACCATCTTCTTTATGCGCGCGTATTCCTCGCGGGGGAGCTGCCGGTTCAGCACGGCAAAGCGCATGCCCTTCACGTTTGAGCAGAGGATGCACTCCTCGCAGCCTTCAAGGTTGTGCGAGAAATAGCAGTTGCTGCAGTTCGTGCAGTTGTCTATCTCGAAGCAGCGCTTGCACACCGTGATATCGCAGCTTTTCACCGAGAACTCGGAGTCGAGCTGGCGAAGACTGCAGCCGAAAATGTACTTGGACTGGATTACCCCGTCCGAGCAGGCGGAGCGCTGCGAGGTGGTGGTGTCCCATGACGAGTACACCTCGCTGGAATCGATGACCTGGGAAACCTCGACGTAATCGCGGCACTGCCCGTCCACGAAGTCCAGGGTGGACACAGCGTTCTTGGAAACTATCGCCTCCAGCTTTTCAAGGGGCAATGTCAGGTCCCCATCGGCAATGACTGGCTTGTCCTGCTTCATCGCCTCGTCAAGCGTGCAGAGCCAGCTTCTTGGGATTTCCTTCACAAGGGGCCATCCCGAGTTGAACGCCCAGGTGCCGAACTTCCCTTTCCCCTTCATTATCGGCATGGTGCGCTCCTGGAGATACGGGACAAAATCGGAAATAGGTGCCCGTTCCTTGCCAAGCACTATCTTCATTGTTTCGGTGAATGCCTTGTCCACCGCCTTGGGCGCCGGAAGGGTGGGGATGAATCTTATGCCCCCTTCGCTGTCCTTTTCCCTTGCAGCCATCCTTGCAATGTCCGATGTCGAGCGCGCGCGGCCTTTTTTCTCAAGCTCGTCCGCAATTTCGCCCATGAGCTTCTGCTTGAGCTCCGCGTATTTTTCCTTCGGAAGCTCGATGTTGCCAATCACGTGCCTCTTGCCCCGGAGGTTGTAGCCGAATATGGCATCTGCGCAGTTGGTGCAGTTGAATGAATAGTACATGTCCGACGAGTGCGTGATGTAGAATGACTCGAAGAGCCGGTGGACGTTTATGCCCTCGTGGCAGCGCATCGAGTAATTTATCTTCGGGAAGGCAGGAATGCCAAAAACGCACTCGGACTCGCGGACATAGGAGAGGTAGGCGCCCTTTTTCACGTTCCTCACGTTGTGGGAATGGTAGACGTCTATGCAGTTGAGGGCGTTGTCCACGTAGTCGGCATTGGCGTTCTTGCCGAAAACCTTGTTGCCGCAGTATGCCGTGTTTTCCTCTGCTGCGCGGAAAAGGGAGTCAATGTCCTTTATGTCGTTGGGGCTGAATTTCGAGGCAGGAAGCGACGGGATTTCGCCTGGCGTGATGAAGCGCGCGCTTGCAGGGTAAAGCTTGTTGGAGAGAAAGACGCTATTGCCCGAGATGCTGCTTTTTGCTATCAGGTAGGGCGCCATTGCCTCCTTGAGGTAGGGCTCGAACTTCTTGAGGCTGCCTACGTCCCTGCCGAAAAGGAGCTTGCAAAGGCCGCGCCAGGCGGTGTCAATGGGCGCGATGTTGAACTTTTCCATATCCTCACCTTTTTCTTGCACGGGCGCTTATTTATAGCCATCGGGCTTTCCCGTTTTTGCCGATGCCGATGTGAAAAAGTTCTCGATTTTTGCCTGGAACTGCATTTCGCCCCTGTAGGCATTTTCTCTTTTCCCCCCATTTGCGCTTGGCTGTTCAACTGGAGGCAATGGCGTTTCTTTGCCTAGCTTGGTGGCGCGGAGGTCGGCATAGGCATCCATCAGCTTGCTTAGGATGCGCGAAAATGGGGCAATGTGCCATTTGTCAGACCATGCCTTGGCGCGCACGACACCCTCCATCTGGAGCCCCCGAGTATAGCTTTGGCAGTATGTGCAATTGTACGCCGCGTCCTTTTTGAGCCGCATGAGCGCGTCAAATTCTTCGTGACCGAACCAGCTGTCTGATGGATTGAAATAAACCAATTGCCTGCCAGCCCTGAAATCCTCTTCGCTTTTCGCGCTTTTCTCCAGTTGCATCAGCCCCCTATAAAGCAGGAGTGAACGGTAGAAAGGCATGGCTGCCCCCGATTGCGTGTTGCGGGTTATCCTTCCGGTTATCATGTATGCCTTGCTAAGGTTGTTTGCATTGCGCACGTGTAAATACTTGTTGTGGCTGAATCTCATGTTGTCACCTCTTGTCATGTTCTGCGATTAACTATTATTTATAATCTCTTGTGAAAATCTTGGACAAAATTGCAAAGTATTATAATATTTTAAGAAATAGTAAAAACATGGCTGGCGGGGCATTCAGGCTGGACGAATACGACAGGCGCTTGCTTTACGAGCTTGACAGGGATGCGTCCCTTCCGCTTTCCGCCCTTGCGCGGCGCCTGAGGAAATCCAAGCAGTTCGTGCTTTTCAGGAAGGAAAGGCTGGAGAGGGAGGGCGTGATAACCGGCTACACCGCGATAGTGGACATGGCACGGCTTGGCTTTTTGTCGTTCCGCATTTACCTGAAGTTCCGCCAGACCACGCAAAAGGAAGCCGCCAGGATGGTGGAATTCATAAAGTCGCTTCCCAACGTCTGGACCATCACCATGCTGCACGGCAAGTGGGACCTTGCCATATTCATAGGCGCAAAGGATGCGGGGGATGTGCATGCCATCTGGGACCCGATAATGCAGAGGTACAAGGAGAAGGTGGAGGGATACAACTTCGCGCTTTACGCGCCTATCTACAATTTCAGCCGCGCATTTTTCATGGGCAGGGAAACGGAAGCCATAACAAGGGAATACGGCGTTGGGAAGCCGGAGCGGGTGGATGAGGCAGACTGGAAAATTATCCGCGCCTATGCGCCAAACGTGCGCCAGTCCGCGCTTGTGGTTGCCAAAAAGACCGGCCTCTCGCCTGAAACCGTGAGGAGGAGGATTGCCGCGCTTGAGAAAAGGAAGGTGATAATCGGCTACAAGATAGGCATGGACATAGGCAGGATGGGATATACTTCATATAGGCTTGATTTTGAGCTGTTGTCGCAAAAGAGGTGGAAGGAGTTGTTCGAGTACTGCAGGCAGCACCCGAAGATATATCAAGTGCAGCAGACGGTGGGGCACATGGACTTCGAAACCGAAGTGGTGGTGAAGGACCTGCAGGAGCTTCTTGGGATAATCGAGGAATTCAAGGCGAAGTTCTCGGGCACCATAAACAATGTGGATTATTTTGGCTATTCGACATACCATTTGCTGAACTACATACCGGACTGATTTGCCGGCAAACCTTTTAGGCAATTCCGGTGCCGAAAAGGCAGGCTTTTAACCCTATTGCCCCCTATACGACGTCACTCGGGTGAATGATTATGCTGAAAAACTGTGTTACATGCGGAAAGCAGACCAAGGAATATTCGGAGTTCCCGTGCGCAAGCTGCGGCGAGAAGATCGTGCGCTGCAGGCACTGCAGGCAGATTTCGCTCCCCTACACGTGCAAGGCATGCGGGAAGACGGGGCCGTAAGCGCGCTTTTTAGGGGTGTTTGTATGGGACAAGTAGCGGTCGTAATGAAGATAATGCCTGAGGACATGGCAAAGTTCGACAAGCTCAAGAAGGATGCCGTGGAAGCGCTCAAGCCCTACAAGATGGAGGAGCAGCCGGTTGCGTTTGGCATCGTGGCGCTTTCGCTCACGTTTGTCGTGGAGGACGGCGTGGGAGGCTCTGACCTGCTTGAGGAGAAGGCGAACAAGCTTTCCAATGTCTCGGGCGTGGAAATCGTCTCAGTGGACAGGCTGTAGGCTTTTTTTCATTTTTTTTTGGGCAGCGCAAGCGCGCTCGCATAACATTTTATCCCTTGCCTTCCAATTTGCGCTGTGAGGTGGGCAAGATGGCGCTTGACAAGGTAGTGGAGGAAATGAAGGCAAGGCAGCGCATCTGGGAAAAGGAAATAGATGCGATGCGCGCGAAGAAGTTCTCCACCATCTGCGTGCACGGCGCATATACGCGGCATGAGGCGATTGCCAACAACCAGGGCGCGGTCATCGAGCCGGTTTACACATCCACCTCGCAGGCTTTCAGGGATTCCGACTGTTTGGAGGCTGCGCTTGCGTATAAAATCCCGGCATGGGCTTATTCGAGGATTGCGAATCCCACCATCGGCTACCTTGAGCTCATGCTTTCCATGCTGGAGGCATATGGCACGGGCGCAAGGGCAAGCGCGTGCTGCACCGCCTCGGGCATGGCCGCCATAAAGGCCGCTGCCGAGCCGTTCCTGTCCAACGAGGTGCCGGGAAAGAAAAATATCGTTTCCATGGCGCAGGTGTATGGAGGCACGTTCCAGCTTTTCTCGGAAAGGTTCGCAAAGGAGAGGGGAGTGGAGGTAAGATGGGTGGAGGAGCCTGGCAACCTTGACGAGTGGGCATCAAAAATAGACGCAGACACCCGCTTTGTATACGGAGAAATGCCCTCGAACCCCGGCATCTGCCTTTTTGACATCTCGGAGGTGGCAAAGCTTGCGCATGCGAAAGGGGCGCCGCTCATCAGCGACTCCACGCTTGCCACGCCCGCGCTTTGCAGGCCGCTTCAGCACGGCTCTGACATCGTGGTGCACTCGATAACCAAGTCCATGACGTGGAGCGGCCGCGCGATAGGCGGGGCGCTTGTAAGCAAGGAGAACATCATGTCGGGCTCAATTTCCGAGGAAGCTAAGCGCGATTTTGCGGGATGGGTGAAGCTCTGGCCGCTTCGCGACGGGGGCGCGTGCATCTCGCCTGACAATGCGGCAAGGACAATGGACTGCGTTCGCGTGCTTGGAAGCACCATGGACATCCTGAGCCGGAACGCCATGCGCGTTGCCGAGTTCCTGGAAGGGCACAGTGGCGTGGAGAGGGTGAATTACCCCGGGCTTGCTTCGCACCCGCAGCACCAGACTGCAAAGAAGTACATGAAGCTTGCGGACTCGGGCGAGAACAGGTACGGCCACCTGCTTTCATTCGAGGTGAAGGGAGGGCATGCACAGGCAAGGCGCGTGCTTGACCATCTGGAGTTCGTGTTTTGCGCAACCGACCTCGGCAGGATAAAGTCGGTCGCGGTGATACCTACGATAAGCACGCACCAGCAGCAGGGAGAGGAGGGCAGGAAAAAGGCGAAAATCCCGGGCAGCCTCATCCGCCTGTGCGTGGGCGCGGAGGACGCGGACGACCTGATTGCCGAGCTGGAAAGGGCGTTGGGGGCATGACGCCCCAGGCTTGGCGGGCAGGGGGTTTTTATTCCCAATGTAACTATGGTTACATGATGCCATGATAATTTACTTCTACGACCTCAAGACCAAGCTGCGCGACTACAACAGGATAAAGCGCATGTTCTACTACGACCTGAAGAAAAGCCGCCTCTCCACCTACCCCACGAAAACGAAGTCGGTCATCATCGTGGAGGACACGGGCGAGGCGATGGCCGACCGCTTCTTCATGCGCCACCGCAAGCACATAGAGTGCTACAAGGCGCGCTGCACAAGCATCGAGGAGATATTCTGAGCATTTGGCACGGCGGATGCCGGCTTGCCATAAGGAGATATTTTAACATTTCAGATGCATATTGGATTGGGAGGCTTGCATGATTACCGACCTTGCGCTTGAGAACTGGAAGTCGCACTCTTCCTCGTCATTCAGCTTCGGCAAGGGGACAAACGTGCTTGTGGGCAGGATGGGCGCGGGGAAGTCCTCGGTGCTTGACGCCCTTTGCTTCGCGCTTTACGGCACCTTCCCCAAAATGAGCAGGCGCGACCAGTCCACCGAGTCGGTGGTGAACATCGCCTCGGGCGCGGAGAGCGCCGCAGTGGCGCTTTCATTTGACAGGCAGGGGAAGAGGTACGAGGTAACGCGCAAGGTGGGGAAGAAGACTGCAGAGGCGGAGGTCCGCCTCGACGGGAAGCTGGTGCAGAAGGGCGCGAAGCCGGTGACAGACTATGTCACCGAGGCGCTTGGCGTGGACTACGAGCTTTTCACGCGCGCAATCTACTCGGAGCAGAACAGGATGGACCATCTCCTCACGCTTTCCCCGAGGAACAGGAAGACTGAGATAGACTGGCTGCTCGGCCTTGGCGACTTTGACTCCGCGCGCGAAGAGGCGCAGGCTGCCTCGGGAAAGCTGTCCGAGCAGGCCGCTCTTTTGCGCGCCGATGCGGACCCGAAAAAGGCCGAGGAGGCTTCAAGGAAGGCGCAGGAGCAGCGCGAGGCCGAGGAAAAGCTGTCCGAATCGTGCACTGCGCTTGGCAAGAGGAAGGCCGAGCTTTCGGAAAAGTGCAGGAAAGCGTCTGCGATGCTCCTTGGGCTTGAAAAGGCAAGGGGCGAGTGGCGGAAAATGAAGACTGAGTGCGACCTGCTTTCCGGAAGCGCGCAAAGGATGGCAAAGGAAGCCGAAGGGAAGGCAAGGCCCGGGGCGGATGAAATCAAAGGGCTTGCATCGGAAAGGAAGGCGCTTGAGGAAAAGCTGTCCGCCGCAAAGGCGTCAGCCAAAAAGCTCGCAAACGAGCTGTCGGGGGCAAAAAGCGAGCTGGCAGTCATCCTGAAGTCCATTGAAATGTCCGAGGCCCAGGAAAAAAGAAGGGCGGAACTTGTTGGGAAGCGGGCAGCGCTTCTGGGGGGAAAGGCGGAGGCCGCGCTTGAGGCCGGGCTTGAGGCGCAAAAAGCCGGCGCTGAAAAGCTCTCGTCCGAGCGCGCGCTTCTCATCGCGGAGGCCGAGGAGCTTGAGAAGGCCGCGCACGCGCTCCACAAGGCGGGCGCAAAATGCCCTGTCTGCGACTCCGCGCTTGCGCACGGCAAGGCCGAGGAGATATCGCACGGGAAGAAAACCGGCGCGGCCGAGAGGAAAGGCAAGGCCGATGCATGCTCATTGGAGATTTCAAGGAAGAGGGCGGAAATTTCCAGCCTGGAAAAGGCGATTGCAGCGATTAAGCTGTGCAACGCACAGCTGGAGCGCATGAAAGCGGAGGCAGTGGACATTCCCGCGCTGGAGGGGAGGAAAAAGTCCGCGCAGGACCTCTCCTCCAGGCTTGAAGCCTCTGCAAAGGCAGGCGAAGAAGGGATAACGCGCGTTGAAAAGTCCCTTGAGGGGGCAAGGGCGCTGCACGAGGAGGCGCTGCGCGCTGAAAAGCTGTTTTGCGATTTTGAGGCCGTGAGGAAAAAGCAGGCAGAGGCGCAATCTGCGCTGTCCTCGCTCTTGTTCGACGAGGAAAAATACGAGGCGGCACGGAAGGATGCCGAGGCCCTGTCGGTCTCCCTTGCGCGTGTGGAGTCCGATTTCTCCGGGGAGGAGAGGAGGCTGGAGCTTGTCTCGAACCTCCGCGAGGTCCTGGAGGCCGAGCTTGCCTCAATGAAAGGCAAATCCGCGCTTGCCCAGAAGTATGCCGATGCCTCCCAGGAGATGGCGGTTTACAAGAACAGCCTCTCAGCCGCGCAGAGCGAGCTTCGCCTCGCCCTGGTGGGGGAGATAAACGAGGCGCTGGCGGAGGTTTGGCCGTCGATTTACCCATATGCGGATTATGACGCTGTGAAAATCGAGGCAGACGAGAAGGACTATCGGCTCCTGATGCACAAGGACTCCTGGCGCGAGGTGGACAGCGTGGCGTCGGGCGGCGAGCGCGCGTGCCTGTGCCTTGCGCTCCGCATCGCCTTTGCGACAGTGCTCACGCCGGACATAGGCTGGCTCATACTTGACGAGCCCACGCACAACCTGGACGCAGAGGCCGTCACGCTGCTTGCCGAGGCGATAAACCAGAAAATCCCCTCCATAGTGGAGCAGACGTTCGTGATAACCCACGACCCTGCGCTTGGCGAGAGCGCGGAGGGCGCTGTCTTCCGCCTCGAGCGCGACAAGAGCAAGGGCGAGGACACGCGCGTGGAGCGCGTGTGAGGGAATATAAACTTTTGCTGCCGAAGGCACTGCATGATGGTGCGCGCGCAGGGAGCTACCGAATATCTCGTTCTGCTAGCAGTCGTGCTAATCGTCGCCCTCGTCTCGGTCGCCCTGCTCGGATTCTTCCCGGGAATGGCATCCGACGCGCAGCTCACGCAGTCGCAGGCTTACTGGCAGGGCGCGCAGCCAGTCACAATAGCCGAATCCGCCGCAAAATACTCGACGGTCGATACCAGCGGGGCATACCTGCGGCTGAGGAACAACGGGGCATACACAATAAGAATAACAAAAATACTTGGCGGGAGCAGGAGCATATACCAGTTCTGGAACACAAGCGGCATGTTCAACATATCAACGGCGATGTATCTTTCTCCAGGCGCGGAAGCCACACTCGGGCGCTCATCAGCCTTTGCGGGGCTTGTTAACGATAGGGAAATAGGCTTCGGCACGCCTACAGGGGGCACGGGCTGGGGCAGCCAGGCGCTTTTGGGGGCGGATTCCGTCTGCGCAAGCTCGGGGGCAGGGACAATCGTGATAAAGGATTTTGGCTTTGAGTACATTGAGTATATCGACAACCAGCAGATAACAAAGAGGCAGACTGGCAAATCGTTCATAACAAAATGCATTGGCTAGAAGAAAGGTATTATTTTCATTGCAGCTTCGACCAGCGCATCCTTTGGAGCTGCGCTCTTTCCCTTTTTTTGCAAATGCTGCACTATTTCATGCCTGCATACTGGCGAGTGTGAAAGGTAAGCAGATGCAAGGCGCGGCAAGTCCGCCTCGGACGCGACGCCTGACGAGACAAGCGCGCGGAGCGTGGAGACTGCCTCGTAAAAGGTGGTCTCGCCTTCATGGAGGGCGAATATCTGCGAAGGGTTGAGGACTTTTGCCTCCTTGCCCGAGAACACCACCGCCTCGGGCGTCAGCCCCCCGCATCCAAAGCCCTCTGTGTGGAGCGCGGCAAGCCTCTTCACCACCGCGGTGGAAAATTCCGCGCGCTCATCCCGCGCGATTTCCCTGCCCGCCCTTCCCGGAGTGCGGCACACCACGAATATCTCGCCCTCTTGCGCGCACACGTAGCCCACGGGCTCCGCCGCGTGCTTTGAGAGCCCCTCGGCGCATACAATCGCCATCTGCGCGTGCGGCTCGGACTGCGCGCGGCCAAGCGAGAAGCGCTCGTTCCTGTCCAAAAACGAGTGCCCATCCTCAGCATTGCCTTTGCCCAAAGGGTAGCTCAGGTGCTCAAACTCCGGCAGCAGCACTGCGAAGCGGTTCATGGCTTTCCCCCGTATCTGAATCGCGTCACGCTGGTGATGCCTATGCGCTCGTCGCGCTTGATTTTCACAGGCGCGAGCGGGGCTATGAGGGATTTTTGCGGAAGCAATGCCTCGAATTTGCGGCGTATCACGTCCTTTTCAAGGAAGCGATTGATTGCCTCTTTTACCCAAACCTTGCTTTCATTTCCCAATTTGTTTGCAACTTCTCGCACTTTTGACATTGTTTTCACCATTTTTTCTAATTCCGTTTCTAATCGGCATTTTCAGCTGAAAGCCAGGCTCAGCCCGAAAAACCTGCTGCTCCGGCTTTTTCCAGAGGCCCCTGCAATTTGCCAAGGTCACAAAGGCCAGACTTCAAGATGGAAGGATAAGCTTTCCAAAAATAGGGCTAGGCATATGGCAATCCGCAACATTGCATTTGTTCCAGTTTGACACCATGTCAAGCCTCCCGCTTATTTCCATTAGGGAACAGTTTAAAAAACATGCTACAGATGAGTGTTTTTGTGGAAACAGGGCGGCGAAAAGCGTCAAAAAACCGCGTTTTTGTCCTTTATCTCCGCAAGCTTGCCCCCCAAAACCTTTGCAGACACCTCGGGCAGCTCGGAGACCATCACCACTTCGGTGCCAAGCTCAAAGCCAGCCCAGGTGGAAAGGCGCGAGACGACCTCGAGGTGGAACGGGAACTCGCCGCCGGCATGGGGCGCGGAGTGGAAGATTATATTGTACGGGCCGAAGCCGGTCGCGGCGTCAAATGCCGTTAGCACGGACTTGAGGATGGATGCAAGCGCGCGCAGCTGCTCGTCGGACAGCGCAAGGAGGGAATCGGCATCCTCCTTTGGGGCGATCCAGGTCTCGAAGTGGTAGCGCGGGGCTTTCGGGCAAAGGGCAAAGAAGTGCGCGTTTTGCGCAAACATGCTCTTCAGCGGCTTTTTCCTCATCCTGCCTATCTTGGCGGCTTTCTTTGCCAGTTTTTTCACATAGTCAGGCACAAAATCCATGGAAACGAGCTGGGTGTGCGAGTGCTCGAGCGACGCGCCGCCGGCCTTGCCCTCGTTCTTGAACGCAATGGTATAGGCAAGCTTCGGGTCGCGCATGGCGCCCTCCATCCTCCTCTTGACCATGGAAAGGTAATCGTACAGGTTTTCCTCGGAGAGCTCGGAGAGCGCTTGCCGGTGCTCGGGCGTCTCCACGATGACTTCGTGCCTGCCGTATGCCTTTTTGCTTTCAGATGAAAATGCTGGGAACTTGTTGGGGAAGCAGCGCACCTCCCACTTGCCGCCCTTTTCAATCCTGTCGATTTCAGGGGGCGTCAAGTGCTCGTTCCCAGGGCAGAAAAAGCATTTTTCAGGGGGCGTGGTCTTCTGCGCGCGCTCTTGCTCTGGCGCGTCGTGGGGGCGGCTCCCGCGCACCGCGGTGATAACCACTTTCCTGCCCACCACGTCCTTGCGGATTTCGTTTACTGATTTTGCCATGGGAACACCCTACAGGAACGCTTCCACGTCCTCCTTCTTCTTCGTATTTTCTTCCTCGAACTTGCGCGCAATGAGCTCCAGGTCCTTCCCCTTTGCGGAAAAAGTTGTCCTGCGCTTCCTGATTTTCACGAATACCGGCGAGCCTACTGCCTCGCCCACGAAAAGCGCCTCGCCCACGCGCAGCGTGGTTATCGAATCGAGCATCGCCTTGTCGATGCCCTCGCACGACTCGCCCACATGGTCGATGTCAAACGGGTTGGTAATCCTCAGTATTATGTTGGTGTTGCACTGCGCAAGCGCGGTGGTGGCAAGCTGCACGGGCCGCTGGGAGATGAGGCACAGGCATGCGCCGAACTTCCTTCCCTCGCGCGCAATGGTGGTGATTGGCCCCTTGGCAAGCGCGTGGCGCTTCTCCGCCTTTTCCGGCGCATAGTTGTGCGCTTCCTCGACCACCAGCACGAAGGGGGGGATTTTCTCATTTTTCCGCAATTTGAAAAGCCGCCTGCACAGGTACGAGACAATGAGCTGCTTTTTCTTTGCATGGTCTATTTCTGACAGGTCAAACACTGTGAGCTTCCCGGGCAAGACCACTTCCTCGAGCTTTGGCACGTCCACTGCGCCAAACAGCCTAAGCGAGCGGAGCTCGGAAAGCCATGCCAGAAGCGGGCGCTTCACATTGTCCTTCTTCTTGTCCGCCATCTCGGATTCCACGCGGGCAATGAGGTCCTCAAGCGTGTATGCCTCGTGCTTCTCCTTGCTTTCCTTGCGCAGCGCCTCCATTATGGGGGCAAGCTCGCGCATCTGCGTGGAGGACATCTCTGGCGCCCACTCTGCAAGCATGGAAGGCGTGATTTTGCGGAACGCTATCCTGAACTTTTTCGCGCCGACAACGTTGGTGCTCTTGGAATACTGCGTCTGGCGGAAGCCGACATATTCGCCGTGGCTGTCAAGCACCACCACCGCCATCCTTCCATCCTCGGGCTTCCTGTCCAGCAGCTCCTCGATGAGAACTGATGTGAAATACGACTTTCCGCTGCCCGACATTGCCAGTATTGCCAGGTGCTTCTGGAGCAGCCTGCTCATGGAGATTTTTGCAGGGAGGGAATGGTGCTGCAGGTGCCCAAGCGAAAGCCCGTTGTCGTCAAGCAGCAGGAATTTCTTGAGAAGCGCGTCCTCCGCAATAACCACGCGGCTGCCAGGCGCGACAGGGAAGGTGGAGCGGGAGATGTTCTCCCCCTCGAACACGCCATGCACGCGCGCGTTTGCTACCGAGTATTCCCACTCGCCCGTGGGGAAGGACTGCGAGAGCGGCAGGTTGCGCTCGTACTCCGCAACTGATTCCGCGCGCTCGAAATATCGGTTTGCGCGCGTGATTTCGGTGACTGACGCGAGCACAAAGCCGCCGCTTGAGGGCACCTTGACGAACTGCCCCTTGCGCACCTTGGGGGACAGTATCACGAATGAGAATGCAATCGTTGTCGGGCCTTCCAATGTGGAGACCACCGTTCCTACTTCGCCTTCTGCCATGCGCATTTTCTCAGCAGCAACTTCTAAAAGGGTTGCCTCCCCTAGAGCAGGCATGGGCTTGCGCGCACAAGGGGCAACTGAATATTTAGTATTGCTTGCAGTCGTGCTCATTGTCGCGCTCGTGTCAGTTGCCCTGCTCGGCTTCTTTCCAGGAATGGCATCAGACGCGCAGATGACTCAGTCGCAAACGTACTGGCAATCCGCACAGCCTATCGCTATAACCGAATGGGCTGCAAAGGCATTGGCGACAGACGGCGGCACGCGGCCTTATCTGCGGGTAAGGAATAATGGTGCATA
>Ga0172370_10003705_pt1 | contig 21017 bp, 18 predicted proteins | sample LakKiv5m_FD_114538 | JGI IMG/M metagenome (GOLD analysis project Ga0172370, IMG submission 114538) | Freshwater microbial communities from Kabuno Bay, South-Kivu, Congo - kab_022012_11.5m | ecosystem: Environmental > Aquatic > Freshwater > Lake | place: Democratic Republic of the Congo...
CACGGCAACCCGCTCAAGCTGCACGTCGAGGACGTGATCGAGGTGACCAATGCGTAGGGGCACCCTGACGTACAGCGCGCTGCGCGACTTCCGCAACTGCCGGCGACGCTACTTCAACCGCCACGTGCGCGAGATCGTGCCGGTCGGCCGTGACGCCGCGCTCTTCGTGGGCGACGTCTTCCACCGGGCGCTGCAGGCGTGGTTCGAGCTGGACCTCGCCGACGCCGAGAAGACCGAGGCGGCCGTCGCGGGCATCGTCGCCATGATCGACCAGGCCTTCCTGGCGCGGGACGGCGACCCCGAGCAGAAGCGGCTGTGGCACGTGACCCGCGCCATGTTCCGGGGCTACATCACGCGCTACCCCCGCGAGGAGTTCGAGGTAGTGGCCGTCGAGCGCGAGTTCGACGCGCCCATCATCAATCCGGGGACCGGCTACCCGTCGCGCGTGCACCGGATGCGCGGCAAGGTCGACCTGCTCGTGCGCATGCGGGAGACGGGCGAGTACTGGATCGTCGAGCACAAGTCGGCCGCGGTGCTGGACGGCGACTACCTCGAGAAGCTGCCGCTCGACGCGCAGGTGCACCTGTACGTGCACTACCTGTCGCGCGACATGGGCATCCCGATCTCGGGCGTGATCTACGACGTGGCGGTGAAGGCCCGCTTGAAGCAGCGCGAGGGCGAGACCGAGGAGGAGTTCGAGGTCCGCCGCGCCGAGCTGGTGGCCAAGTCGAAGACCGGCCGCAGCAGCGCCCAGCGCCAGCTCCCCGAGACCGACGACGAGTATGCCGCGCGCCTCGCCGCCAAGTACGACGACCCCGCGATGTTCCACCGCGAGACGCTGTACGTGGCGCCCGCCGACGTCGCCGAGTTCGTGGCCGAGGTCTGGGATCTGAACGGCCAGGTCAACGCCGCGCGCCGGGAGAACCGCTGGTATCGCAACACCGCCCAGTGCTTTTTCGGTCATGGCCGGCCGTGCCCGTACTTCGCGCTCTGCCGCTCCAACGACAGCCCGAACGTGCTCGAGAACCTGTACGTCCACAAGCCGGCCCACAGCGAGCTGGCCGCGGCGGACGTCGACGCCGACGACACGCCGGCGTTCTGACAAGGAGGAAACCATGGGAATGCTGCCCACCAAGAAGACGCCCCCCAAGACCACGTCCGCGGACCTGACGGTGCTCGTGTACGGCCGCCCCAAGATCGGCAAGTGCCTGGGCGGCAGCACGAAGATCGCGGACCCCGCGAGGGACCGGCAGCGCCGGCTGCGGCACCTGGTCGAGGACCAGGCGAGCCGCGTCTACACCCTCGCGGCCGACGGCTGCCTCATCGCCGCCACTCCGACGCGCTTCATCGAGAACCCGCCCGACAGGCTCTACCGCCTCACCACCTTCTCGGGGAAGTCCATCGACGCGACCTCGGAGCACCCCTTCCTCACCCAGGACGGCTGGAAGCCCCTGAGCGCGTTGGACGCCAACGACACCGTGGCGATCGTCTCTGCCTATCCCAGCGCGGTCGTCCCCGCGGGCGCGTGCATCTTCGATCCCATCGTCAGGGTCGAGGCGCTCGGCATCGAGCCGGTGTTCGACCTGGAGATCCCGCACACGCACAACTTCGTGGCCAACGACTTCATCGTCCACAACTCTACCATGTGCTCCCACGCCGACGGCGCGCTGTTCCTGGCCACCGAGCCCGGGCTCAACCACCTCGACGTGTACCAGGTGCCCATCACGTCGTGGGAGCAGCTCCTCGACGCGGCCGCCGAGATCGCCAAGGGCGACCACCCGTTCCGGACGATCGTCGTCGACACGATCGACAACGCGTACCGGTTCTGCCAGGAGCACGTCTGCGCCAAGAACGGCGTGAAGCACCCCAGCGACCTGCCCTACGGCAAGGGCTACGCGCTCGTGAACGGCGAGTTCCACCGCGTGATCACCAAGCTGGCGTCGCTGCCCTACGGGCTGTTCCTGACCAGCCACGCCCAGGACCACGAGGTCGAGGGGCGCACGGGCAAGTACAACAAGGTGACGCCCACCTTGCCCGATGGCGCCCGCAAGATCCTGCTCGGCCTGGTCGACATCATCCTGTTCGCCGACGTGGAGACCGAGCCGCGCCCGGACGGCGGCACCACCACCCGTCGCGTCCTGCGCACCAAGCCCGCCAAGCACTACGAGGCCGGCGACCGCACGGGCCGGCTGCCGGAGACGCTCGCGTTGGATTACGCCGCGTTCACCGCCGCCCTGGCTGCCGGCAAGCCCGCGGCGCCCGTGCCCCAGGTGCCCCAGACCCCGCAGGCCGCACCCGCGGCCCAGCCCCCCAAGATCGCCAAGCCCACGAAGTAACAAGGAGAAGCGACCATGAGCGACGTGAACGACACCCCCGACGCGAACGACAACGTGTTCGACCTGGAGCAGTTCGACGGCGACTTCGCCGCCACCGAGTACGACGAGACCGCGCACGCCGAGGGCCTGCCCGATGGCCGATACCAGATGTCCGTCGAGCGCGTGACCCTCGAGCGCAGCAAGGCCGGCAACGCCATGCTGTTGTGGCAGCTGCGCGTGGTCGGCCCGCGCCACGCCGGCCGGCGCTTCTGGCACAGGAACATGATCATCTCGAAGAAGAACATGTCCTGGTTGAAGCACGACGTCTACACCGCCGGCGTGCGCGTCGAGAAGGTGTCCGACATCCCGGCCCACCTCGAGGAGTTCCGCGACGTGCTGCTCGAGGTGCAGCTCAAGACCAAGGGCGACAGCCAGAACTCGTTCATCAACAAGCGCCTGAACGCGGCCGACGTGCCCGACGCCCCCGGCGGCGCCGACGACCACGACGACCTCGCGTTCTGACGGGTGGGCACCGTGGACGGCATGACGATCGTGGTCGACACTCGCGAGCAGACGCCCCTCGAGTTCTCGGAGGGCGTCTGCGTCGTGCGCCGCAAGCTCGACACCGGGGACTACTCCATCGCGGGCATGCAGACCGACGGTGTGGCCATCGAGCGGAAGAGCCTCGACGACCTGGTCAACACGGTGATCCACGCCAAGGCGCGCTTCGCGGCCGAGCTCGCGCGCATGCAGGCCTACCGCTTCCGCGCCGTGGTCATCGAGGCCTCGGTCGACGACGTGATGGCGCATCGCTACCGCGCCGACGTGCATCCGCGCTCGGTCCTGGCGCTCTGCAACGCCGCCTACGTGCGCTACGGGGTGCCGTTCTTCTTCTGGGGCGCCCGGCCCCACTGCCGCTACCTGCTCGAAAACCTGCTCACGCGCATCTGGACGAGGCACCACCCATGAACGCCATCGCGAAGAAGAACAACGACGGCCGCGACGTCGTGCGTGGGCGCGTCGTGAAGCTGTACTACTCCGGGCCCGGCTTCACCGCCGGGCTCCTGCTGGACGACGAATCGTGTCACCTGCGGTTCGCCGCGCCGTTCGCCCTGCGCGTGGACGACGCCGTGGTGTTCACGGGCCGTTGGGAGGAGCACAAGACCTATGGCGCGCAGCTCAAGGTCGAACGCTACGAGCCAGACATGAAGCTCGACGCCGACGGCCTCGAGCGCTTCCTGGCTCTCAGCAAGGCGTTCAAGGGCATCGGCGCCGCCCGCGCCCGGGACCTCGTGCGCCGCTTCGGATCGGACTTCGACCATGTCGTGATGAACGAGACGGCGCGGCTCACGGAGGTGAAGGGCGTCACGGCCGAGATCGCCGACGGCATCCGCGACGAGTGGGCCCGCCGCCGCGACCACGGCAAGACCATCGCGTTCCTGTCGGGCTTCGGCCTCACGCCCTACCAGGTCGACCGCATCATGGAGGAACTGGGCAACTCGGCCCTGGCCGTGGTGCGGGAGAACCCGTACGTGCTGATCGAAAAGCTCGACGGCTTCGGGTTCCGGCGCGTCGACGACATCGCACAGAAGACCGGCGTGCGGCGCGCCGACCCCAACCGGCTGCGCGCCGGCGTCCTCTACACCCTGCAGAAGGCGTCCGACGAAGGGCACACCTGCCTGTCCATGGCCGACTTCACGGGCGAGGCCATCGAGCTGCTGACCCTCGACTCCGACGACGCGTACGCGCTGCTCGGGGCTGCCGTGAAGCGCCTGGTCGCCGACGGTGGCGTCGTGGAGTTCGACGACCCCAGCGGCACGGGGTACATCGCGCTGGCGTCGCTCCATCGAATGGAGACCTTCCTGGCCGCCGTCTTCCGAAAGTGGGGGGGAGCCCATGCCGCCTGACTCGGTTCCGTCCAGCTTCGCCGGAAGCCGGTCACGTCTGCTCGTCGTCGCCGACATCCTCGCCCTCGGCTACGTCCGTTACCGCGCACGCCAGGCGGCCCTGGAGGCCAGGACGAGCCGCACCGCGTCCGCTCAGAATGCCCTTGATGATGTCCCCCCAAGAGCGACGTTGGCGACCGGAGAACGTCGAACTTCAGAGACAGGAGGGGACGCATGAAGACCGCACGGGGCAACGCCGCCACGCCCGCCGCGGGGAGCGTGTTGCGCCAGGTGGCTGATCTGGAGCGCATGTCCACTGCGGAGTTGGGTGCGCGCTGGCGCGTCTTGTTCGGGGGTGACCCGCCACGCTTCAACCGGCAGTTCATGTTGAAGCGGCTGGCGTACCGAGTTCAGGAGTTGGCCTACGGCGGGCTCTCCATGGCCGCCCGCGAGCGCATGGACCGGTTGCTCGACGAGGAAGGCTACGACGAGATCGGCGCCAAGGTGAAGAAGCCGGGACGAGCGCGCGACGCGATCGACCGCCACGTCGTCCGCGGCACCGTCTTCGTGCGCGAGTGGGATGGCGAGCGTCACGAGGTGCGGGCTCTCGACGAGGGCTTCGAGTACCGCGGGATGCCGTACCGGTCGCTGTCGGCCATCGCGCGCGCGATCACGGGCACCAGTTGGAACGGCTGGGTCTTCTTCGGCGTGCCCGGCGCTACCCGGAAGTCCGGAGGCGAGCATGTCGCGCAATAGGCAACCGCCGCCCGACGCGCCGACCACGCGACCGTTGGTCCGATGCGCGATCTACACCCGCAAGTCCACCGACGAGAACCTCGACAACGACTTCAACTCCCTGGACGCCCAGCGCGAGTCGGCCGAGATGTACATCCGGTCGCAGACGCACGAGGGCTGGGTGGCGTTGCCGGCCCGGTACGACGACGGCGCGTACTCCGGCGCGACCATCGAGCGGCCGGCCCTGCAGCGCCTGCTGGCCGACGTCGAGGCCGGCAAGGTCGACACGATCATCGTCTACAAGATCGACCGTTTCAGCCGGTCCCTCCTCGACTTCACCAAGCTGATCGAGACGCTCGAGGCGCACGGCGTGTCCCTGGTCAGCGTAACACAGCAATTTAATACAACCACATCAATGGGGCGATTAACGCTTAATATACTATTATCGTTCGCGCAATTCGAGAGAGAGATGGGCGCCGAGCGCGTGCGCGACAAGATCGCCGCCGCGAAGCGCCGCGGGAAGTACGTAGGGGGCAGCCCGCCCTTCGGGTACGACGTGGACCACGAGGCGCGGCGGCTGAGTATCAACTCCGAGGAGGCCACGCTCGTGCGCTTCATCTTCCGGCGATACCTGCAGCTCGGCTCTGTGGTCACGCTGGCGAGCGAGCTGAACGCCCAGGGCCACCGCACGAAGGGCTGGACCACGCGCAAGGGCACCGTCCGTCAGGGGAGTCCCTGGGAGAAGAACCACGTCTACCGAATGCTCTCGAACCCCCTCTACGTCGGTCTCGTGGAGCACCAGGGCCAGACGTATCCCGGCGAGCACGAGGCGATCCTCGAGCAGAGCCTGTGGGACGAGGTTCAGCGCTACCTGGCTCGCGCCGGCCGCAGCCGAGGTCGCCAGGCCGGGCGCACGACCCCCGCGTTGCTTCAAGGGATCATCCGGTGCGGCTGCTGCGACAGCAGCATGGGCATCACGTTCACCACGAAGAACGCGCGCAAGTACCGCTACTACGTCTGTCAGCGGGTGAAGAAGGCCAGCTACGGCGCCTGCCCGATCGGCACCGTCCCCGCGGGCGACGTCGAACGCGCCGTCCTGCTGCAGCTTCGGCGTGTATTCGCGTCGCCCGAGATGGTCGCAGGCACGATGCGCGGCGTGCAGGCGCGTGAGGACGAAGAGCGGGAACGGCTGGCGAGCGAGAGGGTGGAACTCGAACGGAACCTCGGCGTGGTGAAGGGCAACGCGGCCCGGCTGCTCCAGACCCGGTTGGCGGATGGCGCAGCGTTCGTGAGCGAAGAACTCGCACGGCTCGACACCGAGCGGGTAGAGATCGATCGCAAGCTCGCGGACGTCACCGGGAAGCTCGACTTCCTGGCCAGCCACAACCTGACCGTCGCCGCCCTGACCGCGGACTTGTCCAGGCTCGACCCGATCTGGGACCACCTCGTACCCGCCGAACAGCAGCGGGTCGCGCAGCTCCTGCTGGACCAGGTGGTCGTGTACCCCGATCGCGTCGAGATCGCGCTGCGCGCCGACGACCTGTATTCCCTGGTGGCCGAACTGCAGCCCGAGGAGGAAGGCCATGTCGCCTGACACGGCGCTTGCCCAGCCCGCGGTCGTCGAGCGCGACGGCCGGGTAGTGATCGTGGTCCCGATGCACTTCAGGCGCTGCGGCGGTCGCAAGGAGATCATCCTGCCCGCTGGCGCCGCACGCGCCGGTACCGGGTCGGACCAGTCCCAGGTCCAGAAGCCCCTGGCTGTCGCGGTGGCCCGCGCTCATCGCTGGAAAGACCTGCTCGCGAAGGGCGCGTTCGGCACCATGAACGACCTGGCCGACCGGTTGGAGTTAGACCACGCCTACGTGCGCCGCCTCATGAACCTGACGCTGCTGGCGCCCGACCTGGTCGAGGCGATCCTGAGGGGAGATGAGCCGTCCGGGCTATCGCTGGCCACGCTGGTCGAGACGATCCCGATGGTGTGGGAGGAGCAGCGGCGGGGGTTCGGGGCGGCGTAGCGCGCCCTACCCAGAGACGCTCGAAGGCAGGCCGATGAGCGACGCAGGGCATTCGATGCTGCACGTGATCGGCGGCTCGTCGTCGCGCCGTGGGTGGTAACGAATCCCGTCATCTTGAAACGACCCTGCGAGTCCAGGTGCGGCCTTGAGCGTAGCCCAGATGCTTGCTTCGATGCGACGGCGCGGCCGTTCGTCACACGCCACTGGCGCCAGGAAGAACCGGTAGATGTGCGTCAGTTCGAAGATCGCCGGGGCCAGTCGTGCGTACTGCTCGACGCACTCCCGGGCGGTTCGACGATCCCGGCTGTCGTAGCGACCGGGCCACAGCGGGACCTTCTCGCCCTTCGCGAACTCGACCGGGGAGTAGAGGTGGTACGCGCCGGCGGCGTGTTCCTTGTAGTGCTCAAACATGCGAACGTCGAAGCTGCGGCCGGTCTCACCGACGTAGTACACGAGGAAGCCATCCGACCGCTCCACGGTCCACAGGTAGATGCCCGGCTTGCGCCTCACGTCGACGTCAAAGACTGACGGCGCGCCGGGTACACCGGGCCAGGAGAACGGACCCTCGAACGCGACGATCATTTGCTCCATGGTGCCCCCTCGATTGCCCAGGATACCCCTGGTGACGACCGCACGCCAGTTGGCAGACCCGTCCGGCCCACCAGCCGGGAATCGAAATCGGGCGGTATCAGCCCGTTCGACCCGAGGCGAGCAAACCGTTGCCCTGCAACGAGATGCTCCCTCTCTGCGCTAAAATCGTCGGTTAGAGGACGAGGCCCCAAAAGTCACCAGCTTTTGAAGACAGAGAGCCAGAATCGGCCAAGATCGGCTCCGATCGGGGCTACCTTGTCCTCTACTTCGTCGGTGGTGTCGGAGAGGGTCGGAAGCGCAGCACGGCCTACAGTGAGGCCGCAATGCGCGTTATCGAGCGGGTGGCGGACAGGCCCGTCCTCCGAGCGGAGAAAGGGATTTCAATGGAAGTTCGGTGGAGATGAAGGGATTCGAACCCTCGGCCTCTGCCTTGCGAAGGCAGCGCTCTCCCAACTGAGCTACATCCCCAACGCGACGGAGGCGGTGTTTACCACCCGTCGACGTGGATCGTCAATGGAAAATGTCGGCGGTTGGCTCGCAGGTGTCACAGGTCGTCGGCCCACCGTCGAACGGTCGCGGGGAAAGCCAACGCCTGCTCGGCGAGCCGTCCGCGATCGATAGTCTCCAGGTTCCACTCTCCGAACGGCTGGCGCGACCTCGTCAGTCGCCGCAGGTACGCGAGGTCGAGCAGCGCCTTCTCCGGGGTCGCCAGCAGGCCTTGGCCGGTGCGTTCGAAGCCCGTGTAGAGGCGGGGCGCGATGCGGTGGTACTCGAGCTCGCCGAGGCCGGTCGTGACGCGCCCAGGTCGGCCTGGCGTGATACACGTCACGACCGTCGGCGCCTGGTCCAGCGCACCGTGCAAGAACAGGGCGTGTTCGAGCGAGACGTAGGCGGGGCGAAGCGCGCACGCCGCTGCCTCGATGGACGGCACGCGCAGGCCGTTGGCGTACAACTCCGGGCCCACCCGGAGCAGCAGCTTACGGGCCAGCAGGCGCTGGGCGGCCTTGCGCGCGGCTTCGCGCCCCAGCAGGCCCAGCTTCATGAGGTCGGCAAGGTGGAAGAACGGTCGGCCTTCGTTCAGGACGCGAACCCAGTCCCCCTGCGACATGCTCACCGGAGCACCTGTTCCACGACCCTGCGCGCGGAGACGCGCACGGGAAGGTATCCACCCGCCTCGAGCATCCGGCGTGTCGCCCGGGGTACGAAGCGACCCATCTCGTCGCCGAGATCGCACACGTCCAACGCCGTGAGGCGGCTCTTCAGCGATTCCAGGGGATCGTTCGTCCCGTAGTCGGCGAATTTTTGATGGACCAGGTCGACGTCGGTCGGGACGTGCAGGACGTCGGCCAGGAACCACAGGTCGAACAGATCGCGCGCCTTCAGATACGGTCGTTGCGCCAGCGCGTTCACTTTGTCGGCCAGCAGCTCGCGGGCAGAGCAGGCCACGACCAGTGGGCGCGGCGTGAAGGGCAGCACCTCCCGGCAGAGCGCCGCCACGTGAGCGTCGCGGGCCGGATATCGGCCCACCTCCACCTTGACGCGCAACACCTCACGGGCGCCCAACCGCTGATAGCGGAACCACCACGTGCGCAGGCGACCCCCGGCTCCCGGCTTGGGTGCATCGAGGTGCGCGTCGCCGGGGTCGAGCACGCTCGCGAGGCGGTCGGCGGCGTCGTGTGCAGCGCCGGTCATCAGCCGATCGAGATCGTGGTCGGTCAGGTCGCTTGTGATCAGGTCGAGGTCTTCCGAGTAGCGATACCCGCCGTGCACGAGGCGCACGCACGTACCCCCTTGGAACGCGAGCCGCGTCGAGAGCGGCGAGGAGAACACCGCGTCGAGCAGGAAGGTCTGGATGGCCTCCATGGCGACGATGCGAGCTGAAACGCTCTCGGTCGTCGCGCGCACTTCGATCTCGTGCCATGCCATGCAGGCCTCCCTTGTTGCAAGAATAGGACAGATCTGTCCCGAAATCAAAATGCCTTGCGGTTCGCCCCTACTTGCGGGGGGTCTGGAAACGCGCTAGAGGTCGTTCCGACTGTCGGGGGGCGCATGAAGCCGTTCATCGTGATGGAGCTGCTGGCGCGCGCGCAGGCGCTGGAGGCCGCAGGGCACTCGGTCATCCACATGGAGGTGGGCGAGCCCGACCTGCCGCCGCCCGAGCCGTGCCGCGAGGCCGCCATCGCCGCCGTGGCGGAGAACCGCAACCGCTACACCGCCAGCTTCGGGTTGCCCGAGTTGCGGCGGGCCATCGCCGGGTACTACCGCGAGGTGTACGGGGTCGAGGTCCCGTGGGAGCGCGTGGTGGCCACGACCGGGACGTCGGGGGCCTTCCTGCTGGCGCTCGGCGGGCTGTTCCGGCGCGGCGATCGCATTGCGGTCACCGACCCGGGCTACCCGTGCTACCCGAACTTTTGCGAATACCTGGGGCTCGAGACCGTGCGCCTCCCGGTCGACGCCGCCGATGGCTTCCGCCCGCGCCTCGAGCGGCTGAATGCGGCCCTGGCCGATGGGCCCATCGCCGGCATGATCCTGACCAGCCCCTCGAACCCGACCGGGGCGATGCTGCCGCGTGCGACCTATGAGGCCGTGCTCGAACGCGTTCCCCTCGTGATCTCGGACGAGATCTACCACGGTATCGTCGTCTCCGACGACGCCCCCGGTTTCACGGGGGCCGAATTCGGCGAGCGCGTGGTGGTCATCGACGGCTTCTCGAAGAAGTGGTCGCTGACGGGCGCGCGCATCGGCTGGGCGGTGATGCCCACGGCCAGCCTGACGCACCTGACCATGCTGACCCAGAACTTGTTCATCTGCCCGCCCACCATGGCGCAGTACGCCGGGCTGGCGGCGCTGTCCGCGCCGGGGCTGGCCGCGGTGCGGGAGCGCCGGGCCGTGTACCGCGAGCGCGTCGACGCCGTGGTGGCCGCGGTCGAGGCGCTGGGGCTGCGGGTGCCGTGCCGTCCGCAGGGCGCCTTCTACCTGTACGTGGACGTCGCGGCGGTCACTCGCGACTCGTACGCCTTCTGCTTCGACCTGCTGGAGCGCGGCCACGTGGCCATCACGCCGGGCGCCGACTTCGGCCTGCACCAGGCGGGCACGCACGTCCGCCTGTCGCTCGCCAACAGCCTGCCGAACCTGCTGGAGGGCGTCCGGCGCATCGGCGCGTACCTGCAAGCCCGCCGCGGAGAGCGCTCCCTGGCTCCCCGTCTCATCCATTGACCGCTCCCATGGGTTGCCCGATACTCTGGCGCATGAGGTCCCGAACCGCCTCCGCCGCCCTCGTGCTCTTCGGCGTGCTGCTGGCCTGCACGCGCGGCGAGGTGCTGCTCGAGCCGCCGCCGGCCGAGGGCGCCGACCCGCTGCCCGCCACGGCGGTCGTTCAGTGGGATCACGGCTGGCTCCAGCTCCTCGAGGACGCCGCGCCCGACCTGCTGGCCGCGCGCTTCCCCGAGGCCACCGTGTCCCTGGGCGCGCTGCTGCTCGGCGATGGCGCCGTGACCACGGCCAAGGTGGCGCCGCTCACGCTGCACTTCCCCGCCGTGGGCATGGACTGGATGGACGCCCTGGGGCAGGGGCTGGGCGTCCGCGTGGCCTACGCCCAGACAGCTGTCGACGTGCAGGTGACCACCGAGCAGGGTGTATGCGCCGCCCGCGCGACCTTCCTGCCGCTGTGGGTACACGTGACGTTCGCCTTCGATCCCTCGACCGGCCTCGGGGCCTTGGCCCCCGTGGGCATCCCCACGCTGGTCGGCGCCGATCCTCCCACCGTTGAGCCCACCACCTGCGCGGTCAAGCTCCCCGAGGGGCTGCTGGCCGACCTGGGCGGCGTGCTCCAGCGGGAGGTGCGCCAGCGCGTGGCCGCGGCCCAACTCGGCTTCGTGCAGGGGCTGCTCGACGAGCTGTTCACGCCGTGGCGGGCCACGGGGCTGCGGCACGGGGCGGTGGGCGCCGACGCGCTTCCGCTCACCTGGTGGATGTCGGTGACCCCCGGCTCGTCGGCGTGGCGGCGCGACGTGCGCGTGGCGGTCGAGGGCGGCGCGGCGACCCGGGCGACTCCGGATGACGCGCCGACCCTGCGTGTCAGCGCGCCCCTGCCGCGCGACGAGGGCTGCCTGGTGCGCCTGACGGCTCCCGTACCCCTGGTCGGCGGCCTGCTGCAGACCGCCGCCGAGCGCGGCCTGCTCTTCGACGAGCCCCTGGTCGAGACCGGAGACACCGAGCGCCCCGCGTGGCTGCCCCCCTCGCCGGGGTTGGCCGTGACGGCGCCCTTCCGCGTGGCGGCCGCGCCGCTTGCGTTTGGCGGGCTCGAGGTGGCCTCGTCGCCCGCCGGCGTGCTCGCCACCGCGTCGGGCACCTGGCGCCTGCGCGTCTACGGCACCGTCGAGGGCAGCGAGCTGCTGCTCGGGCGTGGCCTGCTGACCGGCGCGGTGCGGGCCGAGTTGGCCGCCGTCGACGGTACGCTGCACGTGGCTGCGGCGGCCTCCGAGGGCGCCTGGAGCGAGCTCGACACCCCGGTCGTCCCCCTCGCCGAGGGCTGGGCCGACGCGGCTTTGTCGGCCTGGGCGCGCGACCTCTTGCAGGTCGAGCTCGGCGCCCTGCTCGCGATGGTGCCCCCCGCGCCCGGACCTCTCGGTACGCCGCGCCTGGCTCGCCTGACCCTCACCGATTCCGGCCTCGAGGCCTGCTACCAACTGGCCGAGCCGTCGAAGGAGATCCCGTGACCCCACGCGCAGCCACCACCCCCGCGTCCGGCCCGGCCGAACGCTACGACTTCCTGGTGCTCGGCTCGGGCCTCGCCGCCCTGTCCTTCGCCCTCGACTGCGCCGAGCACGGCAGCGTGTGCGTGCTCACCAAGCGTGCCGCCACCGACGCGGCCACCCACTGGGCGCAGGGCGGCGTCGCGGCCGTCACCGATCCCGCCGACACGTTCGACCTGCACGTGCAGGACACCCTGGTCGCGGGCGCGGGGCTCTGCCGCGAAGACGTGGTGCGCACCATCGTCTCCGAGGGCCCCGCCATCATCCAGCGCCTGGTCGAGCTCGGCGTCGACTTCACGCGCCGCTCCGACGGGCGCCGCTTCGACCTGGGGCGCGAGGGCGGCCACGGCGTGCGGCGCATCCTCCACGCCGCCGACTTCACGGGCAAGGCCATCGAAGAGGCCCTGCTGGCCCGGGTCCGGGCACACCGCAACATCGACCTGTTCGAGGAGATGATGGTGGTCGACCTGATCACCGGCGAGCGCGTGCGGGCACGCACCAGCGAGCGGCATCGCTGCTACGGCGTCTACGTCATCGACGAGCGCGCGCGCAAGGTGGTCACCGTGCTCGGCAAGGTCACGCTGCTGGCCACCGGTGGCGCGGGCAAGGTCTACCTGTACACGACCAACCCCGACGTGGCCACCGGCGACGGCGTGGCCATGGCCTGGCGCGCGGGCTGCCGGGTGGCCAACATGGAGTTCTTCCAGTTCCACCCGACGGGCCTCTTCCACGCCAAGGAGCGCACCTTCCTGATCAGCGAAGCCCTGCGCGGGGAGGGCGGCGTACTCCGCAACCTGGCGGGCGAAGCGTTCATGGAGCGCTACCACCCCCTGAAGGAGCTCGCCCCGCGCGACATCGTGGCGCGCAGCATCGACGCCGAGCTGAAGCGCACCGGCGACGACCACGCGTGGCTCGACATGACGCACCTCGACGGCGCGTTCCTGCAGGAGCGCTTTCCGAACATCGACCAGCGCTTGCGTGCTCTCGCCATCGACCTGCGCCACGAGCCCATCCCGGTCGTCCCCGTCGCGCACTTCCTCTGCGGTGGCGTGGTGGTCGACGTCGACGGGCGCACCAGCCTCGACGGCCTGCTGGCCGCGGGCGAAGTGGCCTGCACGGGCCTCCATGGCGCCAACCGCCTGGCCTCGAACAGCCTGTTGGAGGCCGCGGTTGGCGGGCGGCGGGCAGCCCTCACCGCCATCCGGCACGTGCGCGAGGATGCCACGCGCTTCCCGCGTACGTTGCCGCAGTGGAACGCCCGCTTCACGGTGGAGCCCGACGAGAGCGTGGTGATCAGCCAGAGCTGGGACGAGATCCGGCGCTTCATGTGGAACTACGTGGGGATCGTGCGCTCGAACAACCGCCTGCTCCGCGCGCGGAAGCGCATCCTGGCGCTCCGCGAGGAGATTCGCGCCGACTACTGGAAGTTCCGCCCCTCCCAGGATCTGATCGAGCTGCGCAACCTGGCCCAGGTGGCCGAGCTGATCATCGAGAGCGCCCTGGCGCGCCAGGAGAGCCGCGGCTTACACTTCACCATCGACTACCCCGACGTCGACGACCAGCGCTTCGGGCGCGACACCGTGCTGTGGAAGGGACGGGGGGCGTAGGGGGCGACCCGCGGGGGCGCTCGGCTCTGGCTCAGCAGTTGTAGTACAGCTCGAACTCGTACGGGTGCGGCCGGCGCTGCAGCTGGTTCACCTCGCGCTCGCGCTTGGCCTTGATCCACGCCCCGATGGTCTCCTCGGCGAACATGCCGCCCACCGTCAGGAAGTCGTGATCGGCCTCCAGCGCGTCGAGGGCGTCCTCGAGGGTGGTGGGTAGGGACTTCAGGCCGGCGCGCGCGGTCTCGAACACGTTCTCGTCGTAGGGGCCGAAGCCCAGCGCCGTGGGGTCCAGCTTGTGCTTCATGCCGTCGACGCCGGCCGCCAGCATGGCCGCCATGGCCAGGTAGGGGTTGCAGGTGGCGTCGGGCGGGCGGAACTCGAAGCGCTTGTCGTGCGGGTCGCGCGCGTACTTGGGGATGCGGATGGCCGCCGAGCGGTTGCCGAGCGAGAAGAACAGCTGCACCGGGGCCTCGAAGCCCGGCACCAGGCGCTTGAAGCTGTTGGTCGACGGGTTCGTGAAGGCCAGGATGGCCGGCCCGTGCTTGAGCACGCCCGCGATGTACGCCAGGCCCTCGGGGCTGAAGTCGCCGTAGCCTCCCTTCTTGTAGAACACGGGCTTCGAGCTCTTGAACAGGTGCTGGTGGAAGTGCATGCCGGAGCCCGCCATGTCGTAGAGGGGCTTCGGCATGAACGTGGCCGTCAGGCCGTGCTTCGCCGCGATCTGCTTCACGAAGTACTTCACGATCTGCACGCGGTCGGCGCTCTCGAGCAGCGGCCCCTGCTCCAGCTCGATCTCGGACTGGCCTGCCGCGCCCACCTCGTGGTGGTGGTACTTCACCGGGACGCCGATGGCCTGCAGCGCGTCGCTCATCTCGGAGCGCACGTTCAGGTAGCGGTCGCGCTCGGGCGCCACCAGGTAGCCCTTCTGGTTGGGGATGAGCCCGGGGCCGTTGGTGGCCGAGACCAGGCCGCCCACGTCGGCCTCCTCGGACGCGATGTCGTAGTGTGCGACGCCGGGCCCGTTCTTGTAGCTGACGCGCTCGAACAGGTAGAACTCGAACTCGGGCCCCCACTGCGAGCTGTCGGCCACGCCGGACTCGACCATGTGTGCGTGCGCGCGCTTGAGGATCGAGCGCGGGTCGCGCAGGAAGCCGGCGTGCGTGTCGGCCTCGACCACGTCGCAGAAGAACGACAGCGTGGGGACCTCGAAGAACGGGTCGACCCAGCCGGTGTCGAGGATGGGCTTCAGCACCATGTCGCCGCTCTCGACGGCCTTGAATCCGGGAATGCTCGACGAGTCGAAGCCCGTGCCCTTGTCGATCTTCTTGGGGTCGACGTGGTGGGTCGAGACCGTCATGTGGTGGAGCCCGCCGTAGAGATCGGTGAACTTCAGGTCGATCTGCCGGATGCCGTTCTTGACGATGTACGAGTTGAGTTCGTCGGTCGCCGTGAACATGTCTCCTCCCCGCGCCATCTGCCCGTCCGGCGGGCAGGGCCTCCACACCTAGCACCGGGCCGGGGCGAGGGCAAGGAATCTCGCATCGGCGACAGGGACGGGTCGGAAACCGGTACGGCGGGCGGACGTGCGGCTACGTCGAGGCCTCCAGCGCCCGCCGGAGCACCGCGGCCAGGCGCGCTCGCTCGTAGGGCTTCTCGATCAGGCCGTTGACGCCGGTGATCCCCGCGCGGCCTCCCAGGTCCTCGGCCGTGTAGCCGCTCGCGATGATCACCGGCAGGTTCGGGCGCAGCTCACGGATGGCGGCCAGCGCCTCGGCGCCGTTCATGACGGGCATGGCGTAGTCGAGCAGCACGCACGCGTAGGACGAGGGGTGCTCGCGGACGCGGTCGACCGCTTCGCCGCCGTTCGCGGCCTCGATCACGTCGAAGCCCAGCTTCTCGAGGTGCCGGCGCGCCACGTAGCGCACGTCGGGCTCGTCGTCGGCCACCAGCACGATGCCGCTGCCCCGCCAGGCCTCGATAGGGACCTGCGGTGTGGCCGCGGGGGCCCTGCGGTCGCCGTCGCCGGACGGCGGCGGGGCGCTGGGGGTGGCCGGGGCGGCGGCCCTGTCGGGGTCGCGCACGGGCGGGGCGGGCGGCTCGACCCTCGGCGCCTCGGTCGCCGTCGTGGGCGCGGGGGGCTCGGGAACGGGGGGTTGCGCCAGGACGGCCGCCTCGGCCTCGGCCATGTGGATGGGGAGCAGCACGCGGAAGATCGCCCCGTGACCGGGCGTGGACTCGACCGCGATGGCCCCCGAGTGGCTGCGCACGATACCCTCGCACGCGGCCAGTCCCAGGCCGCGCCCCCCGGCGCGCGTGGTGAAGAAGGGCTCGAAGATGCGGCTGCGCACCTCGGGCGCGATGCCGGTTCCCGTGTCGGAGACCGTGAGCACGACGTAGGTGCCTTCCGGGACCGGGGGCTGCGGCATCAGTCGGCGCAGCTCCTTGCGATCCAGGTGCTCGATCGAGGTCGCCACGTGGATCTCGCCGGGGTTGTTCTCGAGCGCGTCGGAGGCGTTCTTGGCGAGGTTCAGGACCACCTGTCGCAGGCGGGTGGCGTCGCCCTGGATGGGCGGCAGGCCGGGCAGCAGCGACGTGGTGAGCCGCGCCTTGCGCGAGACGGCCGAGCGCAGCAGGCTCTGCAGGTCGGCGATCAGTGTGTTCAGCGCCACGGGCGCGACCTCGAACGAGGCACGGCCGGTGTAGGCCAGCATCTGGCGCGCGAGCTCGGCCGCGCGGTCGGCGGCGTCGCCGATACGCCGGATGTAGGGCTTCAGCTCGGAGGGCGGCACCTCGTCCTGGCTGGCCATCTCGACGTTCCCGCGGATGATCATGAGCAGGTTGTTGAAGTCGTGGGCGATGCCGCCGGCCATGACGGCCAGGCTCTCGGACTTCTGGGCGCGCAGCACCTCGGTCTCGAGCCGGCGGCGCTCGGACTCGGCGCGCCGGATGTCGGTGAGGTCGTGGAAGACCGTCACCACGCGCGAGACGCGGCGGGCGTTGTCGAGCACCGGCGTCGCGTGCAGCGTGACGAAGCGCACCACGCCGCGGTCGGACTGGCGCACGAAGTACGTGGTCGACAGCGGCGTGGCCTCGCGGGCGGCCTTGGCCGTGGGGCTGTCGGCGAAGGCGACGCGCCGCCCGTCCTGCTCGAGCACGTGCACGTACTCGAACAGCCCTTCGCCGCTGGCCTTCGTGAGGTCGTCGCGCGACACGAAGCCGAGCAGGTCGGCCACGGCGTCGTTGGCGTAGACCACCTGGTCGAAGGGATCGGTGACCAGGATGGCGTCGGTGAGGCCCGCCAGGATGGCGCGCAGCTCGTCGCGCGAGCGGCGGAGCTCGACGCGCTGCCGGCGCTCCTCGGTCACGTCGATCAGCGAGGCGCGGCGCGCGGGGTGCTCGTCGAACACGATGGGCGAGGTGATGGCCTCGACCACCCGGAACTCGCCCCGGCTGCGTACCAGGCGGAACTCGGCCTGGGTGTCGCGGGGCGTGGCGGGGTCGTGCGGCACGAGGCACGTGCGGGCGTCATCGCGATCGAGGGGCAGCACCAGGCCGAGCAGCTCGTCGACGACCATCCCCGCCAGATCGCTCGGAGGACGCCCCAGCAACGTGCCGGCGGCCGGGTTCGCGTAGACGATGGTGGAGCCTTGCAGGACCAGCGTGGCGTGGACGTCGCGGTCGACGAGGACGCGGAACGCGTCAGCCACCTGGCGCTGCTCGGCGCACTCGCGCCGCAAGCGCTCGAGGAGCTGGTCCCTATCGAGTTGGGCGTGTCCCGGGTCTTGCTCGTGGCCCATGACTCTCCCCTCCCCGGACGAGGCCATCCTTTTCGTGCCCGATCAGGTTCGGTCTTTTAGCGCGGGTTGTCAATGCGACCGGGGCTGGAAAACCCTCGTCGAGACAGGGTAGGATGCGCGGTGCGACGACGCGGGATCGAGCGGGAGGCGCGCATGCTTCGTGGAATGGTCGTAGTGGCGTTGGCTTGGCTGGTGCTGGGGTGCTCGGCGTCCGAGGAGGGCGGGCCGTCCGACGCGCGGGAGGACGCCGTCGACGACGTGTCGATCGACCCGGGCGGGTTGCCCGACGGCCACGAGGTCGTGGCCAAGGACACGGCGGGCGACCCGGCGGGCGACGCGGGGGTCGACCTCCCCGCCGACACGCCGACCGACCCGGGAGCTCCGGAGGCCCCGGACGCGGGTGCCGAGCCTGCCGAGGCCGTGGGGCCCGACGACCTGCCCCCCCCCGACGTCCAGGTGGCCGAGGACCCCGATCACGACGTGGCCGAGGACCCCGGTCCGCTGCCCGATCTCGAGCCCGATCTCGGCCCGAGCTGCACGGTCGAGCCCTCCGTGGCGGCCGACGGCGCGCGCACCGTGCTCGTGACGCACCCCTTCTCGGAAGAGAGCGGCGTGTGCGGGCGCGGCCTCGAGGTGCTGCGCCTGGCGACCGACGGCGCGTTGTCCGCCACCGGCACCGTGCTCGACGTGGGCAGTTGCCCCACGCGCGTGGTCTTCTCCCCCGACGGGCGCCTGGCGCTGGTCCTGAACAACAACAACGACCCCAGCGTCGGCGACCGCTCGCTGGTCGTGCTGCGCCACCACGCCGACGGAAGCCTCGAGATCGTCAACGAGCTGAAGGAGTTCGGCCTGCGCGGCGTCGAGGACGTGGCGTTCTCGCTCTCGGGCTCCCGCGCCTACGTGACCGACAACGACGTGGTGGGCAACGGCGGGGTGCACGTGGTCGACGTCGACCCGGGGTGCAACGCCACCTACCACGGCTGGATCGATCTGCACCACGCCTCGGCCATCGCCATGCTCCCGGGCGGGCTGCACGCGGCGGTGATGGCCGGCCCCGTGTGGAACGACACGAAAGACCTGGCCTTCGTCGATCTCGAGACGGACACGGTCGCGGGGCAGACCTCGAACTTCTCGGACTTCGTCTCGGCCTTTTCCCTGGGGGTGCCGCCCGACGGGCGCACGCTGGTCGTGCCGAACGCGTCGGCCTTCTCGGACCTGGCCGACACCCTGACCGTGATGTCGCTCACGCTGCAGAACGGCGTCCCCGTGCCCGCCATCCAGCAGGTGGTGACCGACGTGTACCAGCCCACCGAGCTGATCTTCTCGCCCGATGGCACCAAGCTGCTGGCCACGACCTTCGACGGGGACAGCGTGCGCTGGTTCCACGTGGCTGCGAACGGCAACCTGAGCGACGGCGGCAACGTGACGGGTATCGGCCTGGCCGATCGCGCCGACATGCTGCGCCGCGGGCCGCTTGCAGGCTACGTGGTGGTCTCGTCGGTGACCGACGTGGCGCGCCTGCGCTTCACCGCGGCCGGCCTCGAGAAGCTGCCCAAGCTGCCGCTGGGCGCTGGGAGCGACAAGATCGCGGGCGACGTGGCCATCGAGCCCTGACCAGTCAGGGCTCCACGGGTCGGCCCGGGGAAAACACTTGAAACGTATGGAATGATGTCAATAGCTGAAACGTTCCCGTATAGGGCTCGGGCGGTCGTCTGCTGTGCGGCATTGCTGCTAAGCCTGACGCCGGCCTGCGCCGGGCATGACGCGGTCGGCGACGTCGGCGACGTGCGGGGCCGCGACGCGTCCGAGGTCGTGACCGACGTGCATGACGCGCACGTCGACGCCTGCGTCGCGGACCTGGAGGTGGCGCAGGGCCCGATCGACGCGGCGCCCGAACTCGAGGTGGCCTTCGACCTGGTGCCCGAGGCCGTGACCCGGGTCGTGCCCTCCTTCGAGGGCAGCGGCTTCTTCCGCACCGCCTGGGCCCATGACCGCTGGTGGCTGGTCACGCCCGAGGGCCAGGCCTTCTACAGCGTGGGCATCAACAACGCGGGCCCCGGCGGCTACGTCGACAAGCTGGACGGCTCGAACCCCTACGCCGCCAGCGTGGCCGCGCTCTACCCCGACGAGGCCGCCTGGGCCGCCACCGCCGGCGATCGCCTGGTCGCGTGGGGCTTCAACACGGCGGGCGCCTGGTCCCGCGTCGACCTCTTGAAGGACCGCTTCCCGTACACGGTCATCCTGTACATCTCCGGCTCCGACTGGCTGGAAGGCAACGTGCCCGACTACTTCGCGCCCGAGTTCCAGGCGCGCTGCGCCGAGGTCGCGGCCTCGCAGGTGGCGCCCTTGAAGGACGATCCGCAGCTGATCGGGTGGTTCCTCGACAACGAGCTGCGCTGGGGCCCGGACTGGCGGAGCCCGACCACGCTGCTCGAGGACTACCTGGCCCTGCCCGACGGCGCCCCCGGGCGCGTGGTGGCCGAGACCTTCGTGGACGACGCCAGCGGCTTCCTGTCGGCCCTGGCCTCGCGCTACTTCGAGGTGACCACGACCGCCGTGCGGGCCGTCGATCCGAACCACCTGCTGCTGGGCGTGCGCGCGGTCAGCGTGCTCACGCCGCCCGAGGTGCCCCCCGCGGCGGCGCCCTGGCTCGACGTGTTCAGCGTGAACAACTACGTCTTCATCCCCGGGCTCGCCTTCGTGATCGAGGACCAGTTCGGCGTGCAGATGGCCGCTGACGACATGCTGACGGCCTACGCCGAGGCCACGGGGCTGCCCCTCCTCCTCACCGAGTTCTCGTTCCGGGCCCTGGACAGCGGCCTGCCGAACTCCTACCCGCCCATCTACCCGAAGCTCGCCACCCAGGCCGAGCGCGCCGACCGCTTCGAGGCGTACGTCCGCGACGCCTACGCGCGGCCCTGGATCGTGGGGCACCACTGGTTCGAGTACGTCGACGAGCCGCCCGGCGGTCGTTTCGACGGTGAGAACTCGAACTTCGGCCTGGTGAGCAACGCCGACGTGCCCTGGGGCGTGCTGACCGACCGCATGGCCGTGGTGCATGCCCAGGCGCCCCACCTGCCCTGAGCCTGCGAATCCGCGGGATCCGTGCCGATTGCCTTCGGGGCGCGGCGCCGATAGACTGCCGCCGTCTGGCCTGGGTTTCGGCTCGGTAGGCACTTGCGAGCGTAGCGTCCAAGAAACACGCCAATGAAATTGAGGCACGTGATCCCGAAAAGTGGCCTCCAAGGCCCGAAACCTGTAGGCACACGACTGTGCCTATAAATGCTTGACAGAGTGCGTAGTCCATGCGACAAGTCTGG
>Ga0172370_10003706_pt1 | contig 21016 bp, 12 predicted proteins | sample LakKiv5m_FD_114538 | JGI IMG/M metagenome (GOLD analysis project Ga0172370, IMG submission 114538) | Freshwater microbial communities from Kabuno Bay, South-Kivu, Congo - kab_022012_11.5m | ecosystem: Environmental > Aquatic > Freshwater > Lake | place: Democratic Republic of the Congo...
AGGATCTCGGACCGGGCCGCAGTCAGATCGGCCACAAGCTCCTGCTTCCTGGCTTCGGGTGTGCTCTTCATAACTGCTAACTCCGCTCGATCAACCTGGAATCGTGGATTTCCGATTATAGCCGTTTTGAGGGCGAACTACCAAAGACAAGGGAATTATCTGAGACCATACTATGGGAGAGGAGGCGTGCCCATAACCGGTTTAGCGCTCAGGCAGGAACATCGCGCGGCCGAAATGAGCGGCGAAGTTGGGCTGAAGCATGAGCTCGAGGTAGCTGAGGCGCTGTGCGATGGCCCGCGCGCGCTCCCGCTGAGGTGCCGACACGAGCGCAAGCCGCGCGCCCACGCCCGCCGCGTTGCCGACCTGCTGGATACGATCCAGGGGCAAGGGGGGCAGCATCCCGATGCCCACGGCGCTCTCGACGTCGATACGCGTGCCGAATGCCCCGGCGATCACGATCCGGTCCAGTTCCGCGGCCGATGTGCCGGCCTCTTGCAGCAACGCGTCGATTCCTGTGCGGATCGCTGCTTTCGCGAGCAAGATTTCGCTGATGTCCCTCTCGCTCAGGGTAATGTCCTGGCACGTGCCGCTCTCCTCCGAGCGCACCAGGAGAAACCGCGACTCGCCTTCCACCACTTGCACCCGAGGGCCAGGCGATAGCCGCCCGCGCCTGCTGAGCTGTCCCGCGCGCCGCAGCTCATCGATCGCATCCAGCACACCCGAGCCACACAGGCCGATTGGTGGGGCATCGTGGATGGTCTGCACCTGCACATCATCGCCGTCGATGCGCACCTTCTCGATGGCGCCATCCACCGCGCGCATTCCGTGCCGGATGTGCGCGCCCTCGAACGCCGGGCCAGAGGCGGTGGAGCAGCTCCGCAGCCGGCCGCCACGCGCCAGCACGACCTCGGTGTTCGTGCCGATATCCAGTCAGATGGCCGTCTCGGTCGTTTGATCCAAGCCGGTCGCGAGGATCATGGCTACGTGGTCCGCCCCGATGAACGCGGCGACATTGGGCAGCAGGTGCACGTAGGCGCCCGGTGCGATCCGCAAGCCCACATCGCGCGCCTTGACATCCACAGGCTCGCTGACAACTGCGCTGTAGGGCGCGAGCCCGAGTTGGCGCACCGGCAGCCCCAGGAAGAGATGGTGCATCGCGGTGTTGCCCACCACGACTGCATCGACGATCTGTTGCGGGGTGGGACACAGCCGCGTCACCAGGTCGTTCAGCCCTGCCAGCAGCACGGCGGTCAGCCGGCGCCTCTCGTCCTTCAACGTAAACGTGATCCGGCTCATCACGTCTTCGCCGTAAGCGATCTGCGGGTTGGTGTCCCCGTCCACGGCGAGCGTCGCGCCAGTCTCCATGTCGACCAGATACGCGGCGATCTTCGTGGTTCCGATGTCCACCGCCAGGCCGAGGGGATGCTGCTTGAGCGGACGAACGTCAACGATCTCCGTCCCGCGCAGACTTGCCCGCACGGTGTAGTTTTCGTCGCGCAACAGGCCGGGCAACCGTTGCAACACGGTGTGGTCAGCTTCCTTCGTCGCGAGACCGGAGGCGCGCGCGAGCGCAGCGCACATGAGCGTCAGATCGGAACGGGGGTCTTGCACGGTGGGAGGTCTCACCGTCACGATGTACTCGGTGACCGTGGGCTGGAAGGGGACTTCCACGTCGCTGCCGGTCAACTCCAGCCGCTGCGTGGCGAGGCGCGACGTGAGGGGCACATCCACCTTGACGTCACCCTCCACTCGCGTCAGGCACGCCAGGCGAAAACCTTCGGCAAGCTGCTCCGGTTCAAGCTCGTCGCGTTCGGTCGCAGTGAGGGCCGACTCTGCACCGCTCACGACGCGCACCAGGCAACGGCCGCAAAACCCCTCGCCGCCGCATACGGAAGCCAACGGCAGGCCGGCCAGCCGTGCGGCTTCCAGCAGCGAGGTGCCTGCCGCACACTGGACACGGCAGCCGGCTGGCTCGAAGTCAACCAGGCAGTCGTTCGAAGATGCGATCATCGGCCCACACCGGGTTGGATCAGAAAATGCGGTAGAGCGGGTGCGTCTCAGTGGCCGGACGTATGCCGGTTATCCGGCCCGCGTACGCCGTCATCGCATCCACTGTGGCGACGGCCTGGTAGACCCACGGCGCGTTGCGGATGGGGCCATAGTGGACGAAGTCGGCGCCCTGGGCCTGGGTCAACGTGAAAGCTGCCGCAGCCGCAGCCTCAAAGGCCGGTTGACCTTGCGCCCGCAGCTTCTCCCATGTGAAGAGTGCATTCGAGGGCGCGCAGCCGCAGGGATAGCCTAGCGTCTCTTTGATGTCGCGGATCGCCAGTGCAGTCCAGCCGATGCTGGCGATATCCAGCACGCCGGGGTCGACCAGGATGTTCTCGATTCCAGCGCGCTCTACTGCGGGCAGCAACTTCTCCACCAGCAGCTTGATGCGCTGCTTCGGCCTTGGCGCGGCCGTGGAAAACGCCATAATGATCGAGCTCTTGATGCCGCAGGAACGCAAGCAGTCGAGCTCTTCATCGGTGTAGTCCTCGGCAATGGAGTTGTACACCAGGCGTGGGACGATCTCGCTGCCGGCGAAGTACTGTACGGCTTCCAGCCGCACCTTTTGCGAGAAGGAGTCCACCAGCATCGGCGCGTCGGTGTGCTGCGCCACGAACTCGAGGTAGTTGATCAGCGCCGGCCCCGTGTCGCCGATCACGTCGATGAAGCGCGGATTGCCGGTGCGGGCCGACGCCTCGGTGTCCGCATCCAATAGTGCTTTCGCCTTGTCCCGGTCAAAGATGCCTTTGACGTTATCCTTGACGATCTTGTGGCCGCTGAAAAAGATGCTGCCGATGAGCAGCGTGGGCCGTTGGCCTGGTTGCCCGCCGACCTCGATGCCAGCGATGTTGTAGGTTTTCTGTTCGGCGGTGAATTTGATCATCCAATTTTTCCCGTGAGCCTGGGTAGAAGCGCCGGGCAGGCTTTGTTCTGCCCGGCGTTCGACTGAAATTAAGCACCTATCCGAAAAGGACCGAGGCCGGCCTCCGACCGAGCCGGGCACGGTCAGGGAACCGTCCTGAACGTTATTCGGATTAGAACTGGAGGCCCTGGCCGTTGCTCATCTTTGCCACGTATTCCTGGAACGTCTCGCGCTTCGGCATCTCGAAGTGGATGTCATCCAGGTTCTTGGCGAGCGGCAATTGTCCATAGTAATGGGATGCAGCCACGGCCGCATGGATGTTGTCGGAGGGCGCATCGGCCGGAATGTTAGCAAGGAACAGGGTCAGGTTGTGATCATACGCGAAGGCCTGGATGAAGCGCTTGATATTGTCCACGATCTTCTCAGGCGGGCCATCGCGCAGCAGACGAGCATTGACGCCCGCGGTGACTGCGACACGCACGCCCTTGGCCTTCCATTGGTCCAGCCATTCGACGACCGGCTCCAGCGGGTATTCATGCCAGCGGCCCATCGCCATGAAGATCGCTGGCTGGCCCATCATGACCTTGACTTCCGCATCGAACGTTTTCCACAGGATGTGCTTGTCGAACTTCTTGAGGTCTTCCTCGCAGTAGTCGGCGCTGGCTGCGGGCAGCGCTACGAAGCCATACTTCATGCAGTTTTGCAGCAGCCGACCGGCGTAGGGGACGACCCATTCCTCGACCAGCTCGGGGCTGAGATTGGGGTAAGCGGCCCAGGCATCGGCTCCTACCGCCAGGTCACCGCCGCCCAGGTAATCGCACTGCGCCTTGAGATATGACGGCAGCACGTCGTCCACCAGCCTGGAGAAGAGCTCGTGGGCGAAGGTCGGGTTGCGCTTCATATCGCGGATCAGCAGCGGATAGCTGCGCACGCCAACGGCCAGGCTGAACGGCGCACAGAAGCTAAGCCCTTTGCCGCCCGTTACCTCCCGGGTGAGCCGGCTAGTCTCCCAGGCAAAACGCACGCGGCCGGCTGAAAACCAATCGGCCGGGGCGACGAGCTTCTGCAGGTCGGTCGGCTTGCCAATCAACGGCTCACGAAAGTCGATCGTGGGCATGGCCGTGCTGCTGTAGATCATCCTGGCGCCCATGGCCTCGGCTTCATAGTTGTAAACGTCGCCCGCGATCGAGGGAGCATCGAAGTGGTAGTAGGCCGAGGCCGCGGCGCCCGCCAGGGCGTTGACGCGGGGATCGTAGTAGAACTTGCGCGCGGGCACACCTGCCAGGCGCATGGTGTGATCGTGCATCTGGGCCTGGATATCCATCGTGCCCTTCTGCGACTGACGGTACGCCACCCACCACGTACGCGGATCTAGCGGATCGATTTGACCGCTGCCCACCGCGGTGCTGGCGAAGAATGCGCCGAGAATCGACTTGGACTCGTCCATCTTACCTCACCTCCATTGCCACCAGTTGCCGGGCTTTGGCTACGGTGTCGAGCGCATCCTTGCCCCAGGCATCGGCGCCGATCTCGTCCGCAAACTGCTGGGTGGTGGGCACGCCGCCGACGAAGACCTTGACCTGGTCGCGCAGGCCCTGGGCTTTCAGACTCGCGACGACGTCCTTCATCAGGAGCATGGTGGTGGTCATGTAGGCGCCCAGACCGACGATGTCGGGCTTGAGCTCTCGCACCTTGTCCACGAAGGTCTGGATGGGGACGTCCACGCCCAGGTCGATGACCTCAAAGCCGCCCCCTGCCAGCATCGCAATGACAATGGTCTTGCCCAGGTCGTGCATGTCGCCCTGCACCACGCCGAGCAGGACACGGCCTTTGACTGGTCCGTTGGTTGCGGTCAGTTTGGGCTGAATCACCGCCGCAGCGGCCTTGAACGCGCCGGCGCTGAGGATCACGTCCGGCAGGAAGTAACGGTTCTCGCTCCACAGCCGGCCCGCTTCCTCGATGCCGGCTACTACGGCCTGCTCCATCACCGCTATAGGCGCCAGGCCCTCGGCCAGCGCCTCTTGCGCCTTTTCAGGCGCGGCCTCGTCGTCGCCTTCGACAATGGCGAGCTTCAATTCCTCCAGCGTCTTCGACATGCTTTGCCTCCTCTGGTCCGGACGGCTCTGTTCCGAACCACTTGTGAGGGAAGCATAACGTATTTCCGAGCAGGAGTCTGTTACACGCGCGACAGCCATCAAGGAGGAAGCACGAGGCCTGCGGCCCACGGCGAGAGGACGATGCGCTGATCCGCGACATGATAAAACCCTTCGCGTTGCAAGGCGCTCAGGCAGATGCTCACTCGTGTGCGGGTGGCGCCCACCATGCTCGCGATCGTCTCGTGGGTCAGGTGCAAATCAATGAGAACCCCTTCAGGTCCGGCCCGACCGTACCGCCCGGCAGCGCTGATGAGGGCCATCTGTACGCGCTCGCGCAAATCTTGAAAGGTTTGTCTTTCGATGATTTGTGTGAGCACACGGGTTGTGCGGGCCAGGGAGGCCAGGAGCTCCCCATAGAGCTCGGGTTGCCTGCAAAGCAGGGCTTCATAGCCCGACCGATTGATCTGGTATGCCTCCACCGGACCCTCAAAGGCCTCTGCATAGGCGTCGTAGGTGCCGCGAAGGTAGAAGGTGTAGTCGCCGGCGAGATCCGCGGGGCCAAGAATTCGCAATGTGCGTTCCCGCCCATCAGGCGAAAGCAGAAAGAACCGCACGTGACCGGCAAGCACATAGAAGAGCCACAAGGCCGGTTCGTCTTGTCGGAAAAGGAAGTCGCCCGCGTCAAAGCGGCGTCGCTTGACACCACAGGTCATCCCGACAATCTGGGTCAAGGCGGCTGCAAGCTGCGATGCTGGTAACTGTGCGTCCCCTTCCATGCTACGAATCGCGACCCAGAAGCTCTTTAACCTTTCGCACGGCCGCGGAAGCGTCGAGCGCCCAGCCATCGGCGCCCGCGGCAACGGCGAATTGCTGGGTGATCACTACCCCTCCCACCAGCACCTTCACATTCGATCGCAAGCCGGCCACCCTCAGCGCTTCCAGGATCTCCGGGATCGCCAGCATGGTGGTGGACATATAGGCCCCGATACCCAAGATGGCGGGCCGCTCGCGGCGCACGGCTTCGACGAAGCCAGCAGAAGGAACATCCACGCCGAGATCAACGACGTGCAGCCCGGCGCCTTGCAGCATCGCGGAAACGATATTCTTGCCCAGATCGTGCACATCCCCTTCCACCACACCCAGCACAATCTTGGGGCGCACGTCGTCACTGCCGGGGCGTAGATGCTTTTCGATGACGCTCACCGCCGCATTGAAGGCATCAGCGCTGAGGATCACATCGGGAACGCGGTAGCGGTTACAATCCCACAGAACGCCTGCTTCCTGAATGCCGGCCACGATTGCGTTCTCAAAGATCATCGGCGCGGTGACGCCTGCTGCCAGGCATCGCTGCGCCATCGCTACAGCCCTGTCCGCGTCCCCCTCGACGACCGCGTTCTTCAGTTCGTTCAGCAGGTCATTCATGGCTAACGAAGCTCCCCGGCCGACCTGCGAGCAGGTGGCCCTTGCGCCGTGCGAAGTCGTCGAACGGCTCACAGTCGGGCATGACGAAGGGCCTCTCTTCCAGATGCTCACCGATAGGGTAGAGCCCGTAGGTGCGCGTCGCGGCCACGGCTGCGTGGATGTGTTCCGGCGGCGTGTCGCCGGGCACATTGTTGATGATCAGCGTCAGTCGTCCATTGCGGGCGGCGCGGCCGATGTAATCCCTGACGCGGGCGACGATTGCTGGGATCGGTCCATCATGGACCAGGCGCGAGTCGATACCAAGGCCCAGGGCTACGCCGTGGCGGTTGGCAACCTGGGCATAAAGCTCGGGCCCCAGCCGCTGTACATCGGGATCCAACCCGCGCAGCGCCCCTTGCAAGTGCACGCGTTCCTCGAGCAAGGCAACGGGGTCCTCAGCGCGAGCGTCGCCCCAGGCACCCATCACAGCGATACGGAACCCTTCCTTGCGCAGGATATCCTGCAGCGCCGTCACTTCCGGCAACACGAACTGGCTGTACATACCGGGGGTAATCACCGGAAAGGATGCCCACGGATCATCGCCTGTGGCCGCCCACGCCGGCAGAGGGTGCTTCAGCGAGGCGCGGATCCACGGCAACAGTACGCGCTCGCGCAGCGTGGCTAATAAATGGTGGAGAAACGCGGGATCGTGCGCGGCGTCCCGCACCACGCGCTCGTAACCCTGCACAGCACACAGCAGGCTGAAGGGCGCCGTGAACCAGCGCTCGGCCGGCAACCCGGTCCGTTCCCCCACCAGGCGGTAGACCTCGAGCATGAACGGCATCCGGCCATCGGCATGCGGATCAACCTCGCGGATCGCGTGAACATCTGCCGGGGTCTTGTAGAGCGGTGGGCCAGGTTCCAGCAGCGGCGCGCTGCGCGGCCGGTAGAGCACCCGCCTGCCCAGCGCCTCCGCCTCGATGTTGATCACGTCGGCATGTACCGAGGGCAGGTCTAGACCATAGTACTCCGACACGAGCAACTGAGTCTCGACAAACACTTCTGGCGTCGTGTAGTATGTCTGCGCCGGAATGCCAAACAGGTACCTTGCGTGTTCCGTCAGCGCCGCGTAGATCGGCACGCAGTCCGGGGTTCCCATAACGGCCGCGGCCACGCGCCGTCGTCCGATCAACCAGTCGTAAGTCATTTGCCCAACCTTTTAGCTCAGGCAACTTCATGGATTTGCAATCTCGGGAGGTGAACACAAATCGAGGTAGCCGATCTCAGCATACCACAGATTCCTGCGTTTGCCACTTCCTGCCCTCAGCACGCGACACAATGGATTCTATGAGAACCATTCTTGACTGCAATGGTAATATACTAATGCAACTCACGTACAGGATGAGGATGGTTTCTATGGTCCTGACGCAGGAACGGAGTTTGAGTCCCGCCTCATGCCCGGCCTGGCGCACCCTGAGCGCGGCCGCCGTAGTCCTCTGCGCAGCACTCGTCATGTTCACGCCGCTGGTAGCTGACCCCGATCTTTGGGGACATGTTCGTTTCGGGCAAGATCTCTGGCAGACCGGGCAGATCATCCGGGCCGACCCCTACTCCTATCTGACCGACGGGCAACCGTGGATCAATCATGAGTGGCTGACGGAGGCGATCGACGCGCTGTTTTTTCGCCTCTTCGGCGCAAGCGGTCTGATCGCCCTTAACCTGGCGATGAGTCTATCCATCGTGGAACTGCTCTACAGTCACTTGGTCCGGCGGGGTGTTGGCCTTGTGGCGGCGGGTGTGATCGTGCTGCTCTTCGCCCTGCCGTTGCGGCCTGGGGTCCTCAACGTGCGGCCGCAGGTGATCACCTATCTCCTATTCCTGCTGGTCCTGCTCTTGATCTCCGCGGTCGAGCGTGGGCGCACGCGCTGTGTGTGGGCGATTGCGCCGATCATTGCGCTCTGGGCCAACCTTCATGGGGGCGTCCTGGCAGGGGTCGGCGTCTTTCTGCTGTGGGGCGTGATTCATCTGGCGTCCGCAGCGGCGGGAGAGCGGCGTCTGAGCGTGTTATTGACCCGTTCCAACCTGGTGATCCTGACGAGCATGATCGCCTGTCCCCTGGCGCTGTTGCTGAATCCGTTCGGCTTGCGCCTGCTCACGTTTCTGCTTCGCACGGCCACGATTCCCCGGCCCGAGATCGCGGAGTGGAAGCCGATCGCGATCACCAGCCAATGGGGGCAGCTCTTCTTTGCCGGCCTGCTGGTGACGGTGTCGGGCGTGGTCTTCTCCCGCCGCAAGCGCAAGCCCGCGCTCATGGGGGCGCTGATTTGCGCTACGTTGCTGCCATTGCTTTCCGCCCGACACACGCCGCTGTTCGCCGTGGCTGCTCCCGCGCTCGCAGGCGAGCACCTGGCAGACGCGGCCAGGCGCTGCGGGGTCGGCCGGCTATCGGCGTGGTTGGCCGCGCGCATCCCCGTCCGGCTGGCCGCGCTGGCGCTCCCGGTCGCGGCCCTGGCTCTGGCCGGCGCGGCCATTCCCCGCCTGGATGGCATTCGCATTGACCCGGCATCTGCTGATTTTCCCGTTTGCGCCGTGGCGCTTCTCAAGAAAAACCAGGCCAGCGGAGATATGATCACGGAGTTCAACTGGGGCGAATATGTTATCTGGCATCTGGGGCCGGACGTCAAGGTGTCGGTGGATGGGCGCCGCGAGACGGTCTATCCGGACGATGTCTACCGGGAGAATCTCGCCTTCATGTTCGGCGCGGTCGGGTGGAATCGGTTGCTGGCGCGAGGCAGCCCACAATTGGCGCTGGTGGATCGGGCGCGACCGGCCTTCGGGCTGATGATGCAGCAGCCCGGTTGGCGGCTGCTTTACGAAGATTCACTGTGCGGGCTGTTTGCTCTGGAGGATTCGCCCCTGACCGAACAGTTGGCGCGAGAGGCCCAGCCCGCGTTGCCATGCAACGGAAAGGGACTGCCGTTTCCATAATATGCCGTCGAGCGATCTGCTCAGACACCCCGTGCCGGCCAAGCCGCGAGTATGGTTGTGATGGAGATTGCTACTGACGTGCCCCAGATCTCCATGTAACGCACGATGCTTGACCAGGACAGGGATTTCGCTCATCTGACCGGGCGGCGGCTCGCCCTCCCAACAGGTGGACTCGACATCCGCCACCAGGATGCGACCCAGTCTGCGCGCCATCTTCCTTCACCACAAGCTCATCTGCCCGTTGTCGTCGCCGGCCTTGGCCTCGGCCTCGCGCTCGGCCAGGAAGTGGCTGAGAGGAAGCTCGATGGACCGATTTCAGCACTTCTGTTCGGTTTTGCCAAGTCGCCTTCGCGATTTCCGCCGGGCAAACCACAACTCATGTGAGTCTCACCCCGCAGCTTGTCGGTTTTCTCTGATAGGGAGGTCATGGTAAAACCGGGTGCCAGAAAGCGCAACGTCTCGTTGGACGCGAAGCAGAGGTCATAGTATTGCAACCGCAGTTTACACGATAAGCCTTTCGGCGGATAATGATGGTGGATGCATGGAGCACAGATTTCATGCGGTTCTGTGCCCGTTTCGCTGATGTGTTTGGTCGCAAGGAGCCGCGGGCCCAAGCCGCCAAGCACTTGCGCGGCTTGCTGGCCTCGCTGCCCCGCAAGAACGGCTGGCAAGTGGCCGAAGCGATCGGTGACCGCAGCCGGGATGCCACGCAACGCCTGCTGTACCAGGCACAGTGGAGCGCCGACGCGGCTCGGGATCGGCTGCTGCAATACACGATTGAGGTATTTGCCGATGCAGACGGCATCGGCGTCGTGGACGAGACAGGCTTCATCAAACGAGGCACGCGCTCGGCGGGTGTGAAACGGCAGTACTCGGGCACGGCAGGCAAGATTGAGAACTGTCAGTTGGAGTTGTTGGCTGCCACCAGGTTGCGCGCGGCTGAAGCTGCGAGTCTGTCCCTGGGCGAGCTGGCGTTGGGCGAGCGCATCGGCTGGGTCACGGTGAAGAAGTACGCGCGTCTAGCTGAGGTCACGGGGGTGACGCCGCATACCTTTCGACACAGCGTCGCGACCCGCCTGGCGCGCGATCCGCAAGTGGACATGGTGACCGCGGCGACTTTCCTGGGGCATAGCCGCTGGATACTAAGGCACGCTATTCGCGTCCCAGCGAGCACGATTTGGCTCGCGTCGCAGAACGAGTACAGGCGTCATGAGTGGTGGGATGACTCACCTTGATATGGATCCATCCACACGCTTGGGAGCGTCAAGATGCCGAACTCCGTGGAGCCTCTGCATACCTCACCAGGCAGGTTGAGGAAGGCGACGCAGCGGTCGGGTTGGCGCAGGATTCTCTACGGACTCGCTCGCTACGACGGGTACACTTTCGATGTCTATCTGCGCCACCGCTCGTTTCCCGATTCACTGAGCGGCAACTCCGTCAGGACGTTAATTCTGCAGACTTTCGCTTCCAGAGGTCAAGATGTCGACCGATCTATGGTCGCTTTATCGGCTCATCCTGAGACTCCCATGCCGCGCCGGGCGGCGTGTTCTGACCAGGAAACTCGCAGTGTCATCCTGAGGCCGAGTCCCTGACCGCGGTTTGCGACTCAAGGTTGTCAGGCCGAAGGATCCGTGCTGGCAGTTCCCTGGTAGTCTCCCCAATGCACAGCGCCAGACAGTTGATGAGGTGTAGCCATGAAAACACACAAGACAACCCAACTTCTGCAGTTCGTCGTTTTGGCCCTTGCTCTGATCGTCGCCGCGTCGCGCTGGCCGACCCAGGAGGCCGCGGCCTATGGGCCGACTGCACCGGATTCGCCCCGGTCCGTCTTTTTCTCCGGCTACGTTTTCGAGGGGTTGCCCGGCCCGTTCAACCCGGGGATCGAGGGGGTGGAGGTCGCCATCTACAGCACAAATGTCTCGGGGCAGTTGCAGAACTTGCTCGACCGCACCACAACCGACACTGACGGCTACTACGTGCTGACTACCCCGGATGAGGTGTTCACCGAGTATCTCGAAATCGTGGAGTTCAATCTGCCTGGCTACACCTCGGTGGATGTCTATTCGAGCGGTGGCACGCCCCTCAGCCTGGATATGATCGAGTATGTGGCGCCTTGGGGCGCTAAAGATCGCACCAACAACAACTTCTGGGATCAGGCGCCGACGCCTACGCCGACGTTCACGTCCACACCGACCCCGGTCTTCTCCGGCCACGTGTACGCCGGCGCGGTCGGTGACACGCGCACGCCGCTGTCGGAAGTGGAGCTGGGGCTCTACTGTTCCAACACCTTCGGTGTCCAGGGGGAGTTGATCGATCGCGCCGTGACCGGTCGGCGGGGCACGTATAGCCTCCAGGCGAGTCAGCTCTGCGAGTTCTACAACATCATGGAGTGGGACCCGCCGGGCTACTCCTCCGTTGGCGCGACCACGCCGGGCGGCACGATCATCAACAGCAATTGGATCGTCTACGCCTATCCGCTGGCAGGCAAGCAGTTGGACAGCAACGACTTCTGGGATCTGCCGCCCGTCACCGCCACGCCCACCCGGACGGCTACGCCGACCTCACCTCCCACGGCCACGCCGACCCGAACCGCCACGCCGACGGCCACACCGACAGCCACGCGGACAGCTACCAGGCAGCCCACGGCGACCGCGACCTCGACAGCCACGCGGACGGCTACTGGCCAGCCGACGGCGACCCCGACGAGGACGCCGACCAATACCCAATCCCCAATCCCCAATACCCCCACCGCCACACCGACGCCAACCGGCACCCCCACACTGCCGCCCGGCTGTCCCGATCTGGTGGTCAACGGCGGGTTTGAGACCGGCACTTTGCCGCCCTGGACACTCACCGGCCCAGGCAGGATCAGCGGGCCGGGGCACAACAGCGAGCACGCAGCACGGCTGGCGGGCGAGGACAGCGCCCAGGCCGAGCTGCTGCAGCAGGTGACGCTCCCGGCCGGGGTCGCGCCCGCCCGGCTGGCCTTCTGGTGGCGCGGCGACGCGGCCAGCGAGCAGCCGGAGGATGTTTTGAGCCTCATCATTCAGCACGAGCAGCGGGCCGATCACCTGCTCGATCTACCGACGGTCGCACCGCTGGGCCAGTGGCGCTACATCGAGGTGAATCTCAGTCGCTACGCGGGAATGACGATCTCGCTCACCTTTCTGGCCCACACCGACGAAGCGCGACCGACCACCTTCTGGGTGGACGACGTGCGCCTGTCAGGTTGTGGCCTGTCCACGGCCACGCCCACACCGACCGCGACGAGCTCGCCCACGCCGGTGGTCATCACGTTCGAGGAAAGCATCCCCAACCCCGATACCCTGCTCACGCAGTACTGCAACAACCCGACCGCCAACAAGGGGGTCGAGTTTCTCGACAGCGGCCGCATCTACGCCCCCGGCGTGGGGGTCAATAGCCCGACGCACGCGTTCACCAACCGCTTCCCCGGCCAGGAGTTTGGCACGGATCGCACCGTCCGCATCCGTTTCACGGCTGGCCAACGGCAGGTAGGAGTGAAGGTGGGCCTCGACCGCAGCTACAAATTCCCCATCGTCGCGACGCTGTACGCTTACAGCGACCCCACGCCGGGAACGGGTTTCATCACCTACAATACCCACTACCTGGGGAACGGCCCCACCGCGATCGCCCAAGACCTTGCGGTTTACTCCGCCGCGGGCGATATTCGCAGTGTGGTGATCGAGTTCAGCGCCGCCACGCCGAACTATTGGGGCTACGAGGTGCTGGACGACCTGAGCTTCAGCACAATCGGGCCACCGTGCATCAGCGACACCACCCCGCCAGGAGTACAGATCACCCAGCCCACGACGGATGGCCTGACTTTCCAAAGCCCCGCCATGCGCCTGGCGTTCGTCGCCCTCGACCTCGGAACCGGCGTAGCGAAGCTGCAAGTCCTCTTCCTGAACGCCGGCGGCGGCGAGGTCGGCTCGTTCTACGTCTGCGGCGCGACCAGCGCGCCGGCCTGCATCTACGATGTATTTCCCTACATCGCTACCTACGACTTCCAGACGCTCATGCCGGCCAACACGGCCAGGATTCGGGTGAAGGCCTGGGACTTCGCCGGCCAGAGCGGTCAGGCCGAACGGGCTGTCAACTTCGTGGACATCGGCTACTTCGATCTGTGGGCGCAGGGCATGGAGATCACCCAGGGCGTGCAGCCCTGGCTCCCGACGACCACGCCGACCGGCGCGACCTCACCGCCCACCTTCGCCTATCCGGCCGCACCGACCGCCGTGCCGCTGGCCGCGGGCCGGACGACCGTGGTGCGGGTGTATGCAGGGGTCGGCGGCACGACCGGCAACCAGGCGCTGAACAATGGACGCGCCCAGTTGCGCTGCTTCACGAGCGTCGCTTTCCAGACCCCTTGCACCGGGCCGCAGGTCATCAACCCGCAAAACCAGCCGCCCAACGTCCTCAGCCAGATCACGGTGCGGCCCGGCGACAGCCTGGCGACGAAGCGCGGTGACACGCGACTGACGTGGAATTTCATCCTGCCCGATCAGTGGACGGCCGCGGGAACGATCCACCTGGAGGCCGTTATCCAGCCTCCCACCGGGTTGCAGGAGTGCGCCGGCTGCGAGAATGCTGAAAACCGCCTCCGCATCTCCGGCGTGAAGTTCGAGACCGTCCCGACCTTCACCAGCCGCGTCCATTTCGTGCGCATCCGCCGCCAGTTGAACAACCAGACCTTCGAACCGACCCAGGCCCAGATGAACGCGCATGTGGACTACCTGCGGCCCCGCTACCCGATTGACGAAGGAACCCTGCTTACTGCGGCGGACGCCACCTGGCTCTACGACGACTGCGGTAACAACTGCGACCCCGACCCCCAAAAGAACCTGGGGGTGCGGTGCGATCGGGTGCTTGGCTTGCTTGCCCAGGCCTTCCCGAACAAGGCAAACAAGCTGGCGGTGTATGCCTTGATGGACACCGGCTACCCGTGCGCGGGGGTAGGCGGCGGCGGCTATTCCTACGGCAACGCTGGCGGCGCTGACTCCTTCCCCCACGAGGTCGGTCACGCGGTGGGACTGGCCCACGCCGGCCCCCCGCCCGGTCACGGCTCGGTGTGCCCGCCCCCCGGCGGCGGGAACTGCGCCGAGTGCGATCCTAAAGTGGGCGGCGGATGTGACTCGGACTGGCCGTGGCCGCACGGCACGCTCGGCAGCTACGGTTTCGATGTCTTCAAGCTGAGCGTCATCGTTCCAGGCACGACTGAGGCTGACCCGCACGACTTCATGTCCTACGGCGGGGCGACGCTGTGGGTCTCGTCCCGCACCTGGATTCGTATCTTCAATGCCTTCACGGGCCAAAATCTGGCGTATCCCAAGCAGGTGAAAACCTCATCCCCTGCCTTCCCCTCCGACCAGGAGACAGCCTCACCCCCTGCCTCCCTCTCCTGCCAGGAGAGGGGGAGCAATGCTCCCTCTTCCCTCGCAGGGAAGGGGGTCGGGGGGTTAGGTGCGGCGCAACGCCCATACCTCCTGGTGCGCGGGGAGCAGACCGGCGAAGGCGACTGGGTGCTCTTCCCCGCCTATACAGTCGGGCTCGCGGCCGACGCCGACGAGCCAGGCGATGGGGAATACAGCCTGGCCTTGCTCGATGCCGGTGGCGAGGAGTTGTTCGTCCGCCGCTTCTCGCTCACGTCTGGCCACGTGGACATGCCGGATCATTCCGGCCTGGCCGCGCCGCTGAGCTTCAACGCGCTGCTGCCGCTGTCCGATAACGCGGCGGCTGTGGCGCTGCGCCAGGGCGAGACCCTCCTGGCGGGGTTGGAGCGCAGCCAACACGCGCCCGGCGTCGAGGTGCTTTCGCCAACCGGGGACGGCTTCGAAGACCAGCCCGAGGCCCCGCGCATCCGTTGGCGCGCCGAGGACGCCGACGGCGACCTGTTGCACTACATGATCCGCTACAGGCCGAACGATGAGGCCGAATGGCAGACGTTGGCCGCAGACTGGACCGCCACAGAACTGGTCGTAAACCTGGCCGATCTGCCGGGAGGGGAGGACGCCAGGGTGCAAGTGCTGGCCAGCGACGGCTTCAACACCGGCGAGGCCACCTCCCCGGCCTTTTTCGTCCAGGGGAAGCCGCCGCAGGTGCAGATCCTTATACCACAAGACGGGATGACCATCGAAGGAGGTGACCGGCTGATCTTGCGGGGCGCGGGTTCCGACCTGGAGGGCGAACTGGAGGAAGCGGCTTTCTCCTGGACCTCTGACCGCGACGGGCCGTTGGGAGCCGGCCGCCGGATCGAGACGGCAACCCTCAGCCCTGGCTCCCACACGATCACATTGGCCGCCGAGGACAGTGACGGCCAGGTGGGCATGGCCTCGGTCACGGTGGAGGTCGCCCCGCGGCTCAATACTCAGCCGATCGCCGATGCCGGGCCGGACATGACCTCGGCCGGGCGATGCGGCGTGCTCCTGGATGGCGGCCGGTCGTTCGACGCCGATAGCGATCCGCTGGCCTACTTGTGGTCGATCGTGGCTGCGCCCGCCGGGCGCCGCGCCTGGCTGAGTGGCGCCGAGGGGCAAACGACGCGTTTCTTTGCCGATGGCGCGGGGGATTACGGGGTCGAGCTGGTGGCGCACGACGGCCAGGTCGCCAGCGCCCCCGACCGGCTCAGTATCCACGTCAGCGGGCCTGCGGCGGATAGGGCCTGCCTCTACCTGCCATTGACGCTGCGGGGGCGATGACACGCGGCGGAAAATCGATCGCCGGGGCAGATACTCATGCCGGGCGTGGCGCCACGGCAGAGGAAAACCTAACCCCCTCTGCTCCCCCTTCCCTCGCAGGGAAGGGGGATGGGGGGTTAGGTGCGATTTTCAGGGCAGTTGCTCATGCCGCGGACGGCGCCACGGCGGATGAAAACCTCTCCCCCAGCCCCTCCCCTGCGAAGGGAGGGGAGCGGCCGCGTTCCCCCTTCCTTCGCAGGGAAGGGGGTCAGGGGGTTAGGTGGGCGATTTTCAGGGCAGCGGCCGATGAAGCGCGCTGCATGATCACGCCCGTGCCAAAAGAGGAGATCAGGATTGGAGGCGGTATGATGACGATGTTCCGACCGAAGGCTCGTGCGGCCGGGCTGGTGTGCCTGGCCCTCCTATGGGCGCTCGGCGGGGCCGGCCTGGCCGTGTCGGCTGGCCTGCCCGCGCTGCCGGCGCAGACACCCAACCCCAGCCCGCCGGCCAGCCCGGTCAAGCTCATCTTCATCCATCACTCCACCGGCGAGAACTGGCTGGCCGACGACAACGGCAACCTCGGCCTGGCCCTGCGCGACAACAACTACTTTGTCAGCGACACCAACTACAGTTGGGGGCCGGACGACCTGGACGTGAGCGCGGACAAGATCGGCGACCACACGGACATCGGCCACTGGTGGAACTGGTTTCGCGGCCCCCACAGCGCCACGTACCTGGCCGCGCTCTACGCGGAGAGCGATCAGCACGCCAGCTATTCCCGTCTCGCGGCCGACCCTGGCGGCGAGAATCGCATCATCCTGTTCAAGTCCTGCTTTCCCAACTCCAACATCGGCGGCAATCCGAGCGACCCGCCGACGGTTGGCGACAATCCGCTGCGGGGACAGGACTCCGGTTCGGACGCCATGACCGTGGCGAACGTCAAGGGCATCTACAACGACCTCCTGGCCTACTTTCGGACGCGGCCGGACAAGCTGTTCATCCTGGTGGTCTCACCGCCGCTGATCGAAAACGACACCGATGCTGCCCGCGCCGCCAACGCCCGCGGCGTAGCCAACTGGCTGGTGAACGACTGGCTGACCGGCTACCCGTACAACAACGTGGCCGTCTTCGACTTCTACAACGTCCTCACTTCCAACGGCGGCAACGCGGACACCAATGATCTGGGCCGGGCCGCCGGCAACCATCATCGCTGGTGGGACGGCGCGATCCAGCACATCCAGACCGTCAGCAACAACTACACGGCCTATGGCAGCGCAGCCGACGACAGCCATCCCACGGCGGCCGGCGGGCAAAAGGCAACCGGCGAGTTCCTGGACTTGCTGAATATCTTCTACAACCGTTGGCAGGCCAGCCAGTCCGCCACACCCACGGCCACGCGCTCGGTCACGGCCACTCCGACCGGCAGCAGGACGCCGACCGCCACTCGCACGGCTACGCCAACCAATACCCAATACCCAATACCCACTTCCACTCCAACCAACACGTCTGCGCAGATCTCTTACCTGCCGCTCATCCTCAAACCATGGCCGGCCGCGGCGACCGCGACGCCAATGGCGACGACAACAGGCCAACCGACCGCCACGCCAACCGCGACCGCCACGGCGACTCCGCCGACACCCGCCGGTTGCCAGCCTTACCCGCCGGGTTTCACCTTTGTGGAAGTACCCGATCCGCTGTCCGGCGTCAATCCCACCTATCCGCTCGTGCTCAGGGCCGTTCCGGCCGTCGGCGCATGCTTCACCGATCTGCGCTTCGGCACCCTCATCACCCGCGTCACCCAGACGGACGGCATACTCGGCCGCCACGAATACGCGCGGTTCGATCCCTTCAACGCCGACAAATCCATGGTGCTCCTGTTGGGCGATCCATGGAACGTCTATCGCGCCGGCTCCCTGCCCTACAACCGGCCGGACAACCTGATCATGCCCTTGAACCTGGCGGAGCCGCGCTGGGATGCGGTCAACCCCAACGTCATTTGGGGCGTGGACGCCTACAGCATCGAGACCGTGGATGTATCCACCGGCCAGACCGCCGTCATCAAGGACTTCTCGCAAGACGCGACCATCGCGCCGCTGCTTACCGGCACCTACCGCATCACCATGGCCGACGAAGGCGAATCGTCCCTGGACAAGCGGTTCTGGGCCCTCTTCTTGCAGGGCGACGATTCCCGCGACTACCGGATGCAGGCCATCTTCACCTGGGATCGCAGCGCCGACGCGGTGCTGGGGGTCTATCCGCTCAGCGCCGAGGAGACCTCGCTGGATTGGGTGGGCATGTCGCCCCTGGGCAACTGGGTGCTCATCGGCGGGATGTATGACAACGGCGGCAACCTGGCGGGCCTGACGATGGCAAACCGGCAGCTCACGCAATTCCACCGCCTGGATTACACCACCTCTCACGCCGACGTTGGCCTGGACACCGACGGCAACGAGGTCATCGTCATGCAGAACTATCAGACGGACTACGTTGACCTGATCCCCCTCAGCCTGGCCACGAAACCGATTCTGGAGGCCGGCGGCAGCTACAACGGCACAAATCGCACGCCGCTCATCCGCCTGTATTATGCCAGTTCCTCACCCGACGGGTTTAACGGCGGGGTGCACGTCTCCTGCAACACGCCGGGTTACTGCGTGGTGTCAACCACCATGCCCCCCGATATGCCGGAACAGAACTGGCTGGATCGCTCTGAGGTCCTGGTACGGCTGGATCGCAGCCATCCGCGGGTCTTCTACCTGGCAAAGCTTTACAACACCACCGACGCCTATTGGGAGGAGACGCACGGCAGCATCACCAACGACGGCTCACGAGTGATCTGGGCCAGCAACTGGGGCCAGAACGTGGGCCAGGAGCAGGTGTTCATGTTGCAGTTGGCCATGCCCGCCAACTGGCGGCAATTGACGGGCGGCCAGTAAGGAGATTCCGATGAACTACCGGCTCCTGCTATTCGTATGCCTGTTACTGCTGGCCTCAAACGGCGGGGCCGGGGCGCCGGCCGTTCGGCAATCCGCGAGCGGAGCTGTGTATTACGTGGCTCCCAACGGCAACGATGCGAATCCGGGCACGGAAGCGCGGCCCTGGCGGACGATCGGCAAAGCTGCGGCCATGCTGGTGGCTGGCGATACGGTGTACATCAAGGCGGGCGTCTACCGCGAGCGCGTCGTGCCGCTCAATTCGGGCAGCGTGGGGAGTGACATTACTTACGCCGCGTATCCTGGGGACGCGGTCACCATTGACGGAACAGGCGTAGACGTGCCGGAATACGGCGGGTTGTTCGACCTTACGGGACGGGATTACATCCGCGTGGCGGGCTTGCGGGTGATCCACTCGGGCTACTACGGCATCGTCGCCGACCATTCCAGCCACATCACCATCGAGCATGACTACACCTACGACACTTATTCGTCCGGCATCTCTTCGTGGAGCAGCGATAACGTCATCGTAGACGGCAACGAGGTGGTCGGGGCCTGCACCGGCCCCTGGCAAGAGCATATCTCCATCAGCAACACCGACACCTTCGAGGTGCGCTACAACTACGTCCACGATGTCATGCCTGGGACGAAGGGCAAGGAGGGGATTTCCGTCAAAGACGCTTCGTCCCGCGGGAAGGTGTACGGCAATCATGTGGACAACCTGAACCGCGTGGGCATCTACGTGGATGCCGAGGCCGAGCATTTGTTCGACATCGCCGTGTATCAGAACGTTGTCCACGACATCCCGGCGATGGGCTTTTCACTGGCCTCGGAGCAGGGCGGGCTGTTGGAGAATGTCCGTCTGTACAACAACATCGCCTACAACAACCTGGTGGGCCTGTGGCTCTCGGCCTGCTGCATTGCGACGCACCCGTTTACAGACATCACCATCATCAACAATACCTTTGCCTATAATGGGCGGGACACCTGGGGCGGGGGGATCGGCATCGAGAACACGCAGGTGCAGAACGTGGTTATCCGTAACAACATCTCCAGCCAGAATATCTATTCGCAGATGGCGGCCGACCCCAGCGTTTTGCCGGCATTGACGGTGGATCACAACCTGACTGCCGGGAATCGTGATCCTGAGTTCGAGTTTTACGGTGTGGATGACTTGGTTAATGTGTCACCCTCGTTCGTGAATCCATTGATGAGAGATTATCGCCTGCTGGCTGGCTCGCCTGCCATCAACCAGGGTTCTCCGAATGGCGCGCCCTTCGACGACTTCGATGGCCTTGCCCGCGACGCCCAGCCCGATATCGGCGCCTACGAATGGCGCCAGCCCGAACCCACAGGTACGCCCACCATCACGCGTACACCTGCATCAACACCAACAAGCACGCCAACGGTCACGGCAACGCCCACCGCCACGCCGGGCTGCTTCCATGACGTCAACGCCAATGGCATCGTGGACGTAGCCGACATCGTGGCGACCGGCGCCCAAAGGGGGTGCTGGGCCTATTTACCCGTGATCGTCGCCAGTTGGCGCCGGCCCTGGAGCACCCTCACACCCTCGCCGACCTCAACCCGCACGGCTACGCCGACCACCACGCCGTCTCCAACCCTGACACCGACCGCGACACCCCGCGGCATCGGGAAACCCGCGCCGAACACGAGCTGGCAGCGGCAACTGACGGATACGGTTGATCCATTCTTCGACGTTGTGATGTACAACAGTGACATGTTCGACAACTCTCAAGGAGTTGCATAAAGGAAAGACCAAGTTAGGGCAGGTGGGCGTTGACCCATACGGGCAGGCCACGTCACATGACCACCGAGGTGACCTTCGGCACTGTGCCAAATGACTGGGTCCCCATAAGATGGAGTCACGATCGCTTGATCGAAACATCCATCTGTTGCACAAGTGGGAGGTCAAAATGAAGCGCAAAACGCGTATCATCACCCTGCTGAGCCTGTTCGCCCTGGCTCTGCTAG
>Ga0172370_10003707_pt1 | contig 21011 bp, 17 predicted proteins | sample LakKiv5m_FD_114538 | JGI IMG/M metagenome (GOLD analysis project Ga0172370, IMG submission 114538) | Freshwater microbial communities from Kabuno Bay, South-Kivu, Congo - kab_022012_11.5m | ecosystem: Environmental > Aquatic > Freshwater > Lake | place: Democratic Republic of the Congo...
CTGAGATATGGTGAGAACCCCCATCAGAAAGGAACCTTTTACGGGGACTTTGACCGGATGTTTGAGCAGCTGCACGGTAAGGAGATTTCCTATAACAATCTGCTGGATATTGAAGCGGCTGTTTCCCTGATCGATGAATTCAGCGAAACCACCTTTGCCATACTGAAGCATAATAATGCATGCGGAATTGCCACGAGGGCAGATCTGACCGAGGCCTGGAAACTTGCACTGGCAGCAGATCCGGTCTCAGCCTATGGAGGGATTCTGATAACGAATACAGTGATTGGCAAGGCCACGGCGGAAGAGGTAAACAAGATCTTTTTCGAGATCATCATTTCTCCGGGATATGACGAGGAGGCACTGGCTTTTTTCAAACAAAAGAAAAACCGGATCATCCTGGTCAGAAAACCTGATTTTCCCTTGCCTGCGATGCAGTTCAGAAGTTTACTCAACGGTGTACTGGTGCAGGACAGGGATCTGAGAAGGGAAGGCAGTACTGATCTGAAGGTTGTTACGAACGCAGCCCCAAACAGCAAAGAAATCGAAGATCTGATTTTTGCCAATATTCTGGTTAAGCATACCAAGTCCAATGCCATTGTTCTTGTCAAGGACAAACAGCTATGTGCCAGCGGAACCGGCCAGACCTCAAGGGTAGATGCCCTGAGGCAGGCAATCGCCAAAGCAGGGGCATTCGGGTTTGATCTGAACGGGGCCGTGATGGCTTCTGATGCTTACTTTCCGTTTGCCGACTCAGTCGAAATCGCATTCAACGCCGGCATCCGGTCGGTGATACAACCTGGGGGCTCAGTAAGGGATCAGGATACAATTGACTATTGCAACAATAATGGCTTGTCCATGGTATTTACCGGGATCAGGCATTTTAAACACTAATTCGGAGGAGATTTACCGATGGGCTTGTTTTCATTTCTGACTCAGGAGATTGCCATTGACCTGGGAACCGCCAACACGATCATCATCCATAATGACAAGATTGTGGTTGACGAACCTTCCATTGTAGCTATTGACAATTCCAACGGCAAACTTTTTGCCCTTGGTGAGAAGGCCAGGCAAATGTATGGGAAGACCCATGACAATATCCGGGTGATCCGGCCTTTGCGTGACGGTGTTATTGCCGACTTTAACGCTGCTGAGCTGATGATCAGGGGAATGATCAAGATGATCTCCGAAAAACAAAAATTCGTTTCGCAGTCATTGAGGATCGTTGTCGGCATTCCTTCGGGCAGCACTGAGGTTGAGATTCGTGCTGTGCGCGACTCCTCGGAACATGCCGGTGCCCGTGAAGTGTACATGATTTACGAACCAATGGCTGCCGCGCTGGGAATCGGAATCGATGTTCTGGCCCCGGACGGAAACATGGTTGTTGATATCGGAGGCGGAACCACCGAAATTGCCGTGATTGCGTTAGGCGGGATTGTGTGCAACGAATCAATGCGTATTGCAGGTGACGAATTTACCCTGGACATACAAGCTTACATGCGTCATCAGCACAATATCAAGGTGGGAGAGAAAACGGCTGAGGATATCAAGATCAATGTGGGTGCAGCATTGCCGCTGCTAAGCAATCCGCCCCAGGATTACATTGTGAGGGGACCGAACCAGATGACCGCGCTGCCGATTGAGCTGCCTGTTTCATACAGTGAGGTGGCTCATTCGCTCGACAAATCGCTGTCGAAGGTTGAAACGGCTGTTCTGAGCGTACTTGAAAGAACTCCTCCGGAACTGTATGCCGATATCGTTAACAATGGGATCTGGCTGACCGGTGGAGGTGCCCTGCTCAAAGGACTTGATAAGCGCCTTACCGACAAGATCAATATTCCGTTCAAGGTTTCGGATGATCCGTTGCACGCTGTGGCACGCGGAACAGGGATCGCCCTGAAGAATATCAGCCGTTTCCCGTTCCTGATGAGATAGAGGTATGGACGATGCAAAACCTGATAAGATTTATAATCCGGTTTAGTTTCCAGATTATTTTCGTAATACTGGAGGTTTTTGCACTCGTCCTCGTATTTCAAAACAATCCCCTTCCCAATGCGAGGCTTTATCAGCTTTCCCAGGGGATCAACAGTTTTTTTTACACCCAAAGCAATCATCTGAGCAGCTTTTTCAGCCTCTCGGATGAAAATTATGCATTGGTTACGGAAAATGCCCGACTCAGGAATGAGCTGGCCAAGCGGATTCCACTGACCGGTCGTGATTCTTTCTCCACTTTGAACAATCCGGCCTATAATTTTGATTTCATTCCGGCCCGGGTGATCAATAACAGCGTCAACAAACAGAATAATTACATCACCCTCGATGTAGGCACTGCGCAGGGAGTAAGGCCCGACATGGGGGTGGTAGGTCCGGAGGGCATTGTAGGGATGGTCCGAAACGTGTCAGTCAATTTTTCGACCGTCATACCTGTCCTTAATTCTAAATTCAGGGGCAGCGTAAAATTATCCTCCCAGGGGTATTTCGGTACCCTCACCTGGCCTGGCCATAATTACCGGGAGGCAGTGGTGTCTGAGATTCCCAGTCATGTGATGGTTTATCCGGGAGATACCATTGTTACCAGCGGATTGTCGGCTATCTTTCCGGAAGGGGAGATGGTTGGGTATGTGGTCCAGGTTGACAAGACCCCAGCCGGGAGTTTTTTTGAGCTGAAGGTCAGATTAAGCCAGGATTATAAAAGACTTTCAAGGGTATATGTGATCAGGAATTTTTCAAAGGCCGAGATGATGCGTCTGGAGGAGCAAACCTATGATTGACCAGCTTAACCGGTACGTTTTCCGATTTATTCTGGTGATCCTTTTCCAGGTGATGGTCCTGAACAATGTACAGTTCAGCGGCTACATCAATCCTTATATTTATATCTGGTACATTCTGGTTCTTCCTTTTGAGACTCCCGGGTGGGTGCTGTTACTCTCCTCCTTTCTGCTCGGACTTGGCGTTGACGTTTTTCCGCAGGGGCTTGCCGGCAACGGATCATCTCTGGGTACACATGCAGCGTCCTCGGTACTGATTGCTTTCCTGAGGCCGACCATTCTTCGGAGGCTCAATCCCAGAGATGAATATGAGCCAGGTACCTATCCCGATTCGAAAAATTACGGGATCATCTGGTTTGTGACCTACGCACTGATCATGATCGGGATCCATCATTTTGTTTTGTTCTTTCTGGAGGATCTCTCACTGCGCGACATCCTCAGAACGTTTCTGAGGATTCTTCTGAGCGGAGTATTTTCACTTGTTCTCATCCTGCTTTGGGAGGGGATCAGGTTCAGGGTTTCACGATAGCATTTATGAGAAATCAGAACGCCAACAGAAAATACGTTATAGGGGGCATGGTGCTGGTGGTGGCTGCCATTTTCATGCTGCGTTTGTTTTATATCCAGGTCATTGACCAGTCTTATAAGCTCTCTTCCAATAATAATTCCAGGCTCAGGCAGGTTGAGTTCCCGGCACGGGGCATGATCTTCGATCGTTACGGCAAGGTGCTGGTATTTAACGAAGCTGTGTTCGACCTGCTTGTTTTGCCACAGCAGGTAAAGCCGTTTGATACACTGGACCTGTGCAACATGCTGAGTATTGATATTGCCGAGTTCAGGGAGAGCATGAAAAAGGCCAGGGAGTATTCGAGGTACAGGCAGTCTCCGGTGGTAAGGAATGTTTCGCAGGAGCAGAGCGCGGCACTCCAGGAGAAGCTTTACAAATTTCCGGGGTTCAGTATCCAGACCCGGACGCAGCGCAAATATCCTGATCCGATCGCACCTCATCTTCTGGGTTATGTGGGAGAGGTTAACCAGGCGGATATGGCTAATGATACCTATTATCAAATAGGCGATTATATAGGTAAAACCGGTTTGGAGTCTGAATATGAGGAGGTGCTGAGGGGCAGGAAGGGGATTCATTTTATGCTGGTGGATGTGCATAACCGTGTCCAGGGAAACTTTGACAATGGGCGGTATGATACGATCCCTGAGCCCGGCCGGAAGCTGACCATCTCCATAGATGCCGGATTGCAGCAATACGGGGAGCAGCTGCTTGCCCATAAGCGGGGGAGTATTGTTGCCATTGAGCCTTCCACCGGTGAGATACTGGCCATGGTTTCGTCACCGGCTTATGATCCTAACGAACTGGTGGGGAGGATCAGGGGACAGAATTTTGAAAGACTGATGAACGACAGTCTGAATCCCTTGTTTAACAGGGCTACCATGTCGAGGTATTCACCCGGCTCGATCTTCAAGATTGTTCAGGCTCTCGTCGCCCTCCAGCTTGGAGTCATAGACGAATATTATAGTGTTGACTGCAATAAGAATATTGTCGGATGTCATGATCACCCCAATGCGCATGGGCTTCGCGAAGGGATCAGATACTCCTGCAACCCATATTTTTACAATGTGTTCAGGCGTATTATCCTTCAGGGGAAAAGCACCAGTCAGTTCCGCGACAGTGAACTTGGGCTGACCATCTGGAATCCGATGGTCAAGTCTTTTGGGTTGGGTCAGGTTCTGGAAACCGACCTGCCCGGGATCAAACCCGGGGCGATCCCGGATGTTGCCTTTTACGATAAATGGTACGGAAAGGGGCGGTGGGCATTCAGCACCATTTATTCCAACAGTATCGGGCAGGGAGAGGTGGAAACGATACCGATCCAGATTGCCAACCTGGCTTCGATCATTGCAAACAGGGGGTTTTATTATGTGCCGCATTTTGTGAAAGCAATCGAAGGAACCGATACAATTCCCTCGAAATTCACCACTCCAATCAAGACACAGGTTGATACGAAGTATTTCGATATCATTGCAGACGGGATGCAACAGGTTGTGTATGAGCCCGGTGGAACCGGATCGCGTGCCCAGGTGCCCGGGGTTGTGGTTTGCGGCAAGACCGGGACCGTACAAAACTCAGCAGGTGAAGATCATTCCGGATTTTTTGCATTTGCTCCCAAGGAGAGGCCCCGCATCGCTATTGTGGCTTATGTTGAGAACTCAGGAGCCGGCGGCGTTTGGGCTGCTCAAATAGCCAGTCTCATGATTGAGAAGTACCTGAATGGGTCTGTTACCCAGCTTGAAAAGGAAAGAATCATATTAGAATATCAGCAATTCTGATGCCTGACAGAAGAACAAATTTTAACGCCCGGCTGGATTGGCTCACCATCATCCTGTTCCTTGTGATGGTCACCTTTGGATGGATGAATGTTTTTGCCTCCTCCTATAATCCGGAGGCACCGGGATCTCTGTTTGACTTCTCCCAGCGCTACAGTAAGCAGTTTTATTACATTCTGACCGCATTTGCACTGGCCATCATGGTGCTCACGGTCGACAGCAAATTCTGGAGTTTCTTTTCCTATCCCATTTATGGACTGATGCTGCTGACGATACCGCTGACGCTGGCTATCGGAAGGGAAGTGAACGGTGCGAAGGCCTGGATTTATATTGGCTCCTTCAGTCTGCAGCCTGCTGAGTTCGTGAAATTCGGGGCTGCCCTGGCTTTGGCAAAGTATCTGTCGAGATTTAACATTCAGATTCATAATATCAGGACACTGTCCATGATCGGGGCAATCCTCGGGATTCCGATGGCGCTGATCCTCCTTCAGAACGATACCGGCACAGCCCTGGTTTTCCTTGCCTTCATTCTGGTACTGTTCCGGGAGGGTCTGTCGTGGATTGTTTTGTTTGTGGGCGGTCTGGCGATTCTGCTTTTTGTTATGACACTCCTGATCCCGTTACCCGTTCTGCTGCCAGCCGTCAGTGTGGTGGCACTTCTGGTCACGTGGCTTTATCAGCGGAACCTGAAATTCTTCACCTGGGGGGGGCTGATCCTTGCAGCACTGTTTGGGGTGGCATGGTTTATCAGCCGTTATACCGGTAAAAACCTGGGACTCTCCTACCTTTTCTTTATTGCCTCCCTGATAGCATTCTTTATCTGGCTTTTTATCATTATCAAGAAGAAACATAATCCCTTACTGCTCATTTTGCTTACATGGATCGGAGCCCTGCTTTTTATTTTCAGCGTCGATTTTGTTTTTCATGAGGTTCTGGGCGAACATCAGCAATCGAGGATAAACCAGATCCTTGGTCTGGAGAGTGATCCGCTGGGTAAGGGTTATAACCTGAATCAATCCAAGATCGCCATCGGTTCCGGCGGATTTTTTGGGAAGGGATTCATGCAGGGTACCCAAACGAGGTTCAATTTCGTTCCCGAGCAGAGTACCGACTTTATCTTCTGCACGATTGGTGAGGAGTGGGGATTCATCGGGAGTCTGATCATTCTGGGATTGTTCTCAGGATTGATCATCCGCCTGATTGTCCTGGCAGAGCGACAACGATCGGTTTTTTCCCGGATTTATGGGTATGGGGTGGCGTGCATCCTGTTTTTTCATTTCGCTATCAATATTGGAATGACCATCGGAATTGTACCCGTTATCGGGATTCCCTTGCCATTTTTCAGTTCTGGAGGGTCTTCTCTTTGGGCATTTACTATTCTGTTATTCATTATGATACGCCTGGATACCGACCGGTATCAGGTGGTCTCCTGACAGGATATAAATCATATGGGGGTTTGACTTAAACGGTTATATTTACCGGATTATAAAAACTTATAGTCATTCGACCAAGGAGGCTTTATGTCCAGAAAAAAGATCATTATTATCGGCGCAGCCGGTAGAGATTTTCACAATTTCAACACCTATTACAGAGACAGATCTGAGTATGAGGTGCTAGCCTTTACCGCCGCTCAGATCCCTGACATTGACGGGAGGAAATATCCTTCTGAATTAGCGGGGAAGTTGTATCCCGAAGGGATTCCCATCTTTGCCCAGGAAGAGCTGCCCGAACTTATCAGGAAATTCAAGGCAGATTCCTGTGTTTTTTCATATAGTGATGTACCCTATGAGCGTGTGATGGGGCTGAGTGCCCTGGTCAACTCCTGCGGCGCCAATTTTGAATTGCTGGGGCCCGGGGGTACCATGATACCGAGCACCAAGCCTGTGATTGCCGTTGTTGCTGCCCGCACGGGATGCGGTAAGAGCCAGACATCACGTAAGGTGATTGAGGTGCTGATGGAAATGGGGCTCAAGGTGGTTGCAGTGCGGCATCCGATGCCCTATGGCGATCTGGTTGCCCAGAAAGTGCAGCGCTTCGCCGAGATCTCCGATCTCGACAAGCACCAGTGTACGGTGGAGGAGATGGAGGAGTATGAACCGCATGTGGTGAGAGGGAATGTCATTTATGCCGGAGTTGATTATGAGGCTATCCTCCGCGAAGCTGAAAATGATCCGAAGGGATGCGATGTGGTTCTGTGGGATGGCGGAAACAATGATTTCGCCTTTTACAAGCCTGATCTTACCATAACCGTTGTGGATCCTCACAGGGCCGGCCATGAACTCAGCTATTATCCGGGCGAGGTTAATTTGCGACTGGCTGATGTGGTGGTAATCAATAAGATAGACACGGCAAAACCGGAAGATGTACAGATCATCCGGGAAAATATTGCCAAGGTCAATCCCAAAGCGATTGTGGTCGACGGAGCTTCTCCGATCCGTGTTGACGATCCTGCCATTATCCGCGGCAAGCGGGTGCTGGTTGTTGAGGATGGTCCGACCCTGACCCATGGTGAGATGAAAATTGGTGCCGGGGTAGTGGCTGCCAGGAAATATGGCGCCGCCGAGGAGGTGGATCCGAGGCCTTTCACTGTCGGGAAACTTTCCGAAACCTTCAGGATTTATCCGGGCATTGGCAAGCTTTTGCCTGCCATGGGCTATGGCAAGGAGCAGCTCAGGGACCTGGAAACCACAATAAACAAAACCGATTGTGACTCAGTGATCATCGGAACCCCGATCGACCTGAACAGGATCATCAGTATCAAAAAGCCCAATACCAGGGTGTATTATGATTTGCAGGAGATTGGAGATCCCGATCTCAAAGGGATTCTGAAACAATTTGTTGCAGAACATCTTAAGTAAAACTGATACAGGTAAACCGGTAAGAGTATGGTATTCAGCAGCAGTCTGTTTCTGGCCTATTTCTTACCGGTTTTTCTTTTGTGTTATTACTTGGTTCCCAGGCGCTTCCGGAACTGGGTAGCACTTACAGGAAGCATCTTCTTTTACAGCTGGGGAGCTCCGAAATTCATTTTCGTCATCCTGGGGACCACCTTCGTGGATTTCCACCTGGTGAAGTGGATGTCGCAGACCAAAACCAGGCTTTACCGGCGGTTGATGCTCACCCTTTCCGTTTCCATTAACCTCGGTCTGCTCATTTATTTCAAATATTCAGGGTTTTTCATCGATAACCTGAACGGCTTCCTGCAGGCATTCGGCATTTCCGGGGTGCACTGGACGAAGCTGATCATGCCGATCGGCATATCTTTCTATACTTTCGAGACCATAACCTATGTGGTCGACGTGTATCGCAGGGTCCACGGCCCATTAAAGAACTTCTGGGATTATCAGTTATATATCATACTGTTTCCCAAGTTAATAGCGGGTCCTATCATCAGGTATCACGAAATTGCCGATCAGATTGTTGATCGTTCGGCTACAGAGACGGCCGACAACCGGATCATCGGATTGTACAGGTTCATTCTTGGTCTGGGCAAAAAGGTACTGATCGCCAATGTGCTGGGGCAGCAGGTGGATCAGATTTTTGCGATGGGACCGGAGAACATCTCCACGCCGATGGCCTGGATCGGGATCATAGCCTACAGTTTCCAGATTTATTATGATTTCTCTGGATACTCGGATATGGCGATCGGGTTAGGGAAGATGATGGGATTCACCTTCATGGAAAACTTCAATAATCCCTATATCTCCAGAACGATAACGGAGTTTTGGCGAAGATGGCATATCACGCTTGGCCGGTGGATGAAAAACTACCTGTACATTCCGCTTGGAGGCAACCGGGTGAAGACTCAGGGCCGGTTGTTTTTCAACCTTTGGCTGGTGTTCCTGTTTTCGGGATTATGGCATGGCGCTGCCTGGAACTTCGTGGTTTGGGGCGGATTCCACGGGCTCTTCCTGATCCTCGACCGCCTTTTCCTGCTGAAATGGTCGGAAAGGATGGGTAAAATCCCGTCGGTTTTACTGACCTATCTCATTACCCTGGTTGGTTGGGTATTGTTCAGGGCGGATAGTCTCGGGGATGCCTGGACCTATTTGGGTAAAATGTTCAGTTTCGGGACCTGGTACCCTGGCTGGACGCTGGATCCGCACTTCTGGATCATTCTGTGTGCAGGAGCACTTTTTGCCTTCTACGGAATGTTTGGCAAAATTGAGCAATGGCAGATGAGGATGATCGATCAGCCCTATCATGGCAGGAAACTATGGATCGGCGGAGGAATCGCGCTGATCCTGCTGGTGTTTTCCATGGCCTCTATCACATCGGCAGATTTTAATCCCTTCATTTATTTCCGGTTTTGATCATGCAGTTCAGGTCTAAAATATGGATATTCATTTTCTTCCTGGCCATCCTGTTTGCGCCGATGGTTCAAAAGAATACCCACCTGATCCGCATGAAAAGCCTTCGTGGACAGGCAGATCCGGCGGTATATCCCGGATTCACGCTGAAGGGATGGTTTACAGGTGATTTTCAGGAAAGATTCAACAGAGCCACGGAGGAGAATCTCGGGTTCAGGCCCTGGTTGATCCGGTTGAAAAATCAGACCGAATATTCCCTGTTCAGAAAGGCCAATGCATCCGGAGTGGTGGTGGGCAGGAAGAATTATCTGTTTGAATCCGATTATATCAGGTCTTATACCGGGAGAGATTATCTTGGGGATGATTTCTGGAGAGAGAAATTCAGGAGGCTTTCCCTTGTTTCGGATACCCTTCAGAAGTTGGGAACTAGGATTGCCATTGTGCTGGAACCCGGCAAGGCATCCTTCTGTCCGGAGATGATCCCACCGAGATTCATTATCGGCAAGGGGCAACCCAACAACTATTCTGCGATCACCTCGAATGCTGCGTGGACAAGGATCCCGCTTTTGGATCTTAACCGGTATTTTGCCGGAATCAAAGACCGGGCGCCATATCCTCTGTTCCCAAAAGGAGGGATTCACTGGTCGACCGGCGGAATGGTGATGGCTGCGGACACCTTGCTGTCATTTGTGCGGAATACTTTTGGATTCAATGTGCCCGACCTGGTGATCGACTGGTTTGAATTAAGCGATTCGCTCCGGGATACCGACGGAGATCTTGCCGAAATCATGAACCTGATATGCAAGCCTTTGCATCCGAGAATGGGCTATCCGGCATGGCATTATGTGCCGGGTGATACCGCTTCCAAACCGCGGGTGCTTTCCATATCCGACAGTTTCTATTTCAATTTCCTCAATGCGGGTATACCGGCCAACGCTTTTGCCAATGAGGCTTTCTGGTATTACAATCAGACCATTTATCCGGAAACATGGAGCGCTCCGAAGGACACATCAGGTATCAGCATTCCTGAAACGGCTGAGAGCATGGACCTGATCCTGATCATGGTGACCGAGCGGTTTTACCATCGCTTCGACTGGGATTTTACGGATGTGCTCTACACACATTATTTTCCCACAGCGCCCAGGGAGTACCGGTATGATTTCACGAGGGATATTGTCAGGAATTATCTATGGTTTGATGATATTCAGAAACAATCGGATTATGAGGCAGTTGCCATGGAGAAAAAATTGGCGGGCAATGCCGATTACCTTTTCTGGGAGGCCGATCAGGCAGGAAAGATCCCGCATAATGAAGATTATTTCAGGGCCAACATAATGAAAGACAGCACCTGGTTGAAGCAGATACGGCACAAGGCTGAGATCAACCGGATATCAGTTGAAGAGCAGCTTAAGCTTGATGCCCGGTGGATGATGGAAAATCAGAATCAATAACCTGGCTTACCCAGCAGACGGAACATATTCTTTTTGTACAATTCCACTCCCGGCTGGTCGAACGGATTCACCCCCAGCAGGTAACCGCTTACAGCACAGGCTTTTTCGAAGAAGTAGAAGAGTTCCCCCAGCGTATATTCATTAATGGGGCCTGTTTTGAGGGTGATCACAGGTACACCGCCAGCCACATGGGCTTCGGCTGTTCCGGTGAGAGCCGCACGGTTGGCTTCCTTCAGATCCTTCCCTGCCAGAAAGTTCAGTCCGTCAAGATCCTGAGGATCGGCCGGTATCGGGAAGGGCGGATTGGTTGATTCCGGATCCAGCAGGGTTTCAAAAATATTACGCATACCGTCCTGCATGTATTGCCCCATTGAGTGGAGGTCGGTGGTGTATTCAACCGAGGCCGGGAATATGCCTTTGCCGTTTTTGCCTTCACTTTCGCCATACAACTGTTTCCACCATTCTGCAACAAAGTGGAGCTGAGGCTGGAAACTGCAGAGAACCTCGGTGCTTTTTCCGACAGTCAGGAGAATGTTTCTGACGGCAGCATACATTGCCACAGGGTTGCCCGAAATATCGTTATTATTATCAGTGGTTTCCATGATTTTCATGGCTCCCTGAAGCATCTGTTCAATGTCGAAGCCTGCAGCGGCCAAGGGTACAAGTCCAACCGGCGAGAGGACAGAGAAGCGGCCACCCACATCATCGGGGATCACAAATGTAGGGTATCCCATCTGGTCAGAGAGTTTCCTTAAGGCTCCCCGTGAGTGGTCGGTTATTGCGATTATCCTTGATTTGGATGCCTGAACTCCGGCCTGGGTTTCCAGGGCCTGCTTAAGAACCCTGAAAGCAATAGCAGGTTCGGTAGTGGTTCCGGACTTGGAAACCACAATTATTCCCCATTTTTTATTTTCGAGATATTTCAGCAGCTGAGAGTAATAGGAATCGACAAGATGATGTCCGGCGAAGAGCAGTTCCGGCCCCTTTCTGCTTTGCCCGAAGGGACTGCCAAGAGCTTCATACACAGCTTTGGTGCCAAGGTACGAACCGCCGATTCCCACCACAACGATAGCCTCGAGGTTTTCGGCAAACCCCTGACTGATCCTGATAATCTCACCTGCAGCTTTCAGTGAGGTTACGGGCAGGTCGAGCCAGCCCAGAAAATCGTTGCCCAGTCCGTTCCGGTCTCTCACGGTCTGTTGTGCGGAGAACACTTTTTCAGTCCAGCTCTCCAGTGCTTTTTCAGGCAGGAACTGCTGTGCGTAGGTAAGGTCGACTCTGATGCTCATAGCTGTTTATTGTTTTTTTTCGGGGCGCATTTGCGGGAAGAAGAGCACATCCTGGATCGAGGGGCTGTTGGTCATGATCATGGTCAGTCTGTCGATGCCGATACCCAGTCCGGAGGTTGGAGGCATTCCGTATTCAATGGATCTGAGGAAATCCTCGTCGAGAGCCATGGCCTCCTCATCACCGCGTTTGGCAAGCAGGAGCTGTTCCTCGAACCTTTCGCGCTGGTCAATCGGATCATTGAGTTCGGAGTATGCATTACAGATCTCCTTTCCATTGCAGATCCCCTCAAACCGTTCGACCAGTCCGGGAACGCTGCGGTGTTTTTTAGCCAGTGGCGACATTTCCACCGGGTAGTCCATGATGAAGGTGGGCTGGATCAGTTTGGATTCGCAGAAAGCGCCGAAAATCTCATCGATCAGTTTGCCCTTGCCCATGGATTTATCTGTTTCGACATGCAGTTTCTTGCAGGTGTCCAGGAGCTGTTTTTCGTCCATCTGGCTGACATCGATACCGGTAAATTCCTGAATGGCGCCGAACATCGTATATCTTTTCCAGGGTCTTTTGAAGTCAATCAGGTGGTCACCAACCTGGACCTGAGTTGTGCCGTGAAGGGCAATGGTCACCTTCTCGATCATTTCTTCCACCAGATCCATCATCCAGAAATAGTCCATATAGGGGACATAGAGTTCAACCTGAGTGAATTCAGGATTGTGAAAGCGGTCCATCCCCTCGTTCCGGAAGTCTTTGGAAAATTCGTAAACGCCCTCAAATCCGCCCACGATCAGTCGCTTCAGGTACAATTCATTGGCAATTCTGAGGTAGAGATCCGTATCGAGTGCGTTATGATGGGTCTTGAAGGGGCGGGCCGCTGCACCGCCGTGGATTGGCTGAAGTACCGGGGTTTCAACCTCAAGGTATCCTTTGGCATCCAGATATTCGCGCATGGTGCTGATGATTTTTGCCCGTTTGACGAACACATCCCGCACCTGCGGATTGACGATGAGATCCAGATACCGCTGGCGGTATCTCTGCTCGGAATCAGTGAAAGCGTCGTACAGAACCCCGTCCTTTTCCTTGACTACCGGGAGAGGTCTGACTGATTTTGACAACAGGGTCAGTTCCTTCACCTTGATGGTCAGTTCCCCGACCTGTGTCCGGAACACATCGCCCTTGACACCGATAATATCGCCGATATCCAGCAGGCGTTTGAAGAAAGTGTTGTAAAACTCCTTGTCCTCTCCCGGGCAGAGCTCATCGCGGTTCACATAGATCTGAATCCGGCCGGTGAAGTCCATCAGTTCAGCAAATGATGCTTTGCCCATGATCCTTCTGGTCATGATCCTTCCTGCGCAGGAAATATTTGTAAATCCTTCAGGATTGCTGTCGAAACCGGCCTGAATGGCAGCAGCAGTGGATGTTACAGGGTATCGGGCTGCAGGGTACGGATCAATACCCATCTGCCTGATCTCTTCAAGTGATTGACGTCTAATTTGTTCTTGTTCACTCAATTCCATCATAACCAGAGGTTTTAAATTTCCGCAAAGATACTTTTCGCAGCAGTTATATCAAAAACACGAAATTTCCTTATTTTTATTTTTTCCGATTTTAACATCCTGATGAATAAACTCTGGAACATTTTACCCCAGCCCGAACCTGTATTTGTTGAAAGTCTGGCTAACGAACTGGGTATCGGCCGGGTATTAGCTTCTTTGCTTGTCCAGAGGGGCATCAGGGATTTTGAGGAGGCCCGGCACTTCTTCAGACCCCAGATCGAAGGATTGCACAATCCTTTCCTGATGAAGGATCTTGACAAGGCCACCAGCCGGATCTCCAGGGCCATTGCCAACCAGGAGAAGGTGCTGATCTACGGGGATTATGATGTGGACGGGACCACCTCGGTAGCACTGATGTACTCTTTCCTGAGGGAAAGGATTGATGAGATCGGATATTATATACCCGACCGCTATTCCGAGGGGTACGGGATTTCCTACCAGGGGATCGAATATGCAGTCCAGAACGGTTTTTCGCTGGTGATTGCACTGGATTGCGGGATCAAGGCGCATGACAAGATGGAATATGCCAAACGGAAGGGTATTGAGTTCATTATATGCGACCACCATCTTCCGGATGATCAATTGCCAGATGCAGTGGCTATTCTGGATCCCAAACGGCCCGATTGTGAGTATCCCTACAAGGAGCTTTCGGGCTGCGGGGTAGGATTTAAATTACTGCAGGGGTTTTGTCTGAAGAATAGCATTCCTTTTTCGCACATTGCCAAATATCTTGATCTGGTTTGTGTCAGTATTGCCGCCGATCTGGTTCCCATGACGGGTGAGAACAGGATCCTGGCCTACCATGGATTGAAAAAACTGAATGAGAACCCGGTGCCGGGGCTAAAGGCACTTCTCAATATCAGCAATTGTGAGGAGAAGCAGATAACTGCCTCAGACATTGTCTTTAAGATCGGTCCCCGGCTGAATGCTGCGGGAAGGATCTCTTCGGGTGAAAGTGCGGTGGAGCTGATGATCGCCAAGAGCGAGACGGATGCTCTGGAACTGGCGGGTAAGATTGACAGCTACAACGATTACCGGAAGAATATTGATATTGAGATCACTGATCTGGCAAGAAAGATGGTGGAGAACAACGAGTCGATGAAGGACCGGAAGACCACCGTGCTTTTTCACCCCGAATGGCACAAGGGGGTGGTGGGAATTGTTGCCTCGAGGCTGATCGACTTTTATTACCGTCCCACCGTGATCTTGACCAAATCAAGCGGAATGGCCACCGGATCTGCCCGGTCGGTCGATAATTATGATCTTTATTTTGCAATCAATGCGTGCAGCGATCTCCTTGAGAGTTTCGGCGGGCACAAATATGCTGCCGGTCTGAGCATGCCTATTGAAAATGTGGAGGCTTTCACCAAAAGGTTTGAGGAAGTGGTTGCATCGACGATCACGGATCAGCAACTGGTTCCCCAGATCAATGTGGATTGTGAGATCGAGCTGAGTGAGATCACCCCAAAGTTCTTCAGGGTTTTACGGCAATTTGAACCATTTGGCCCCGACAACCAGTCGCCTTCATTTCTATGCCGGGGATTGCGCGACAGCGGCAGGAGCCGGCAGGTGGGAAGAACCTGGGAGCATCTCAAGCTGAGTGTTACCTCATTAAAAGGAGATCATCCTGATTTTGAAGGAATTGCATTTGGGATGGGGCACCTCTTCAATGAAATTCATAAGGGCAGGCCCTTTGACATAACCTTTACTGTTGAGGAGAACACTTTCAGGGGCGCCACCAGCATGCAGCTGATGGTTAAGGACATACGCATCCAGGCGTAGTTTTGAACCGCTTGTCAGTATGTATCGGGATAATCGTTAATTTTACGCGCCAAAAAAAATACGAATGGGGAAAGTAATTGCAATAGCGAATCAGAAGGGCGGGGTAGGCAAGACCACAACGGCAATTAACCTTGCCGCCAGTCTTGCCGTGCTGGAATACAAAGTGCTTCTGGTGGATGCTGACCCTCAGGCCAATGCTTCCTCCGGGGCAGGGTTTGATGTCCGCAATATTAAAACCAGCCTGTACGAATGCCTCATTGATGATGTAAATCCGAAGAACATTATTCTTCAGACTGAAGTGCCGGGGTTTGATTTGCTTCCATCCAATATTGATCTGGTTGGAGCTGAAATAGAGATCCTGAACCTTCCCAACAGGGAGAAGCTGATGTTGAAGGTCCTGGAGCAGGTGAAGGATGATTATCATTTTGTTCTGATTGATTGCTCACCCTCTCTGGGATTGCTGACAGTTAACGCACTGACGGCGGCCAACTCGGTGATCATTCCGGTTCAGTGTGAATATTTTGCGCTCGAGGGATTAGGTAAACTTCTGAATACAATCAAGATCATTCAGAACCGCCTGAATCCGGAACTTGAGATTGAAGGATTTCTTCTGACGATGTATGATAACCGCCTTCGTTTGTCGAACCAGGTGCTTGAGGAGGTTACCAAGCATTTCCAGTCGATGGTTTTCAATACCATTATCCGCAGGAACATTAAGCTTGGTGAAGCCCCGAGCTACGGCAAGCCGGTGGTGATGTACGATGCAAACTCCAAAGGATCGCTCAACCATCTGAATCTGGCCAGGGAGCTGTTACAGAAGAATGGGATGACACAGATGCAGGAATCAGAAAAGATCATTGATTAAATACTATTCAACTTGCCGATGACCGAGAAGAAAAGTGCAATGGGACGTGGGTTAGGCTCGATTCTGGGTGATACACAGATGAAGCCTGAAGCCTCAATTAATGAGATCGAGATTGCTCTGATCGAGGCCAATCCATTTCAGCCCCGTGCACATTTTGATGAAGAGGCCCTTCAGGAGCTGGCTGCCTCCATCCGGGAGATCGGAATCATTCAGCCCATAACCATAAGGAAACTGGGTGCCAGCCGTTACCAGCTTATTTCCGGGGAGCGAAGGTTAAAGGCATCAGTAATTGCCGGTCTGACCAAAATTCCAGCCTACATCAGGACAGCGGATGATCAGGGTATGCTGGAAATGGCACTGGTAGAGAACATACAGCGGGAGGATCTGAATCCCCTGGAAGTGGCCATATCCTACCAGCGGCTTATTGAGGAGTGTCAGCTTACGCAGGAATTATTGAGTGACCGTGTCGGTAAGAACCGGTCAACCATCTCAAATTATCTTCGGTTGCTCAAGCTTCCCGCTGAGATCCAGCTCGGGCTCAAAACCTCGCAGCTTTCCATGGGCCACGCGAGATCCATTATCACAATTGAAGATCCGGCAGTGCAACTTGCCGTGTACCAAAAGATCATCGACAGTAATTTGTCGGTGAGGAAGATAGAAGAAATGGTGAGAGCCATTCAGGCAGGTCCAAAGGTTCCCAGGGCAAAAAAGCAACCTGCTTTTGAGCATGGGCAATTACAGGACCAGTTGAAACGTTACTTCCAGGTAGATGTTCAGTTCTCCAGGAACAAAAAAGGGAAGGGTAAGATCGTTTTGGTATTCAAATCAGACGATGAGCTCGAAAAGATCCTGGGCAAACTGGATGAGATCAAATAGGGAAACCGCATTTGCTGACATACAGAACGATACATTTTTGGCCGGCCTTTTCACTGATGGTGATCCTGGCCGCCGGCCCGGGTAACATTGCCTTTGGTCAGATCAGGGCTGATTCTCTCCCGGTCGCCAAAAAAGAGATCCAACCCGAACATTCCCCGAAAAAAGCATTGATCATGGCTGCCATTCTGCCTGGCAGCGGACAGGCCTATAACAGGAAATACTGGAAGATACCTGTTGTTTATACCGGCTATGTAGCTGCTGGATATTTCTTTTCAATCAACCAGACGGGTTACAAGTCGGCAAAGCAAAACTACATATATGAAACCGACAAGATCGATTCAACTGTAAATCAGAGCGGTAAATCCGCGCAGGTGCTGTTGAGCGAGATTGATAACTACCGCAGAATGCGTGATATTTCCGTGCTGGCCTTGCTTGCTTGGCATGGATTAACTATTATTGACGCGAATGTGGATGCCCATTTCTTCAATTGGGATGTCAGTGAAGACCTGAGCATGGCGCTCAGGCCCCGGGCTCTCTGGAACGGAATCCATGGCCCCGGGATAGGAATGAGTGTTGTATTTAACTTAAGATGAAATGATTGGAAAAAAGATAACTTTTCTCCTCCTGACGTTTTTAACTGTTGCAATTTTTACTCCTTCATTTGCCCAGCAGGCTGTTGTACCTGATACCATAAATCCTGCCAACGACGTGGCTATGAAGGAGTATCTTGCCAGGCTTGACAGTCTTTACGCTGCCTGGAAAAGCAACCGTTTGCCGCTGAGGGAGTATCAGGATACTGCCCTGGCCTTCAAGAAGGACACCAACATTGTTGAGCTGCCCGATTCGGTATTTGTTCAAAGGCTTGCAGCCATCCCTTCAGCTATCGAACTGACTTACAATAAACAGGTAAGAAGTTACCTTGACCTCTATACCAAAACCCGTAAAAAGCAGGTTTCGATCATGCTCGGACTGGCCGATTATTATTTTCCGATGATCGAAAGCAAGCTGGATGCCTATGATTTGCCTCATGAGCTCAAATATTTGCCGATTATCGAGTCGGCGTTGAACCCGGTGGCGAAATCGAGGGTGGGTGCACAGGGCATGTGGCAGTTCATGCTCGGAACGGCCAAACTTTACAAGCTGAAGGTAAATTCCTATGTGGATGAACGACTGGATCCGATCCGTTCAACCGAAGTAGCCTGTGCCTACCTTAAGGAATTATATAAAATTTTCGGCGACTGGCACATGGTGATCGCGGCCTACAATTGTGGTCCGGGCAACATGAAAAAGGCTATCCAGCGTTCTGGGGGTAAAACCAATTACTGGGATGTATATTATTATCTGCCCAGGGAAACCAGGGGCTTTGTACCCGCCTTTATCGCAGCCACCTACATAATGAATTACTCGCAAAATCATGGCTTCCATGCGGTTCAGCCCGAATTTCCGATTATATCGGATACGGTCATGGTCAATCATGAATTGCACTTCGGTCAGGTATCTGATGTTTTGGGCATTCCCCTACTGACACTTGAGAAACTGAATCCAAAATACCGCAAAAAGATCATTCCGGCGGGTGGTGGCCCTTACGATCTCCGCTTGCCAGAGGATAAGATCAGCCAGTTCATTGCTCTTCAGGATACGGTTCAGAAATATAAGCAGGATGTATACCTCGCAAAAAACAATCTTGACAAGGAGCCTATCAGAGCCACGGCTGCTCCGCTCACGCCGGTCAAACCATCAGTGGATGATCTCGAGATTGTTTATACTGTAAAGTCGGGGGATAACCTCGGATATATTTCATCCTGGTTTGAAGTTAGCATAAACTCAATAAAAGATTGGAACGGATTGGCCAGCAACTCTTTACGTTCAGGTCAAAAGCTTTCGATCTATGTGCCGAAAGGTAAGTTTGACGACATGCGCGATATTAACGACCTGACCTTCGCAGAGAAACAATCGAGGGTTGGCAAGGAGAACGGAACCGGTCAGGCCGATGAGCCTGTTATTGCCGCAAGACCTGGTGAAACTGATTTTGTGTATTATACAGTCAGATCGGGTGACAATCTTTGGTCCATCGCTCAGAAATATCCTGGGGTTAGTCATGAGGATATCATGAAACTTAACCAGATGACCAACTCCAAACTTCAGACCGGCCGGGTGCTGAAGATCAAAAGGAAAGAAGGCTAATCAAACATAGTATCCCATGAAGGAAGATCAGATCAGGAAGTTCTGGAATATTATTGACCTGAATTTCAAGTCGCACCCGTGGCATGGTATCTCCTTCGGGGAGGAGGTGCCGGATGAGGTAACCGTTTTTGTGGAGGTTGTCCCAACCGATACTGTAAAATATGAGATCGACAAGGAGACCGGTTACATGAAGGTTGACCGGCCCCAAAAGTATTCAAATTATCTGCCTGCCTTGTATGGATTCATTCCCAGGACCTATTGCTGGGAAAATGTGGCGGACTTTTGCCGGGATAAGACAGGAAGGACTGATATTGTCGGCGATGGCGATCCATTGGATATTTGTATCCTGACCGAGCGCCATATCTCCCATGGAAATTTGCTGGTGAAGGCGATTCCGATCGGCGGATTCAGGATGATCGACAAGGGTGAGGCGGATGATAAAATCATCGCGATTCTCAAAAATGATGAAGTTTACCAGCATTGGCGGGATATCCAGCTGGTTCCTGAAACCCTGATATCCAGGCTAAAGCATTATTTCCTGACGTACAAGGACATGCCCGGTCAAAGCAAGCAGCGTTGCGAGATCACCCATGTGTATGGGCGTGAGGAGGCTCACGGTGTGATCCGGAGAAGCATCGACGACTACAACAAGAAGTTCGGGGATGTTTCGGAGAGCCTGAGGAGGGCGTTCAGGGACATTGTGAATAGTGAATAGTGAATAGTGAATAGGGAATAGAAATTCGTGACGCGGGACGCGTGACACGGGACGCGGGAAAGGAAGAATCAGGATAGGGAGGAGAGGAGGTGATCGGGAGTGAGGTTGTCGGATTCGAGAATGATATCTGCCTGATTATAAAAAGATTCGCGTTTTAAGAGAAGATTTTCAATAAAAGCCCTGGCTTCGGCCGGGGTTTTGTTTTCCAGGAGCGGGCGTGGAGTGGGTGAGTTCATGAGCCTTTGGTGGAGCTCATCAACGGAAATTTTAAGATAAACCGATATTGCTTTTTCCCTGATTAGCTTCATGTTCAGTTCATTGCATGGAGCCCCGCCGCCTACCGAGATGATAGCGGGTTCGCCGTTGAGGATTCCACCCAGCACTTTGTTTTCCCACTCCCTGAATGTTAGTTCCCCCTGTTCCCCGAATATCATGGGGATAGTCATCCCGGAGTGCTTTTCGATTTCCTGATCAAGGTCGATAAACGGCAGCTCAAGAATTTTTGCCAGTTTCCGTCCCAGGGTGCTTTTACCACTGCCCATAAATCCTATCAGGACCACCGGTTTGCCGAGCTGCTTTACCATCCCAGGGTGAATTGTCCGCTTTCGTCAATCTTCGGAGCCTCTTCTCCGGATTCCTTCTTAGGCTTCCTGCCCCTCTTCACTTTTTCAGAAGTTTCAGAGGTTTCAACTGTTTCAACCATTTCAACCATTTCAACCGATTCAACCATTTCAACCACTTCAACCATTTCAACTGGTTCAACCTCTTCTCCTTCTTCCGCTTCATCCACCTCCTCAACATCTTCCGTTTCTTCCGTTTCTTCGGCTTCCTCTGCTTCTTCCACCATGCCGAGGATCACCCTGAAGTCGGGGCCATAGGC
>Ga0172370_10003708_pt1 | contig 21010 bp, 16 predicted proteins | sample LakKiv5m_FD_114538 | JGI IMG/M metagenome (GOLD analysis project Ga0172370, IMG submission 114538) | Freshwater microbial communities from Kabuno Bay, South-Kivu, Congo - kab_022012_11.5m | ecosystem: Environmental > Aquatic > Freshwater > Lake | place: Democratic Republic of the Congo...
CGATGGACGAACCGCTGGAAGCCAGCCCTCAACGCGTTCGCGATCACCTTCGGCGAACGACTCTTCCCCACCAACAACCAATGAAGACCGCCAGACCAGTTACACCCTTATCCCGACAGTCCCCCCACCGACTCGAAGACGGCGGCGGCCGAGAGCTCGCCTACGTCTCGATGAGCCGAGCGCGCCACCACTCCACCATCTGGGTCGTCGCCGACGACGTCGACCAGGCCGCCGAAGACCTCAAGCGGGACTGGCCACGCGAGAACCGGCAGCAGTGGGCGATCGATTCCGGCACACCATCCACCGAACCACAGAGGGTCGAGCACGACCGAGACGCCGACCCGACCATCCGCAACGCCCTCCGGCAGGCACGACTGCGAGCCGAACGAGATGCACTTGCCGCGTCGATCCCAGCCGACCCGGCTGAGGCGCTTCACCGGAACCGCACAGCGATCGTCGCCGAGCGCCAGGCGCTTGCCGATCTCGCCAGCGGTGGCGGCCGATGGGAGGGCACCGAGGTCGGCGCGCTCGCCCGGCAGATCAAGACCACTGAACGGGCACGGCAGGAGGCCGTCTGGCGATCCAACGCCCTCTCCGCGAGCCGCGGCGATGTTCGTGCCGCCAAGCGAGAGATCAGGCAGGCGGATGCGCGACTCGACGAGATCCGGCCTCGCTACGACAAGATGGCGGAGCCACAGCGCGCGCGGATCGACAGGTCGATCGGCGACCTGGAGCTGGGGCAGACCACGCTCGAGGTTCGTGCATCCGACCGCCGTCAGTGGATCTCTGAGCACCCCGAGGTCGCGCGCCGCCTTGGTCACCTCGACACAGAACTCGACGTGATCAACCGAGCCCTCGGCGTCGCGCGTGACGCCGTCGACGGGATCAATCGCGTACCCGAGCGGCCGCAGCGATCGATGGCCGTCGAGCTTCTCGCTGCGCTCCCACCGGCGACCCAACGCCCCGAGCCGAGGGCGCCCGGGCCCGACCTCGGGCTCGGGCTGTAGGCGCGGCCCGGGCGGCCATTCGGTACCGAGTGGCAGAAGGACCACGTCCCGTGAGCTGACAGGGCAGACTTAGCTCATGAATCTCGTGAGGTCGAAGCAGCGCGTGGCAGACCACGGGGAGGTGTTCACTCCGGCGTGGATGGTCGAAGCGATGCTCGATCTGGTCAAGGAAGAGAGCGAGCGAATCGATTCGCGCTTCCTCGAACCGGCGTGCGGAAGTGGCAACTTCCTGGTCCAGGTTCTGCGACGGAAGCTCGCTGCCGTCGAGTTGAGATTCGGCGGCTCCGAATTCGAGAGGCGCCACTTCGCACTGCTCAGCCTGATGTGCATCTACGGCATCGAGTTGCTTGAGGACAACATCGCCGAGTGCCGCGAAAACCTGTTGGAGCCCTTCGCGAGCTACCTAGGTCTCGGCGAGGCCGATGATCTCTACCGGGCCGCCGCCTTCGTGCTCTCGCAGAATCTCATCCATGGCGACGCGATCAGCATGCGGACCACTGCCGACGAGCCGATCGTGTTCGCCGAATGGGGCTACCTGGGCAAGGGAAAGTTTCAGCGGCGTGACTTCCGGCTCGACGTCCTCACCCAGTCCGCGGCATTTAGCCAGGAGGGCACGCTGTTCGCCGACCTCGGCAGGCACGACATCTTCACGCCGACGCGGACCTATCCGCCGCTGACGGTCCGAGAGCTCGCCGCATGAGCACGGCACAGGCTGGCTTCGCGCTTCGCGGCCGCAACCCCGATGTTCTCACGTGCATAGCGAACCTCTCCAACGATGAAGTCTTCACCCCGCCTGAGCTGGCCAACCAGATGCTTGACACCCTCGCTCTGGCGTGGGCCGACGACAACGACGGTGCTGACATCTGGGCTGACCCGAACGTGCGGTTCCTGGACCCGTTCACCAAGTCCGGCGTCTTTCTCCGCGAGATCACGAGTCGGTTGACCGCAGGGCTGGAGGACGCGATACCCAACCTGCAAGAACGGGTTGACCACATTCTGACCAAACAGGTCTACGGCATCGCCATCACGCACCTCACGAGCCTCCTTGCACGCCGCAGCCTCTACTGCTCGAAGTGGGCGAACGGTCCGCATTCGATCGCCAGGTCGTTCGAGAATCCCGAGGGCAACATCTGGTTCGAGCGGATGGAACATTCGTGGGTCGGCGGCACTGAGTGGGTACTGACTGCCGACGAGCTCGGCAACGAGGTGAAGAAGTTCAAGAACGGCAGGTGCAAGTTCTGTGGGGCTAGCCAGAAGAGCCTCGACCGCGGGGCCGGTTTCGAGACCCACGCCTACGCGTTTATTCACACGGACGACAACTCCGCTCGGATCGCCGAGCTGTTCGGAGAAGACATGCAGTTCGACGTCATCATCGGCAACCCGCCGTACCAGCTCGCCGACGGTGGAGGCGAGGGTTCCAGCGCCATCCCGCTTTACCACGAGTTCGTCGAGCAGGCGAAGCTGCTCGACCCCAAGCATCTCGTCATGGTCATTCCGGCCCGGTGGTACTCCGGGGGGAAGGGGCTAGACGGGTTCCGTGACCGCATGCTGAGCGACGGACGGCTCGCCGAGATCCATGACTTTCCCGAGACCGACCTGGTCTTTCCGGGCGTCAACATTCGGGGTGGAGTGTGCTACTTCCGGTGGTCGCAAGCCCACACGGGCCTGGCGCGCATCACGAACTACAGCAAGGATCAGGCTCCTTCGGTGGCCGAGCGGCCGGTGCTGGAGCCCGGGCTGTCTACCTTCGTTCGGTACAACGAAGCGATCTCGATCCTGAAGAAGGTGCGAGCGAAGGGCGAGGAGACCTACGACAGCCGGGTGCAGTCGAGGAACCCGTTCGGGATCCCGTCGAATTTCGCCGGCTTCTCCGCTACGAGGAACGCCAAGACCCCGGTGCTGCTATTCCGGAGCCGGCGCGGGTCGTCTGCGGACAAAGAGGTCTACATCAGCGCCGACACCATCAAGTCCAACGCCGCGTTCAAGGACAAGGTGAAGGTGCTGGTCTCCAAGGCGAGTCCGGGGGGCGACGAGTACCCGCACGCCATCTTCTCGACGCCGCTCGTGGCGCCGAAGAACTCGGTATCTACCGAGACATACCTGATTGTCGACTTCCCGGCGTCGGCGGCGGAGGCGGAGAACCTCGTCGCATACATGCGCACCCGGTTCTTCCGCTTCCTGGTGTCGCTCATCAAGACCACGCAGAACATCTCGAAGGCTTCATTCGCCTTCGTTCCGGTCCAGGACCTGAGCAAGGCGTGGACCGACAAGATGCTCTACAAGAAGTACGGCATCACGGACCCCGAGATCGCCTTCATCGAGCAGAGGATCCGGTCAGCCGACATCGGCGGCGGCGAGGACTAGGCACCCACATATGAGCAGGCCCGCCATCGACGAGATCCTCACCCCGAAGCCGGAGGTGCGCCTTCGCATCTACGCGTGGACTCCGAACGACCCGCCGGCGGCCTACGTCGGCCTAGTCAAGGTCGGGCAGACCACTCGTGAGGATGTGAACGTCCGCATCAAGCAGTCCCAGGGCCAGATGCAGCAGGAGTACACCCTGCACCTCGACGTCCTCGCTGAGCGCGAGGACGGGTCACTGTTCCGCGATGGCGACGTCCGTCAGCGCCTGATCGACAACGGGTTCGAGAACGTCGTGATCGGGGCGTCGCGCGAGTGGATGCGCTGCAGACCCGAGGACGTCAAGACCGCGGTGGTCGAGCTCCAGGAGGGCCTGCGACTTACCGGCACGCATCACCTGACCTTTCCGATGCGGCGGGAGCAGGCCGAGGCCGTCGACAAGACCCATCGGTACTTCCTGTCCCTGTGGGCCGAAGACATGCACGCCGTTCCTCGCTTCCTGTGGAACGCGAAGATGCGTTTCGGAAAGACCTTCACCGCCTACCAGCTCGCCAAGAAGCTCAAGGCCAAGCGCGTGCTTGTCGTGACTTTCAAGCCGGCGGTCGAGGACGCCTGGCAGACCGACCTCGAGTTGCACGTCGACTTCGACGGCTGGCAGTACCTGTCGCGGACCTCCGGGAGCGACCCGACGCAGATCGACCCCTCCAAGGCGGTCGTCTACTTCGGCTCGTTCCAAGATCTGCTCGGCAAGGACACCAACGGCAACATCAAGCCGAAGAACGAGTGGCTGCACGCCGTGAACTGGGACCTCGTCGTGTTCGACGAGTACCACTTCGGCGCCTGGCGCGACACCGCCAAGGAGCTCTTCGAAGGCGAGGACGAGTCGGTCGCCAAGAAGGAGATCGGGCGTGAGTACGCCGCTGGACTTGGGACGGTGAACGAGGACCTGAGCGAATTCTCGGAGAAGGAGCCGGACTTCCTCCCGATCACCACGAGGGCCTACCTCTACCTGTCGGGTACGCCGTTCCGCGCGCTGGCGACCGGTGAGTTCATCGAGGAGCAGATCTTCAACTGGACCTACACCGATGAGCAGCGCGCCAAGGAGGAGTTCCCCGACGCGCACCCCGGCGAGCGAAACCCCTACGAGGCGCTGCCGCAGTTGCGCCTGCTCACCTACCAAATGCCCGACGAGCTGCTCGCGATCGCCAGCGGAGGCGAGTTCGACGAGTTCGACCTGAACGAGTTCTTCGCCGCCACCGGGGACGGTGCGAGGGCGGAGTTCAAGCACAAGAACGATGTCCAGAAGTGGCTCGACATCATCCGGGGTTCCTACGCGCCGACTCAGGTCGACAACCTCAAGCTCGGTAGCCAGCGCCCACCGTTTCCGTACTCGGACGTCCGGCTGCTGCCGTACCTCCAGCACTCGTTCTGGTTCCTGCCGAAGGTCGCCTCGTGCCACGCGATGGCGAACCTGCTCGCCGAGAAGCAGAACACGTTCTGGCACGACTACGACGTGCTCACCGTCGCTGGCACGTCCGCTGGGGTGGGGCTCGACGCCCTCCCGCCGGTCCGCAAGGCGATCGGCAGCGGGTTCGACACCAAGACGATCACGCTGTCGTGCGGCAAGCTCACGACCGGCGTCACCATTCCGCAGTGGTCATCGATCCTGATGCTGCGCAACCTGAAGTCGCCAGAGACCTACTTCCAGGCCGCGTTCAGGGTGCAGTCGCCTTGGTCGATCAGCAACCCCAACGGCGACGACCCGAACGAGGAAGAAGTCCTCAAGCCCGCGTGCTTCGTGTTCGACTTCGCGCCGGCTCGCGCCCTCCGCCAGCTGGCGGACTACGGCATCGGGCTCTCGCCGAGCGAGCCGAATCCCGAGAAGGCCGTCGAGGAGTTGGTGTCGTTCCTGCCGGTCCTCGCCTACGACGGCTCGCACATGACGCAGATCGACGCAGGCGGGATCCTCGACATCGCCATGGCGGGAACGTCGGCGACGCTGCTCGCCCGCAAGTGGGAGAGCGCGCTGCTCGTGAACGTCGACAACCTCACGCTTCGCCGCATCCTCGACAACCCCGAGGCCATGGCCGCGGTCGAGCGGATCGAAGGTTGGCGGTCGCTCGGTGACAACGTCATCGAAACGATCATCAACAAGAGCGAGAAGGTCAAGGAGCTCAAGAACAAGGCCAAGGACGGCGACCTCACGAAGAAGGAGAAGAAGGAGCTCACGGAGGAGGAGAAGGAGTACAAGTCGAAGCGAAAGCTGGTCCAGGAGAAGCTGATCAAGTTCGCGACCCGCATCCCCGCGTTCATGTACCTCACCGACTTCCGCGAGAACACCCTCCAGGACGTGATCACGAAGCTGGAGCCCGACCTCTTCCTCACGGTCACCGGTCTCACCGTGGAGGACTTCCACCTGCTGGTGCGCCTCAAGGTCTTCAACACCGAGCAGATGAACCAGGCCGTGTTCGCATTCCGGCGCTACGAGGACTCCAGCCTCGCCTACACCGGCATCGACTCCCACCCCGGTCTGACGCACTACGGGCTGTACGACACCGTCGTCGCTCGCGAGGCGTAGCGGTTCGGCCGAAGGCTCTCAGCGACTATGCGGCCTGGTACCGCTCGGCGCGTGAGAAGTGCGTGGAGGTGACCGGACCCTTAACCCCGGTCTTGTGCCAGCCGAGCTCCTCCATCTTCAACCGCACGCCGACGCCTACTGCTTGACGGAAGCGGAGCTCGTTGGCAGCGACGGGCCCGACGATTCCGTCGGCATCGAGGAACCGGACGATGCCCGCGAGCGCAGGATGCCCGAGCGCCTCGGCGTCAGCGAGACGGTGCTCGTTGCACGGGTCGTTCAGTAGCTCCAGGAACCGATCGCGCGCTTCGGGGTTCGCATCGAGCACGCCCAGGTACTTGGCGGCGTGTGGGTCGGATGCGTATGTGGAGCGAGAGATAGACATGCAGAAATCATACAGTCTAAAAGCGACCAGTCAACGCGAGCCTGCGACACGGAGAAGAACCGGGGCATCGCGCCACGGCGGCCGTCACGGTGCGGGTTGACACCGTATGTGGTGACGCGCTAGGATGTCCGCATCACTTTAGCACCGTTAATGGTGCAGCTAGCGTATGGAGAATCACCTAGATGTCACAACAATACGACCGAAGAGCCGCGAAACGAGTTCTAGCTGAGCTTCGTGGCAAGCGCCGCTCAGCAACTCCCGCCGTCGTAGCCGACGCTTGCGAGGCGGTTGGGTACTCGATCGACAAGAAGCGAGGCAAAGGCTCGCACTGGCTGGCAAGCCGTGTAGGCGCTCCCGCGATCACTATCCCAACCGGGAACAAGGTGCTTGGTCTGAAGACGGTGACAGGGATTCTCACCACGCTTGAGGAGGTCTTTGAAGACGATGACACGTGAAACGAAATCACAATCGCTGGAAGAGCTCGTGAAGCTCCCGTGGTCCCGCGAACTGGTCCCGGACGGACCGACCGTGGCCGCACGGGTGCCGGAGCTGCCCGGATGCTTCGCCGAGGGGAACGACCTGGCCGAGGCACTAGCGAACCTCGAGGATGCGCTCGAGGCATGGCTCGCGTCCGCGCTGGAACTCGGTAACGAGGTCCCGCGGCCGCGAGGCGAGGCGGAGCCCGAGTCCTTCAGCGGACGGTTCTCGGTCCGCGTGCCCAAGACGTTGCACCGCCGGCTAGCCGCCTTGGCCGACGGTGAAGGCTGCTCGTTGAACCAGCTGGTCGTCACCGTCCTCGCCGAGGCGGTCCACCTGCCCGTTCGGTCGGCAGGCGAAACCGAGATGACCCGCGAGGACATCGCGGCGGATGCGATCGGGCAGGGCCCGCAGGCGATCGGCGCGTTGAAGGGAATCGCGACCCACATCCGAAATCGTGGCGACGTGAACCTCGCCTGCGTCCTCTACGCACTCGCCGGAGAACGGACCGCGCTCGAAGCCGGCGGCGCCCAGCTCGCAGCGCGGGAGTTCGGCACAGCTGGTGCGCTCGCCCGCCGAGAGCGAAAGCTCAAGATGGCCGAAGCCTTGTGGCGCGAGAGCCTGCGACGGGACTTCACGAACATCCGCTCGCGGTCCTCTCTCGGCCAGCTGTTGCATCACCAAGGGCGCTTCGGTGAAGCCATCGAATACCTCGAACCGGTCGCCGACGTCGACGACTACGCCCGCCTGTTCCTCGGCTGGTCGCAGCTGCAGCTCGGACTGTCCGATCGGTCAGAGCACCTGGTAGTTGACGGTCTCTCGAACGTCGTCGCAGGTCTGCGTCGTTGGGCTGCGTACGCGAACGATTCGGATCGCACCCCTTGGCTTCGACAAGTACAACGGCTGGCTCGTCTCGGCAAGCGATTCGACCCCGAGGTCGAGCAACTCGTGTCCTTTGCGAACTCGAACTCCAACTGGAGATCCATCTCGGTCGACGAGGTGGTGCAAGCGAGCGTCGACGATGGCGACGACGAACTTGCTCCGGACGTTCCCGCCGCCGTCTGAGACAACGGAGTTCAAGAGAATGGACAACACAGATGCCGAAGTAGGTGGCCGTAACGGCCGTCGCAGCCGCTGGATCACCGGTGCTGCTGTCGTAGCCGTTGCCGCACTCGGTGCCGGCGTCGCAGTCGCCTTCTCCAAGAACGGGTTGAAGCTCGGAGGAAGCGCGCCGCTCGGTAGCGGTCCCACGCCCGCCCATCTAGCGAGCGTGCAGGGGCATCTCCGACAGCAGGCGTTCGGCCCCGGGTACGCGCTTCACCGGGAGATCTGGATCGATCCGTATCTGAGAGCGGTGAGGCGGGCGGCGTGACAAGCCGGCGCAAGGCCAGGAGTTGCGCGGCCTCGGCGGCCGCTGGCTGGGACCCTGTGCTGCAAACGCGTCTGCAAACGGGAAGTCGTCCGCAGGCGTTCAGACCGTGTCGTTCCGTCCGGCGTCCGCCGCGAAAGCCCTGGTAGAGCGACTGGGCGACACGGGCGGTGATCCGCCGTCATGTACCGCGGCAGACTCATAACCCGAAGGTCGTAGGTTCAAATCCTACCCCCGCCACCACTCCCGCCACCATTGTGATGTCTCGAGACATCCCGGACGGTCCGAACCCTCAACTTGGTTCGGGCCGTTGGGCCCAGCATGTCAGGCCAGACCAGTTGCACCGTTGATCCGACACTCCTGATGAAGGGGGACGGCGTCCAATCGCTGGCCGCGATCGCTCTCCTCCGCCGTGCAGCTATGGATCGAGGTAGGTCACGCACGTTTGTGTTTGCGGTTGAGGAGCCGGAGGCTCATCTGCATCCACTGACGGTCCGCGAGCTTCGCCGAATGCCCGCTCAGATCGCATCGGATCAGCAAGTTGTTGTGACTGCGCATAGCCCCCTCCTCGCAGATCCTTTGCGCGTCGAGCGGAACGTGATCGTTGAGGACAGTCGTGCACACGTGGCCCGGAAGATCGCAGAGGTCAGGGACTGCCTCGGCGTGCGATTGGAGGAAAACCTTCAGTCCGCTCGTCTCGCCGTCGTGGTGGAAGGTGGGACGGATGTAGCGATTCTCCGGTCAGTCCTTCCAGTTCGCGATCCTCTTCTCGCCGCAGCCTTGGCGGATGGCGCCCTCGTTGTCGAAGGACTCGGAGGCGGCGACAAGCTCAGTTACAGGCTGTCGCAGTACGCGTGTGGGGTCTGCGGAGTGTTCGTGTTCGTCGACAACGACGCCCAGGGACGTAGCGCCGTAGAGGCTGCGACAAGACAGGGTCTCTTGTCGGACGCGGATTATCGGCTTGCTGCTGCTGCCGGTAAGGCGGAGAGCGAGATCGAGGACTTGGTCGACCCGCATGCCTACCTCGGCCGGCTGAATAGCCACTTCGGACTGTCGCTGACCCGATCAGCTGTCCGGAAGGGGACCAAGAAGTGGTCGTCCCGACTCGGCGTCCTCGTGACGGCCAACGGCAAGGTGTGGAACGCGGGCACTGAGCGTAAGGCGAAGGAGATCGTGGCGGGAGCCGTGGCTGAGAACCCCACGTCAGCGATCGACGACAGCTCGACGATCACTAGCGAAATTGTCGAGTCGCTGTTGGCCAAGCTCAAAGGCACTGGTGCGCCATAGGGGCGCTCAAGTGCCGAACACCGCCTCGCCGAAGCCTCCGGCTGCGTCGGATTGCATGCCGGGGAGGACGTGCTGGTAGACGGTCATTGTGAATGCGGGGTTGCTATGGCCGAGGCGTTCGCTGACGATCTTCGCGTTCACGCCGATCTCGAGCAGGATCGTGCCGTGCGTGGGGCGCAGATCCTGCCGGCCGATGGTCGGTAGCTCCGACTTCGCCACGTGGCGCTCGAACACCAGGGAGAAGTAGTCGGGGTGCAGTGGGGACCCGTCGGCCTTCGTGAAGACGTGGTCGTGCTCAGCGGCTCGCCGCCCGAGGGCGAGGCTCTCCTCGCGTTGTGCGGTGCGCCATGATCGCAGCACCGCGACGGTGCGCGGGTCGAGGTCGATGGTGCGCCGGCCCTCCTCGCCGAGAACATTCCCGCCTGGCGACACTGGCAGGAGACGTTCGGCTATGCCGCTGATCGGCTCCGGACCCTCGAGTACCGCCTCGCCATCACTGAGCCGGAGCATGAGGTGGCACAGAAGCCGCACCAGCAGGTCGAGGCCGACGTGGGGATCGACATCGGTCCATAGCCGACAGGGGTCACGCCACTCTCGTAGCCTTGCGGTAACGGAGGCGAAGATGAACGGGAGTGACGTGGTGCGGGTCTGCGACACAGTGGGTGCGACAGGATGCTGATCGGCGAGCTGCGGTCGAAGATCGACCGAATCTGGAACGACTTCTGGTCGGGTGGAATCTCCAATCCGCTAGAGGTGATGGAGCAGCTCACGTACCTGCTGTTCGTCAAGCGCCTCGACGACCTCCAGACCCTCGAAGAGAACAGAGCTGCCCGGCTGGCCGAGCCGATCGGTCGTGCGATCTTCCCAGCGGGTGCCGATGACAAGGGGAGGTCGTACACCGACTTCCGCTGGTCTCGGTTCAAGAACTTCGCGCCGGCCGACATGTTCGAGGTCGTCGGCGAGCATGTGTTCCCGCTCCTACGCACGTTGGGTGGCGAGGGCTCGACCTACGCCACTCACATGCGCGGCGCCCGATTCACGATCCCCACCCCGGCGCTCCTGCAGAAGGCGGTCGATGGTCTCGACGGCGTGCCGATGGTCGACCGCGACACAAAGGGCGACGTCTACGAGTACATGCTCAGCAAGATCGCGACAGCCGGTCAGAACGGGCAGTTCCGCACTCCTCGCCACATCATCCAGCTAATGGTCGAGATGATGGCGCCGACACCGAAGGACGTGATCTGCGATCCCGCGGCGGGCACTTGCGGATTCCTCGTAGCCGCAGGTGAGTATGTGCGGGACCATCACCCCGAGGCACTGCGCGACAAGAAGCTGCACCGTCACTTCCATGAGGAGATGTTCAACGGCTTCGACTTCGACAACACGATGCTGCGCATCGGCAGCATGAACATGCTCCTCCACGGCGTCGAGCACCCCGACGTGCGCTACAAGGACTCTCTCGCTGAAGAGCACGCCTCCGAGGAGGAGGCGTACTCGCTGATCCTCACCAACCCGCCCTTCGCCGGATCACTCGACTATGAGAACGTGGCGAAGGATCTCCTCCATGTCGTCAAGACCAAGAAGACCGAGCTGCTGTTCCTCGCGCTGTTCCTGCGCCTCCTCAAGCCCGGCGGGCGCGCGTCGGTGATCGTCCCCGACGGCGTGCTCTTCGGATCGACCAAGGCGCACAAGGAGCTGCGCCGCATCCTCGTGGAAGACCAGAAGCTCGACGGCATCGTCTCGCTGCCTAGCGGCGCATTCAGGCCTTACGCCGGGGTCTCGACCGCGATCCTCCTGTTCACCAAGACCAACTCCGGTGGCACCGACCACGTCTGGTTCTACGACCTGCAAGCCGACGGGCGCAGCCTCGACGACAAGCGCACGGAGCTGCTTCCCGCGGAGAAGCTCGGAGCGACACCGCTGGAGCCGCTCACCGACGAGGAACACGCCAAGAACAACCTCCCCGACGCGCTCGCCCGATGGGCTGAGCGCGACGGCTCCGAGTGTGAGCGCGCTCGCACGGAGCAGAGCTTCTGCATCCCCAAGGCCGACATCGTCGCCAACGGCTACGACCTCAGCATCAATCGCTACAAGGAGGTCGTTCACGACGAGGTCGAACACCGCGACCCCCGGCAGATCCTCAAGGAGCTCGTTGCGTTGGAGGACGAGATCCGCCAAGGCATCTCCGACCTCGAGGCAATGCTGTGATCGCGCACCCCGTTCGGCCGCTCGGTGGACTAGTCGAGTTCCTCGACAGTCAACGACGTCCCATCACGTCTCACGAACGAATCAGCGGCGTGGTCCCGTACTACGGAGCCAACGGCGTTCAGGGCTACGTAGATGGATGGCTCTTCGATGAGCCGCTGGTGCTCCTTGCAGAGGACGGGGGGCATTTCGACGACCCAAGAAGAGGAATCGCGTACGGCGTTGTAGGCAAGTCGTGGGTCAATAACCATGCCCATGTGCTTCGACCGAAACCGGCGGCAGACTTCCGGTACCTCGTGCGAGTTCTCGAGCACTACGACGCACGCCCGTTCCTTACGGGCACTACACGGGCGAAGCTGACCAAGAGCGCCGCTCAGCGAATGCCGATCCCTGTACCGCCGATTGACGAGCAGAAGCGGATTGCTGCGGTACTCGACCAGGCAGATGACCTACGAACGAAGCGCCGGGCTTCACTCGACCTTGTCGACTCCCTCCGGGATTCCGTCTTCCTCGACATGTTCGGCGACCCGGCGGTCAACTCGAAAGGTTGGGAGATCACTCCCTTCGGCGTTCAAGTCGACAGCGTTCGCTACGGAACGGGTTCTCCGCCCGCCTACGTCGAGAGCGGAGTTCCGTTCCTGCGTGCGACGAATGTCAAGAGTGGGGGTATCAGCGGACACGATCTGAAGCACATCAGCCCCGGGGACGCCGTTACCTTGGCTAGGTGCGCTGTCCGAGCCGGGGATCTTCTCATTGTGAGGAGCGGAGTCAACACTGGCGAGTGCGCCGTCGTGCCGATCGAGTATGACGGGGCTTGTGCGGCGTTCGACATGATTGTGCGGCTGCCGTACGCGAGCGCCGTCTTCTTCAACCAACTCATCAACTCTCCATTCGGCAAACGAAGCCTTGAGCCGCTTACAAGACGGGCCGCACAACCCCATCTCAATGCCGAACAGCTCCGATCTTTGGCGTTCATGTCGCCGCCGAATTACCTGCGAGAGGAGTTCGCGGCGCGCGTGAGCCAGTTGGCGCATCACCGCTCAGGCATATCGCACGGGCTAGTTGCACTCGACCGACTCTTCTTGTCGCTTCAGCACCGGGCGTTCTCGGGGGCGTTGTGAGCACACCGTTCGATTTCCTCGAGGCGGAGTTCCCCGACCTCCACGCAGAGGCGTTGACGGCAGGTTTGAACGCGTTGCCGGACCCGCGCGCTTCGTGCTTCTACGCGCGGCGTGTCGTGGAGCTGGCGGTGACGTGGGCGTTCGACCACGACCGGTCGCTGAGGTGGCCGTACGAGCGCAACGTGAGCGCGTTGCTGCATGAGCCGACGTTCAAGGCGCTGGCCGGTGACAAGGTGTTCAAGCTCGCGAAGGAGGTCGTTCGGCTGGGGAATCGGGCGGTGCACGACAAGGCGGCGCCGAGTCAGCACGACTCGGTGGCCGCGATGTCCCACCTGTTCCAGTTGTGTTTCTGGTTCGCCCGCACTTACAGCAGGGGAGCGAAGCCGCCGCCGGATCTTACGTTCGACCCGCGGACGCTGCCGAGGCCCGGACCGTCACCGGCAACCACGGCCAAGCAGATGCAGGAGCTCCAGCAGGCCTTGGAGGAGAGCGTGCTTGCCCGTGAGCGGGCCCTCGACGAGCTCGCTGACAAGGCGAAGCTCGAGGCGGAGCTGGAGCAGCTGCGGGCTGAGGTAGCCGAGGCAAAGGCTCGGGCATCGGCGACGCCCGATGAGCACGACTACTCCGAGGCCGAGACCCGCGACTTCTTCATCGACCTTCTCCTCGGCGAGGCCGGCTGGGTGCTCGACGAACCACGCGATCGCGAGTTCGAGGTCACCGGCATGCCCGACGGCAAGCTGGGTTACGTCGACTACGTGCTGTGGGGTGACGACGGTCGGCCGCTTGCGGTGATCGAAGCGAAACGGAGCCGGCGTGACGCCAAGGTCGGCCAGCAGCAGGCGAAGCTCTACGCCGACTGCCTGGAGCAGATGTTCGGGCAACGGCCGGTGATCTTCTACACCAATGGCTACGAGCATTGGATCTGGGACGACGACTTCTACCCACCGCGACAGGTGGCCGGCTTCTTCAAGCGCGACGAGCTGGAGTTGCTCATCCAGCGGCGTACAACCCGACAGTCGCTCGCGGAGACCGAGATCGACGGGTCGATCGTCGAGCGCCACTACCAGACGCAGGCGATCCGTCGGATCGCCGAATCGTTCGAACGCGATATCGACCGCAAGGCCCTCGTGGTCATGGCTACGGGTGCCGGAAAGACCCGAACCGTCATCGCCCTGTCGGATGTCTTGATCCGGGCGAACTGGGCGAAGCGCGTCCTGTTCCTTGCCGACCGCACCGCCCTGGTGAGGCAGGCGACGAACGCGTTCAAGCAGTTCCTGCCCGACTCGTCGCCGGTGAACCTGGTGACCGAGCGCCACGCCGAGGGACGGGTCTACATCTCGACCTACCCGACGATGATGAACCTCATCAACGGTTCGGGCGAGGGGGAGCGCAGGTTCGGGCCCGGTCACTTCGACCTGGTCGTGATCGACGAGGCGCACCGCTCAGTGTTCCAGAAGTACCGAGCGATCTTCGAGTACTTCGACTCGCTCCTCGTCGGCCTCACTGCCACACCGCGCGAGGAGATCGACCACAACACCTACAGCCTCTTCGACCTCGAAACCGGCGTTCCGACTGCCGCGTATGGTCTCAGCGAGGCGGTCGCCGACGGCTATCTCGTGCCGTCGAGGGCGGTGTCGGTGCCGGTGAAGTTCCAGCGCGAAGGCATCCGCTACGACGACCTCTCTGAGGAAGACAAGGAGCGGTGGGACGAGCTGGAGTGGGACGAAGACGGTGAAGATCCACCCGACGCCGTCGGTGCGGAGGCCATCAACAAGTGGCTGTTCAACGCGGACACCGTCGACAAGGTCCTCGAACATCTGATGGCCCGAGGCCAGAAGGTCGCCGGCGGCGACCGGCTCGGCAAGACGATCCTGTTCGCCAAGAACCAGCGCCACGCCGAGTTCATCGCTGAGCGCTTCAACGCGAACTACCCGCACTACAAGGGCGAGTTCGCCCGGGTCATCACCAACAAGACCGAGTACGCCCAGGACTTGATCGACAAGTTCTCGATCCACGATCGTGACCCGCACATCGCTCTCTCCGTCGACATGCTCGACACCGGCATTGACATCCCCGAGGTCGTGAACCTCGTGTTCTTCAAGTCGGTGCGGTCGAAGACCAAGTTCTGGCAGATGCTCGGCCGCGGCACCCGCCTGTGTGCCGACCTGTTCGGCCCCGGAGAGGACAAGGCGTTCTTCACCGTCTTCGACTTCTGTCAGAACCTCGAGTTCTTCAACCAGCACCCAGCAGTCACCGAGGGCTCGGTCGCCGCATCACTGAGTGCCCGCCTGTTCACCAGCCGCCTCGACCTGCTCGCCACTCTCGACGCAACCAGGGCCTACCCCGAAGAGCGGGCGTCGATTGTCGATCTGCTCCGGGTCGAGGTGGCGGCCATGAACGTGAACAACTTCGTCGTGCGGCCTCACCGCCGGCTCGTCGAGCGATTCACGACATCTGAGGCGTGGGAGACCGTTGGCGTCGGCGACCTCAGCGAGCTCGCGAACCACGTCGCCGGCCTACCCGCCGAGGTCGATGCCGAGCCTGAGGAAGCCAAGCGTTTCGATCTGCTCCTCCTGTCACTCGAGCTGGCGCTGCTCCGGACCGAACCCGGCTACCCGCGGCTACAGCGGGATGTCCGCCAGATTGCCGGGCTGCTGGAGGAGTATCCGACTATCCCTGCGGTGGCGAAACAGCTGCCGCTCATCGCGGAGGTGCAGAGCGACGAGTGGTGGACGGACGTCACCCTACCGATGCTCGAAGTGGTGCGCCGCCGACTGCGACTGCTGGTGCCGTTCATCGAGAAGAGCAAGCGGAAGATCGTGTACACCGACTTCGAAGACGAGATCGGCGAAGCGGTCGATGTCGAGTTCGCGGGCCTGGCGCCGGCTGACAAGCTCGAACGGTTCCGCAAGAAGGCTCGCGTCTTCCTTCGGGAGCACAAGGGCGAGACGGCGATCGAGAAGATCCACCGCAACTGGCCCATCACCACCGCCGACCTTGCAGAGCTCCAACGCATCCTGGTCGACAGCGGCATCGGCACGGCCGAGGACTGTGCACGGGCGCAGTCCAAGGCCGGGAGCTTCGGGCTGTTCATCCGACGCCTGGTTGGCCTCGACCGAGTCGCAGCGAAGGAAGCTTTCGGCGAGTTCCTCGACGCCCAGCGGTACACCGCCAACCAGATCGAGTTCGTGAACCTCGTCATCGACGAGCTCAGCGACAACGGCGTGATCGAGCCCCGCCGCTTCTACGAGTCGCCCTTCACCGACGTCAGCCCCCAAGGCCCCGACGCACTCTTCGAATCCGCCGACGTCGACCGCCTCCTCGCCGTTGTTGCCGCCGTCCGTCGTCGTGCGGAGGTGGCGTAGGTGTTTACCTAGCCCGATCGGAGTTCATGCATGCCGACCCCGTCCCACTGCCTTGTTTGCCTAGCCAAGGAACAGTTGGCTAACCGGCTCCTCGATTGGCTTGATGCGGAAGGTGAGGGTGCCTGATGACGCACGGCATCGATGAATGGGATGACGACGCGGATGAGACCACCTACGCGCAGGGACGTGTGGATGATCGGATCTACGTCTCCCGCAGTTTCCCGCTGGAGCGTTCCGGCTCGGACGACGACGGCAGCCCTGCGCGCTTCGTGTGCAAGGTATTCGATCCGGACGAGGAGACCCTTCTTGAGCGCCAAGGCGAAGAATGGATCGTGAGGAGTACGCCGGCTGGCAGGTACCAGTTCAAGCTCCTCGTAGCTCGTGAAGCCGGCAACGTGAAGGATCTATGGATCCAACGCGTCCCCGCTTCTGGTCAGGGTGGAGCGGTGAAGAATCTCCTCCATCTCCCGCAGCGCGAGGCGGCTCGGCTTGTTGAGCTGGTCCAGACTCTGCAGGTCATTCCCGTCGAGGGAGCGACGACGGTTCGCATTGATGACAGCCTCGTGCGCGATCTCTTCGCCGATCCAGATTCCTTCGTCTCCATCTATCGGCGGGATCCTGATCACTTCCGGCGCCTCATCTCGAACGACGAAACAGCCCGGGATGTCGTAGCCATCGCCGCGCGTCGACTAGCAGTCCGTCGGTTCAGGCGACTCCTCGAGGACGATGACTTCTTCGATGCTGCGGTGCAGAGCACCGCTCATCGCCGACCCGAGTCGGTGTGGCAGGAGTTCTTCGAGGAGTGCCCGTGGATCTTCGGCGTCGCCCTGGCCGGCCAGTTCCTCACCTCGTGGAGTGACGAGCGCCTTGAGCAGGTCGTAGCGGGTTCGTCGATCGCTGGACCGGGAAAGCGAGCAGACGCCCTACTTCGAACGGCGGGGCGGATTCGCTCCATGGTGTTCGCCGAGATCAAGACCCACCGGACGCCCTTGCTTGGTTCCGAGTACCGATCTGGATGTTGGAGCGCCTCCAGCGACTTGGTCGGGGGTGTGTCGCAGGTCCAAGGGACAGTTCACCGGGCGACGGTAAGCATCGGAGAGAGGTTGTGCGATCTGGCGGCGGATGGCAGCGAGATTCCTGGTGAGCACATGTACCTGCTGCGGCCCCGATCGTTTCTTATCGCGGGGCGGCTCAGCGATGTGATCGGTCAGGGAGGCGGTCCACATACCGACAAGGTTCGATCGTTCGAACTCTTCCGACGTCATCTTCAGGAGCCAGAGATCGTCACATTCGACGAGTTGCTGGCGAGGGCAGAGTGGGCGGTCGACACCACAGCCGCGTAGGAGGCTCCTCCGCCCGCGACGGACGAATCGGGTGCTCCGACTTGAGCGGTGACGTGGCCAACAGCGCCGAGGGCAGCTGTGGTGTCAAGAACCGCTGAGCGAGTTCAGCCTCGAGCGAGCACGATCCTCGAGTGTCGGCCGCCGTGGCGCAAGGGCGTTGGGCCGGAGTGGACCCGGTCCCCGATCGCGCGGCTCCGCTACACGGAGGTACGCCGTGAGTGGGAGATCTACTTGTGGGACCGGAACCTCGAGTTGCACCTCTACGACCTGGTCGACCCCACACCGAACATCGAAGCACTGCTTGCTGAGATCGACGCCGACCCAACCGCCATCTTCTGGGGCTGAGAGCGAGGTCGACCTCTAGAATCGAGGTGGCGAGGTGGAACGCCGACTTTCGGGGCGCAGAGGGGAGTCGCCGGCGATGGGGTATGGGGATCACGTCTTCGTGAAGCGGTGGGGGTACACACACCACCACCACGGTGTCGAAGTTGCCGACGGCATGGTCGTCCACTTCACCGGCACGCCGGGTAGCAAGCGCGGCGCGACAATTCGACGCGACTCGGCGCGTTCGCGAACGGCGGCGTCGTCAAGGTCAGACAGTACGCGGAGCCAATAGATCGATCTGAAGCAGTGGCGCGAGCCGAGTCGAAGCTTGGTCAGTCGGGCTACAACCTCTACGCGAACAACTGCGAGCATTTCGCCCGGTGGTGCGTCACCGGGAAGCACAAGAGCAGCCAGGTTGCTGGTGTCAGCGCAGCCGGAGGCGTCGTCGCGTCGACGAGTGCTGCAGCTGCTGGTGGGGTTGGCGTGGTCAGCGCCGTTGGCGCGGCCGCGTGTCTCAGCGGGCCGGGATCATGGCGGGTCTGGCCACGGCGGCCGGGCTCGTCGGCAGCGGCGCGGTTGGTGGGCTTGTCGTCCTCGGCGTGGCTCCCGGGGCGATGAGCGCGGCGGTGATGAACATCGCGCTCCGTGATGATGAGGCTCTTCCTTCCGGCGAACGATTGGCGCGAAGCGTCGGTCGCAAGGCATCGATTGCCGGGGTTGCTGGTGGGAGCGCCGCCGGTGTGGCGACCGTGAGCGCGGTTGGCGTGACCGCCGGTCTGAGTGCCGCAGGGATCAGGTCCGGATTGGCCGCGATCGGAGCGGTCGTGGGCGGAGGTATGGCTGCGGGGTCTGCGATCGTCGTTGCGGCGCCCGCAGTGGCTTCCGCCGCGATCGGGTACGGCTCTTACCGTGTAGCTCGATGGCTGCGACGGCGGAGAGCTGAACCGCAGGAGACGGAACCCATCGGCTGATCGGCCGGCCGCGGTCGGGGCGCTCGCGGCGCTGAACGAGGCGTTCTGTCGACGGGTCTAACAACGCATGGCCCCCATAGGTCAAGCATGAAGCCGAGCGGAACCTGGTGGCGCTGCTCGACCGGCGCGGGTGGCGATCGCGTAGGATCGACGCGTGGCCGAGGAACACCTCTACATGGTTGACGGGTCGCAAGCGACGCCGGCGGAGAGAATCACTCTTACCTCCGCTGGGCTGCTCGAGCGCAACCACCTGCAGGAATGGGTGCTGGCGCATCCCGAGATCCTGGGAGAGGACGTTCTCGTCGTCACCTTCGAGTTCGACCGATGGATGACTGCGGGTGGAACGCCCACCTGGGAGCGCCTCGACGTCATGGCACTGGACCGAACGGGACGTCTCGTCATTGCCGAGTTGAAGCGGGACCGTGCGCCCGATGCCGTGATTGTTCAGGCTCTGAACTACGCAGCCATGGCCAGTCGGTTCAACCTCGACCTGCTGGCCGAAGCCTACGGCGAGCGTCGCGATGGAGAGATGACCGACGCGGAGCTGCGCGACGAGCTTCGGGAGTGGGCACCGGGCCTGTCCGATGAATCTCTAGCGCCTCCGCGCATCGTGTTGGTCGCTGAGGACTTCGGGCCGGTGATGACCAACACGTCCATGTTCCTCATTGAGCAGGGCCTGGACCTTCGGCTGATTCGCGTTCAGTTGTACCGCATGGCGAATGAAACAGTCGCTCTTACCGCTTCACAGGTGCTGCCCGTTCCGGACGCCGAGGACTTCATGGTCCGACCGCGATCGGTTGGGTCAACCCAGCGTGCGGCCCGCGATGCTGCGTCGCGCCGCTCGTCCATCACAGAACGTCTCATTGCGGGCGGAGCGTTCGCCGAGGACGAGGAGCTCCACATCATTGTGCGGCCGGGCGTTCAGGAGGATCGCGCCACGATCGAGCGGTGGCTCCAAGCAGACCCGGCTCGAGCTGAGGTCCGCTGGCGGCAGGACGCGAAGGCTCCGGTTGTCTGGGCAGTCGACGGACAACCATGGAATCTCACGACGCTGATTCGCCATGTCATAGAGGAGGCAACGGGAGCCTCCCCACTTACGGAGGTGTGGGGCCCGAACTGGTTCGAAACGCTCGGCGGAGAGATCCTCTACAAGGTCGCGGAGCAGTTCCCGGCCGTTTCGAGTGATCGCCGATTCGACTGGTCGGCTCTTCACGACGCTTTGCTCAAGATCCCGACGGGTCGGTGGACTACCTATGGCGACCTTGCCGAGATCGCAGGCACGGCCGCGCAATCCGTAGGCGTCCACGTCACGAGCTGCCCTGAATGCGCCAACGCCTGGCGCGTCCTCGGTGCCGACGCAAGGCCACGCCCAAACTTCTCTTGGGGCGACCCGAGCGATACCCGCACGCAGGAGGAAGCCCTCGTCGCTGAGGGTGTCCCCTTCACGAACCACGCCGCCGATCCCGGGAGCCGGATGACTGCTGATTACCTCAGGGCGTCTACGTCGCCGTAGCTCAGCGAGCGCGTGTCAGCCGAGTCGCCGAGGCGGCTGTGCTGGAGAAGGTGCGGGACGCCGTGTGAGATGCGGCGCTCGCCCCTCCTGCCCGGCGGCCCGCACTTAGGAAATGCTCAGAGATACACTATACCTCAGTGTGCGAGTGAGGTATGGTGTGACCCTGAGGTATTTACGATGATGAGCATTGCCCCGAAGAAAGAGGAAGTCCCGCGAGCGGCCGAAGCGCTGCGCGCCGTGCTGCCGCCGTTGGTGGAGGCTGAGGTGCTCGCGGAGGGGGGAGCGAGTGTTGTGGTCAATGTCGCGGGCCGGCGGATCCGCGTCGGTTGGGCCGGCGAGGGATGGGGGCGCGATGTCCGTGCTCTCTTTGCCGACGAACGACTTCGCCCCGATGTGGTCGCGGCGCGGCGCATGTCGCCGGGCGCCCGTGCGGCTCTCGCCGAGGCGAGTATTGGCTGGGTTGACGAGCTGGGCAACGCCGAGATCTCGATCGGTTCGCTCCTCGTCTCGCGGACTGGGCGTGCGCAAGATCGACCGGCTCCTGCTCCGAGATGGGCTCCGGCCGTAGCCGCGGTCGCGGAGGCGCTCCTGTGCGGCACGAAGGCGACGGTCGCGGCGACCGCAACAGCGACCGGGCTATCGACGGGAAGCTGCATCAACGCTCTCCGCGTCCTCACCGATCTCGGCCATCTCTCGCGTGATGCAGC
>Ga0172370_10003709_pt1 | contig 21010 bp, 17 predicted proteins | sample LakKiv5m_FD_114538 | JGI IMG/M metagenome (GOLD analysis project Ga0172370, IMG submission 114538) | Freshwater microbial communities from Kabuno Bay, South-Kivu, Congo - kab_022012_11.5m | ecosystem: Environmental > Aquatic > Freshwater > Lake | place: Democratic Republic of the Congo...
ACGGAAGAGTATAATCGCCTGGTGCAAGGCGTCGGCTTGCCGGTACGTGATAGCTTTTACAAGGCTGAAGAAGCGTGTAACTTCACGGCGTGGGCGCAATCCCAGGAGCTTATTCAAAAAGTTAATAGATTCCATGACGAAGCAAACCATCGTTTTGAAATAAATGGCTATCATCAGATAAGACAGTTACTAACACGGGCATGCGAAAAACTTGCATATGAAGATTTTGTCGATATCGATGAATCTGAAGTTGTCTTCGATGTCTTACAAGCACTGAAACATCGAATAAGTTTTATAAAAAAACAGCAAAGTGACATCTCACCGCAAAAATGAGACCACGACTGCCGTTATCCATACTGATTTCTAATGTTTACTGCTTTACCGGTTGTAAGTTGAAACAAGGCAAGTCGGGTAGAAAATCATGGATTCTTGGGTTCTGATCAGTATACTCGAAGAAGATAGGTGGCATTTCGCCGAGGCACGCGGTATTCACCATCAGTATAAGCACCCGACGAAATCCGGCAAGGTCACTGTTCCGTATCCGAAGAAGGATTTCCCGAAGAAGACTGTGCAGAGTGTTCTGAAACTCATACGCAGTAAACGGACGATTCCTTTACCACGGAAACTCGCTCATCCCCACCGTCCGGTGCTCGGCGCAGGCGCGGGTGGCGGCGAGGCCGAGGTGGACGGAGTGGGCGGCTTCGTCGGGACGGCAGCGGGGCTCGCCTTCGCTACGCATGAAGCGGATGAATTCACGGGGTAACTGCCCGTCGGCGCCGCCATGACCGCCGTCGCCCATGTCGAGAGAGATCTCCTCCACCGCGCTCGGATCGCGCCGGCGCAGGATGACGGTGGCCGCGCCGTCTAACGAGCCGTCCACTGTGCCCTTCGTGCCGGAGACGCGCAGGCGGCGGTCGGTGAAGCCGCTCACCAGGCTGCAGGTGTGGGTGGAATAAATCTCGTTCTCGTGACGGATGGTCGCCACGCCGTGGTCGAAGGTGGCGCCGTCCGAGTTGAAGAGGCACAGGTCGTGCGGCTGCCCGGTCGCCTCCTCGGTCAGCAGGGCGAGGGCGTGCGGCTCGCCGGCGGCGTCAGGGCAATCGGGCCGCAGGGCGCAGTTCCGGCATTGCCGCGCGGCGTCGGGACGCGGCGCGTAGTAGCTCCGCGTTCCCGCCGCATACACCTCCACCGGCGGAGAACCCGCCATCCAGAGAATGATGTCGAAGTCATGAGTGGCCTTGGAAATCCACAGCCCACCGTTCTCCGGCAGCCGGTTCCAGCGCCGGAAAAAGGTGCGCCCGCCGTTATAAAATTCGTCCGCCTGGACCGTCAGCACGCGGCCAATGGCGCCGTCGTCGATCAGCTCCTTGATCTTCGCATACATGGGGGCGAAGCGCAGGTTCAGGCCGACGAAGGTTTTTCCACCCGCCGCGCGGTCGGCATCGGCCAGTTGCCGGCACTTCTCCAGCGTGGTGTCCAGCGGTTTCTCGCAGTAGACGAACTTGCCCGCCCGCAGCGCCGGGATGGCCACCGCGGCGTGGTAGGGATCGCTCGACGCTACGATGACCGCCTCGCTGGGCACTGCCTCCAGCGCCGTGGAGATATCGGCAAAGCTCCGGCAGTCCGTCCACCCGTTCTTCTCGATCAGGTAATCCGCGCGCGTCGTGATCGGATCGACGCAGGCGGTAAGCTCCACCTCGCCGGTCTCCTTTAACAGTTGCCCCAGATATTCCCCGCGCAGCGAAGCGCCGGCGATGATCATTGGAATCATAGGCACCTCATAGTCAGTTTTGAGTTCTTAGTTTTGAGTTTTGAGTTGAACCGATTCCATTCAGTTACCGATGGTATGGAAGCGGAATGAGACATATCAACTCAAAACTCAAAACTAATTTTAACGGTAATCGATAGCGTAAAATCCGGATTTCACGGAAACCAGGACAACTGCCTCCCGATACCTCCATACTATAGCAGATTCGACCGCCGAGCCGTCAACGGTGATGCCGTCCAGCCGCCGGCCTTCATATACGACGGGCAAGGCTACCCGCAGCGATTCGTGCGGCTCTCCACCGGACAGGGTGAAGGAGAGGGTGTTGTACGACCAGGTCAAGTCGTTAACCATCCATCCGTCGCGCGCTTCCCAGAAGGCGCACCACTGGGTGACCGACCAGACGGGCACTTCGCGCGCCTGCGCGTGGAGGACCAGCGCCTGACCTTGCTCGCGGGAGAAGCGGACCCAGTTGCTGGGGTGGATGCACACGGTCAGCGGGGTGTGCAGGCGGCTTACCAGGTCGTCGAAGATGCGGGCGGCGATGGCATCGAAGGCCTCTGGGCCGAAGCGGTAGCTGTAAGTGGAGTTCTTATACACGCCTTCGTCGGGAGCAAACCATACGTCGTCCATAATTTGCGTGTGCAGTTGGAACACTTCGTGCAGGCGCCCGTCCGCGCGGCTGAAGCGCACCGTCATGGCGGCGCCGAAGCCGGCATAAGGGGCGAATTGCCGCCCGCGGCGATACTGTCCCGAAGTGTAATTGGTATCTATGCGAATGCCGTGCCGCTCCATCACCTCGACGATCTGCGTGTAGCCCGCCCACGTCACGCTGTGGTTGCGCAGGCAGGTGGCGCGCGCGCCGTATTTCGCGGTAAAGAGCGCGAGTTGCCGGTCGAAGTCGGCCAGCCGCACCTCCAGCGGTTGCCCGTCCAGATGGCGCAGGTTGGGGTGCGGGCCGACGTCGTGGTGCTCGAGGTAGCGCGGCAGCAACTCCGGTGGGGTATTGGACTCTTCGGGGATCATGTTCAGGTCCATCCGCGCGCTTTGCGCCGCCAGCCAGTCCATCTCCTCCAGGTTCTCCTCCGGGGTGGCGCTGTCCTCGTCGCCGGAGTAGAGGAGGATGGCCGGCGCCTCGCCGGGCAGGTGGCTGATGAGCGGAATGGGCGACGGCAGCTCCTTGCACAGCAGATCGACCAGCAGCAACGCCAGCAGGTCAGCGAACGGTATCCACCCGGAGCTGTGATCGGGCAGCTTGCAGGCCATGTGCGATTGTCGCACGGCAAAGTCACCCGGCGGGATTGTCTCGGCCAGCGCCGGATCGCCCTGCCGCAACAGCCGCACGCACAGCGGCAGATCGAAAGCGAAGGCGATAATACGTCCTTTTCCGACCGGCGTGCTGGTGATGCCCGCGCTGTCGCCGTCCGGGTCGTCGAGGTAACTTAGATAACCCAGTACCTCCGCTTCATCGCCGCGCTCATACTCGACCGCATGACCGGCGATGGGCAGCAGTTCACCCGCCAGCCCGGGCGGCATATACGCCGTCATGCGCAGGAAGGCCGGCAGCGGCTTTTCACCCCTCGGTTGTAAACCGGCTGCCTTCGCCAGTAAATTATCGGGATTGAAGCAGACCGCCGCGCCGCCGGCGCGCGCGTAGTCGAGCACCGGCGCAGCCGCCATACCGGCGGGAACGACGATCGCCGGCATCTCCGCCGGATCGAGCGAAGAGAGATCGCATTGACGGAATGAGCGCAATCCCCATGTCCGCAGCAGCTCGGCGAGGTAATCCTGGTTGTCGAGAAGACCGATATGCATGTCATACCCTGGGAGCGCGGATTGACAATCCGCGCGTGACGGCTAAACAACTCGCGCGGATTGACAATCCGCGCTCCGGATTATTCGCCAGGAAAGCGAATTTGGAATTCATCCATCGAAAACTTACCCCGTGGCTCCTGCCCGAAGCCGACTAGCGAGAAGCCGTAGCTGATAGCGTTGGCCAGCAGATCGTTCAACGCCGGCGGGTTTGCCGGATCGGCGGACCAGCTTCGGCGCCACAGCGATTCGTCGTTGCGGAGGGTGAAGACGTTCGGCTCCTTCGCCCACGCGCCGTCGCTGATCGTCAGCGGCTGGCTGGCGAGGTGCCAGCGGCCGCCTCCGCTCACCACCCAGAAGAAGCATTGCGCGCCGTGGAGCTGCAGCCCGTCGCCACGCAGATAGACGGAGACCCGCGCTTCGCGCAGGTCCAGCGGCTGTCCACCGGTCCAGTTGAGGTAGGTTATAAAGGGCAGCAGCGACACCGGATTCTCCGGCGTGTCGGCGCTCCAGCGCGTCTCGTCGCACCAGATATAGCCGGAGTCGTTGACGCCGCCTGATGCTTCCCAGGTGGTGAGAATGAAGATGTTCTTCCCCTTTGCCACGATGCTCCAGTGATAGTCATAAGAGCACCAACTCTCGGGGCCTTTATCGAAGGTGTTTTTGATCATGTTATTCTTTCTGGGAGCGCGAACCTCCGAGTCCGCGCTAGTCGTCGATCGTCACGCGTGCGGACTCAGAGGTCCGCGCTCCAAACATGCCCGGCAGGACGTTGGGCGTTCGGGCGGAAGTCGGGTATCTGTAGCGGGATGGAGCCGCCATCAATGGAATCGGCGGCCAGGATGGCCGGGGCGGCGGTTTCCATGGCGCGGTAGACGTCCAGCTCCGGCGCCTTGCCGTGCAGCAGCGCGTCGCGGAAGTTCACATGCGCATAATAATCCGTGCCCAGGTGGCCGCTGGCCAGCGCTTCCTGGCTGGCGTCGGTCCGCTGCCAGCGCCAGTCGATCTGCGCCGGTTCGTGCATCTGCTCGTCGGCGATCCACAGCTTCGGCTTCTCGTCGCCGGAGCGCGCCATCTCCACGCGGCCCCGCGTGCCGTGAAGGTGATACCAGTGGTGCTGTCCGTGCGGCACCGGGCAGGTGAAGCCGCACGCCAGCCGCATGATGCTGCCTTTCTCCGTCTTCATCAACGCCACCTGCAGGTCAGGCTGGCCGATCTCCGGATGATTCCAGCTCGGCGCCTCGGTGCCCATGCCCACCACCTGCACTACGCGATCATCGAGTACTTTCAGCAGCGGGCTCAGCTCGTGCGGCAGGTAGTGGATGGGCGGCATAATGTGCAGCACCGTCGGCTTCGCGTTCGGGTGATCTTTCAGCTCCTCGATCGGATATTGCATGCCGGTTTCGTAATCCTGGAAAAACGCGTAGGTGCCGTAGTAGCCGATATACTGCCCCTCGACGTAGACGATGCGGCCCAGCCGGCCCGAAGCCACGAGCTGCTTCCATGCCTCTACGAAGCCCGCGTAGCGCACCTGCTCGCCCAGATGGTACAGCTTGCCGGTGCGTTCGGTGGCCAGCACGATGCGCCAGCAGTCCTCGATGCTGTGCGACGCCGGCACCTCGGTATGCACGTGCTTGCCGGCCTCCAGCGCCTGCGCCGCCAGCGCGCCCTGGTCCAGCCGCCGCACGCACAGCCCCACCGCGTCGATGCCGTCCCACGCCAGCAAGTCCTCGTACCGCGTGAATGCCTTCACGTCCTGCCGGTAGGGGATGATCGCCAGCGCCTTCTCCTGCAGCGGCTCGATCCAGTCGCACACCGCGGTGATGCGAAAGCCTGGAATCGAGAGCATCCCCGGTATCCACGCCCCCAGCGCCCGGTGCCCCAGCCCGACGACGCCGATCTTGATTTCGTTCATTTGATCCCCTTTCATAAAGGCTGCATCGCTTTTAAAAAAGATTGAAAAGATGTTCTTAAGATTAAAAAGATAATTTATTTAATTTTTTAAAAAATAAAGAATTCATCATTTCAATCTTAATAACATCATTTCAATCTTTATTAAAGCGATGCAAACCTATGATTATATTCTAGTAAGCTTCCATACATCCGGGGTCATGTTGTTGCCGGCGACCATCCAGAGGGCGTCGCGATACACGAACACGCTGGCGGCGTGGCGGGGGAGCCAGGGGGTGTCCGGCACTTCATGCCACTCTACCCCGTCGGCGGAATACCAGACGTCATTGCGGTTGCCATGATTCCAGCCTTCCATTACCCACAGTTTGTCATCGAAGACGGCAACTTCGTGGTATTCCCGCGGCTCCCACGGCGCGTGTTCCGTTTCCAGCTCCCAGTTCACCCCGTCCGCGGTGCTCCATACGTCGTTATAAAACAGGCGCACTGGACGGTTGGGCGTTTCGTAGGTGCCGCCGCCCAGCAGCCAGATGCGCCCGTTTATCACCGCGCAGCCGCCGATCTGCCCGCGCTCCGCCCACGGGGCGTGCTCGATAACGCGTTCCCAGTAAACGCCGTCCTTCGAGCGCCAGACGTCGTTGTAAAAGGCCTCCGGCTCGGTGGTATGCTTCGGGATGGTCTGGCCCCCCATCACCCAGATAGCCTCCTCGAAGGCGACGGTGTGGTGCAGCGCGCGCGTATGCCACGGCACGCGTTCGGTCACCTGGCGCCAGCGCCTGCCATCCTCGCTGTTCCACACGTCGTTCTGATAGTGGAATTGGTTGGTGTCGCCGCCCACGATCCACATACGGTCGCGGTGCACGACATAGCCGGCGCAGTGCCGCCCTTCCCACGGCGCTTCCGGCGCCTCCATCACCCAGTCCTCGCCGTCCTCCGACGACCACACCTCGCTGTTGCAAATCTTCGGGAAGTTCACCTTATCGTCGGGATTCCACCCTCCGAGCAGCCACATGCGGTCGTCAAAAACCAGCGCCCCCGCCCCGTCGCGCGGCGCAAAATCCGCCTGCTCGGTTACGCAGGTCCAGCGGTATGATTCAGGCATGACATCCTCCCTGGGATCGCAGGCGTCCCGCGCCTGCATTGTAGGAATGCTTACCATTAAAGGGGCAGGCGCGGGACGCCTGCGATCCCAGGGATTAATACGACCCCAACCGCTCCCCTTCCTCCATCATCCGCAAAAACGACGCCGGCGAAAATTCCAATCCGTGCCCTTTCGCCAATTCCCGCGCATGCTTTATTACCCACTCCAGGTTCTGCGCCTGGTAAGTTGCCGGGTCGCCGTAGGGGTTGGTATTGTGGCTGGCGCCGATGATGGCGCGGACGGGGACGGCGCGGCGATCCATTTCGATGATATTCTCCTCAATCACCGAGCGCAGCTTCTCGCGCCTTTCGCCCAGGCGCTCGAGTGGGGTTTCCACGCGCAAGTCCAGCGGCTGGCGCACGCTTTCGTCGTAATAAACCGTCAATCCAGCGGTGACGGGGATCTCGAACAGGCGGAGGTTACCGCAGATCAGGTTGCTGACCGCGCTGGCATGGTGGGCGAAAGGCCAGCTCCCGCCCCAGTTGGCGAAAAACTCGGGCCGGTAGCGCATGCTGGCGTTGCTGGCCCAGCGGAAGCCCAGCTCGTCGCACAGGCGCGGCGTGTCATTATTGGCGCTGCCATAGCAGGCGCGATAACCGAGCACCGGCTGCCCGAGCGTATCCTCCAGGTCCGCTTTGGCGGTGCGCAGGGCTTCGTGCTGTTCCACTTCCGTCATTTCGCCCAGCCACTTCGCTTTTTCGCCCCGCAGCCGGGAATAGCGCAGGCCGTTCAGGTGCAGTGCGATCTCCACCCCCGCAGCGGCCATCTCGCGATACAGCGCCCGCTGATGGCGCGCGACATCCGGATAGACGAACAGTGACGCGCCGGCGGCGGCGCCAATGCCGGCCATGCGCTCGACAAATCCGTGTACCGACGCTTCGGCAAACTCCCAATCTTTCGGCCCGCCGAAGAACGGCCGGCGCTCAGGGCCGGTATATTCGGTATTTAGCGGGAGCTCGCAATCGATGGAATAATTGAAGAACAGTTTCATCTCGCTCTCCCCATGAAATCCGCCACTATCGCGTCGATTGCCCGGCATTCCTCTTCGCTCACCGCCGGCTCATGATCGCACAGGATTTGCTGCCAGCGTGTTTTTGCCGCCGCGCAGGGATCGGCATACGGCAGGCGGTTGCCGGTGGCGTCGAACAGGTCCTTATGCATGAACTCCTCGGTATCGCGGATATAGCGCAGCGTGTGTGGGTGTTCGAGATAGTCGCCGCCGAAGCCGACCTCCCGCATCACCTCTATCGCCAGCGTGTCCTCCGTCACGGTGAGCCCGCGCCGGAGGCGCAGCAGGTTGCGCAGCATCTCGTGGTGGAGCATCAGCAGTTCATACGAGACCGCGCTGCAGCGCGCGGCGGCGCCGGCGTTGACGGTGACGTGGATGCCGGAGAGCATGGCGGCCTGCAAGCCCTGCGTCATCTCGTAGCCGGCCTGGAAATCGACCGCGCGGGAGTCTGACGCCGGACAGGCATACGAAGGAATCCCATAGCGCCGCCCGAGCTGGGCGCCGGCGGCAATGCCCAGCGCCGATTCCGGGCCGGCTTCATCCAGCTCCGAGGTGCGCATGTCCAGCTTGAACTGCTCGTAATCGAACAGGCAGGGCGAGCCCGGGTGAACCGCCTGCACCAGGCAGAGGGCGCCCAGTTGCTCGGCCAGCTTCATCACCAGCGCGCCGGCCATGGTCGCCGGCCCCTGCATGCCGTTGATGGCCGCGCCCATCAGAATAATGGGCAGGCCTTCCCGCGCGGCAATCAGCATCGCCCGCGCGGCCTCCGGCGCGAGTGTGAAGCCGGGTAAGATGGAACCGAGCAGCGCGATAGTTGGGCGCGCCGACAGGTCGTCCATGCCGGCGAGCGCCTTTGCCATGGCGACGAACGCCTCGTTGGCGCGGGCTTCCACCGGGCAGGCCAGGCAGAACTGGCTGCTGCCTTTTAGCGTCTCGGCGATGCTTATGATTTCGCCCATGCCGGCGGGAGCATCCATTCCCTCCACCGCGGGCGCCGTGAAGTCGATATACGGCAGCGCATCGGCAAGGACGGCCAGGTTGCGCGCGTCCGTCAGTGTCGCGGGCCGGCGCGTCCAGCCGGGGTATTCCAGAATCTCCGTCATCGTGGCGCCGATCATATGATGATGGCTGTCATCACCGATGATAAACGCGTTGCCCTGCCGGTCGTAAACAGTGAATCGCGCCGGCGCGCGGCGAATGGATTCCTCGATCAACTCTCGCGGGAAGCCGACCACCCTATCACCCAGGCGTTTCGCGCCGGCGCTGATCAGAATCTCCACCGCCTCCGGCAGCAGCACGCGCAGACCCGGCTCTTCCAGCAGGCGGCAGGCGGCGTCATGGATGCGATCGAGCTGGCTATCATCCAGCGGTTCCCAGTAGCGCATGTCAGACTCCAACGAATGGATAAATGAAGGCTTTCGTTCTTCAATCCTTATTAAAGGATGAAAGCCTTGATGTATGGATCCACTCCGGCGGCGGAGGGGCGGATAGCGCCGCGGGCGGCACGCGGTGCGGGAACATGCCCAGCTTCTCCGGGTGCGCCACGTCCGCCGACCACTGCCAGGCCGTCTCCACGTATTCCGTGCTGCCGTGCGACGGCGGCGTCAATTCGGGATGCGAAAGGTAATCATTGCGCGGCCAGACGGCCCAGTGTTGATATACCTGACCGTTCAGCATGCTGTCGCGGACGAAATCCTTGATGAAGGCGCCCTGCTGCTCGTAACCCGCGCCCGTCACCGCCAGGGAACCGGCTTCATCGCCGAGATGCGACAGCTCGTCCACCGACAGCGGCACGCCGTCGCGCATGAAGACCACATCGCAGTTCCCGTCGACCTGGCACCATTTCCGCCAGCGTTTCATCCACACTTCGCTGATGAAGTGACCGCCGGTAGAGGAGCCGCCGCCCTTCACGCAGACGCTCCGCGCCGGCAGACCCAGCGCCAGCGCGCAGGTGACGAACACGATGCCGAAATGTACGCACATGACGATGGGATTGGGCTGCGCCATGCCGCGCTTCGCCCGCCCCCAGGAGAGAATGGTGAGCGCGTCCCACGGCGCGTATTCGATGCCGCCTTTTGTATTGCGGTATTCCCACTGCGTGGAGGTCCAGGCAGCCAGCGCCAGCGCCCGCTCCCAGGGGTCGGCCAGCGCGCGGATTTCCGCCGGAATAGCCTCGCGCACCGTGGCCAGCTCCGGGCAATCCGGGCTTTCCCAGACAAAGGCGGGCGGCTCAGGATCGCGAAGTTTCGGATCATCCAGACGCAGCCGGACGACATATTCGCCGCTCAGCGCGTGGGTGATGCCCATACGCTCATTCCGCCAGCTCTGCCCGCCGTCCAGGCTCAGCCGGCTTCCCGCCGGGCGATATCCCGACTCCATTGCGACTGCCCAGCCGTCCAGCGCCGTGTTGTCCGACCAGAGCTCGATGGTGTTAGTACCGGGCTGCAGGTGCTCGCGCGCCACCGGCAGCTCCTGCCAGGAGAGGTAATTCGTGGGCGCCGGCTCGATGGCAGCCAGATGATCGTTTATTTTCAACCGCAGCGGTTGCCGGCATCCGGTAAAGGGTTTGGCCAGCAGATACAGCGCGCCGCCGGCGTCGATGCGCTCCGGCAACTCCAACTCTTTGCGCAGTCGCCGCCGCGCGGAGACTGCTTCGTAGAGCAGATAGGAACACATGCCCTGTTCGGTATGGAAAAGCCGGCTCATCTCTCCCCCATGCAAGCGCAGTTGGTGTAATCAAGCGTTATCATATACGGAGTTCGGCACTTGCGCCAGGGAGAAGTTGACCTTTTATCAGCAAATTTTGCGAAAGAATCTTGGGATCGCAGGCGTCCCGCGCCTGCCTTTGAAGGTAGGCTTCCCAACAATGGGCAGGCGCGGGACGCCTGCGATCTCAGGAAATATCCTATTCCAGGTTCGAGTGCCGCGCCAGCATGGCTTGCTCGTCGGCGCGCAGGCGGTCCTTGAGCATGAGCACGATGGCATCGAGCAGGAAGAGGAGAGATTGCTCGAACAGCGAGCCCATCGGCTGAATGGTCGCCTCCGGCTGGATGCGGCTCTCTTCGCGCACCGGCGCCGGCAGCACTACCTGCAGGTCGGCCATGCGGCCCAGCACGGATTCCGGGCGCGCGGTGAGCACGGCGATGGTGCCGCCGTTGTCGCGCGCCTTCTCCGCGGTGAGGATGGCGGTGACGGTCTCGCCCGAACCCGATCCGACCAGCAGCACGTCGCCCGCCTGCAGGCTGGGCGTGGTGGACTCACCCACCACATGGCAGGGGATATCCAGGTGAGTCAGGCGGATGGCGAAGGCGTCCATCATCAATCCGGAACGACCGCGCCCGGCGAGGAACAACCGCTGCGCGCGAATAATCGCCTCCACCAGCCGCTCCACCTCGCCGGAATCTACCCGCTCCAGCACACCGGCAACCTCATCCATCAACCGCGATACGTATGTCGAAAAACCCGAATCGCGCTTGTTCATGCAATTATTGTCTTTCGCGCAAGGCGAGTTGTCAATGGGAGAATGGAAGGTTGAAAGAACGGATCCGAGGGAACTGTCTCGCATTTTCTCCGTGCGCCAGTTATGCTTTCGGTTTTCTAATCCGTTATCAATCACCTGTATGCTCTTGCGTCCGGCCGGAAAATGCGTGACTGTGCTGAGTGTGAATAGAAGGATGTACGAATATATAGGTGGAAGAGTGGAATTGTGAAGTGGCTAGTGGCGAGTGTCATTTTTCCCGATAAGTTTTCTGTCCCAGGTCAATCCGTTATTTACGAGGACACTCGCCACCCGCCACTAGCCATTAAGGGAGAGCCCGCATGAATGAATATGAGATCGCTTACACTCCCGACCTCCGCTGCTATCCCAATTACTCCTTTGCGGTTGGCGATATCGACGGCGATGGCCGCATGGAACTGGTGTCGTTAAACCAGAACGGCAACCGGCTCAGGGCGGTGACGCTCGACGGGCAGGTGGTCTTCGAGCGCAAGCTCAACAATAACGGCAATTGGGGCACGCCGTTGATCAGCCTGGTGGACCTCAACGGCGACGGCCGGCGGGAGATAATCGCGCCTTGCCCGGAGAGTAATGGCGCCGCGCGCATTGCCGCCTTCAATGGCGCGGGAGAACAGCTCGCCGCGCATTCTTTCGGCTCGTATAACAGGGACGTTTACGGCATCGGAGTACCGCTGCTGGCATCACTGCGGCTCGATAACGCCGGCCAGCCGGGTATTGTCGCCGCAGTCGCCGGCGGGCAGGTAGTGCTGCTGGATCATGAACTGAAGGAAATCTGGCGCGCGGACGGATTTCGCCGTGATTTCGGGCACGAGTTTTATCTCGACGATATTGACAACGATGGGAGCGACGAAATCGCCTTTTGCACCGTGGATTCAAGGGGGGGCGAATTCGTCCTGCTTGATCATGACGGCGCCGTGATGCTGCGGAAAAATGTGGCCGAATACTATGCGGATGACCACTTCGACGACGTTGCCATGGCCGATTTCCGCGGCATGGGCAGCAGGGAGATTCTCTTCGAGAAAGGGATGCTCATCGACCAGTCCGGCAGCGTAGTCTGGGATCGGTCGAGCCAATTCGACCACGGGCAGTGGATTGCCCACGCGCCCGATCCGCGAGGCGGGGGCAGGCTGATTTTCATTGCCGAGCTCTGGGGTGACCGGGGGAAGAGCGCCCTCTTCTCACCGCATGGCGAGCTGATCCGGGAGGTTAGTGACCTGCCGGGAACGGTGCTCGATAAAAGCCAATATCCCGGCTGGCGGGTGCTCCCCACGCGGTGCCATATCGTGCAATGGACGCCCGATTCCGTCCCGGAGATATTTCTCGGCGAGCAGGCGTGCAGCCCGACATCGTCCGATTGTTTTGCGACCACGCGCTTTGATTTGCGCGCCTTCTTCCTCGATCTCCAGGGAAACCTGCTCGGCGTGCTGCCCTTCCCCGACGCGCAAGTCGAGGGGTACTGGTACAACGGCGAAGTGCATTCGCAGGTTGCCGATGTCGATGGCGACGGCGTGATGGAGGTTGTGTTTCCGCGTCAGGATGGGAAGGTGATGATAATTAGGAAAAAGGGTAGATGAATGGATGGATTGAAGAGTCATATTTCTATCAAGCAGCACGCGCATCGTCCAGCATAACCTCTTTTGCCAACTCCAGCAAAGCTTCCGCCTGCTCCCGCCGCACACTGGGGAAGTCGGCAAGAAATTCATCAAGGCTGGCGCCCGCTTTTAAATGGGTAATTAACGTATCGATCGGAACGCGAGTGCCTTTGAAGACGGGAGTACCGCCAAGGACATCAGGTTTCCTGGAAATTATCTCGTCATTCTTCATCGCCGTTACCTCTCTTTTGATTATAACATGGTATAGCTATAACATGTTCCTGGGTGATCCCGGTGTTGAAAATGAACGCTATTCAGATATCAAGTCATTTTTTATTTTTCATTCCATTTCATACACCACCTTCCCGCTCACCATCGTCATCGTCACCTGTAAATCGTCGTCGAGCACGGTCAGGTTGGCGACGGCGCCGGGGGCGAGGTGGCCGATTATGTCGAGCTCGAGGGCGGCGGCGGGGGTGGCGGAGCACATTTGCAGCGCTTCGGAGAGCTCCCAGCCCACGCGCTCGACCAGCACGCGCAGCACGCCGTCCATGGTGACGATGCTGCCGGCGATGGTGCCGCTGTCCAACCGGGCGACTCCGTTACGCACGGTGACGTGCTGGCCGCCCAGCAGGAACTCCTCGCCCTCGCCCAGCCCCGCGCCTTGCAGGCTGTCGGAAACCGGCACGAAGCGCTCGGCGCCCTTGGCGGTGATGGTGGTGGAGATGACCGCCGGGTGGATGTGCACGCCGTCGCACACCATCTCGGTGAAGACGTCGTCGTTCTCCAGCGCCGCGCCGACCAGCCCGGGCTCGCGGTGGTTCAGCGGCGGCATGGCGTTGAAAAGGTGGGTGGCGTGGGTGGCGCCCGCCTCGAAGCCGGCCACCGCCTGCTCGTAGGTGGCGGTGGAATGGCCCAGCGAGGCGATGATATTCCGCTCGCGCAGCCAGGGGATCAGCTCCAGCACCCCCGGCACTTCCGGCGCCAGGGTGACGATGCGGATGTAATCCTTATATTCGTCGATTAGGTCGAGGATCTCCACCGCCGGCGGGTCATTGGGACCGAAGATGCCGTCGGGCGGCTGCGCGCCTTTCTTCTCCATGCTGATGAAGTTGCTTTCCAGGTGCAACCCGAGCAGGTGCGCGCCGGGGAAGCCCCGCTCGCGGGCGGCGGCCAGGTTTTCCAATACGCGGCGCAGCTCTGCCGCCGGGCAGGCCACCGTGGTGGGGGTCATCACCGTCAGGCCGCGTTTCGCCGCCTCCGCGGACATGCGCAGGAAGTCGTCCGCGCTCGCCTGATTGGTGTCGATGCCCATCAGTCCGTGGAAGTGGATCTCGATGAAGCCGGGAGTGAGCGTCTGCCCGGTCAGATCGTAATAGGCCGCGCCGTTTTCCGGATCCGGCAGCGCGCCGCGCAGCACGTCGGCGATGCGTCCCTCCGCCGTAATTACCGTGGCGGGGGTGATCTCCTCTTCGTTCACGTAGATCGTCGCGCCGGCCAGCACCGTCACCTGCTCGGGCCGGAAATGCCGCAGCAGGCTCGCTATCGTTGTCGCTCCCTGCGCGGCGATCGCTTCGTTCTCTCCCTCGCCGACCGCGGTGCTCACGAAGTAACCCTCGTCCTCCTCGTCGTCCTCCGGCGGCTCGCTATCCGTCTCGTAGGGGGCCGGCAGCTCCGCGCCGCAGGCACTGCATATCGAGGCAATGATGTCGTTCTCCGCATTGCACTTGGGGCATTTTCTCATCGTCTTCTCCCGCGTGAAACCCGCGTGCCGCGGGCAACCGGTCAAGTAAATTTGCCGACAGATCGGCAGCGCCTAATTTTGCCTCCCGACTGGCACACTGTCAATGTGTATAGGATTGTTTGTCTTCCATGCCTGGTAGCGCTCGAAGCAGGCCGGCGAAATAATGCCTTTCATATTCAAATCGTCGATCCGGCATGACACCGACAGCCAATTACTGAATAGCGTTGATATAGTCCGTTTCATTGGTGTCAGGCTGAATTCGTCGGGAGAGATGAAGCGTATATCATCGATTGAAAAGCGTATGCCAAGCGATGAATAACGAACCAGTATCGCCATATCGTCACCCAGCAGTCCGCGCCAGTTCCCTGCTGATATAAAGTGGATCAAGTCCGGCGTAGTCTTGATTTTACTCGAAGATATCCGGTGCAGTAACTCCGACGCCTCCCGCAACGTCGCCGGCCTGGGGGCGTGCTCGAGACAAGGACCCAGTTGCCGATAACGCCTGTACAGATGCCATTTGCCGCTGACCGCCAATAGCAACAGGCTGGTTGTAGATCGAGTGATAAGGAAGACAAACCCCAGTATAAAATCAGTAAAACTCAATAAGCCAAATACGAATATCAACAATGAATAGGGAAGTGGAAGAATATGTCTGAAATAGATACCCATGTGTAATTCTGTGAATATTATCCATATAACTAGAATTGGGCCCGATAACAATGCAAGTCCTTGAATGATATTAACGATGCCGGTAATTCTTAACAAGCGGGTCAGCGCCAGGTAGGTAACGGCGTGTTGCAGCTCTCCATACGGCAGGGCGATACCCGGCACGAGCGCGGAGGCGTCCGGCGCCGGCGGGATCAGCGACGGCGTGCCGGATGTTTCGGAATTCACACGGGACGGTTCGCCGGATTCCTTCAGCATGGTCATCTCCAGGACGCGGTGGGGCTGTCATTCTCTCCTAATATTATCCGGCGATTGCTTGTATTCCTCCCCTGTTTCCAAACTCGCGATTTTCGCCAGCCGGCGGCGGAAGCGCTCCTCGCCTTTGAATCGTGCCGCGAGAAAGATCATCGTCAGGTCGCGCGCCAGGTGGTAACCGGTAGATCGCCCACCCAGGCAGATGATGTTCATGTCGTCATCCTCCACTCCCTGGTGGGCGGAAAAGGCATCGACGATCAGCGCGGCCCGCGCGCCCGGCACCTTATTCGCCGCGATGGCGGCGCCCACGCCGCTGCCGCAAAGGGCGATGCCCCGCTCGACCTCCCCCTTCGCCGCCGCGCGCGCCAACGGAATTACCGTATCGGGGTAGTCGTCGTCCGGGTCCAGCGCCTCCGCTCCGAAATCGACCACCTGGTGACCGGCCGCGGCCAGCTCCTCCTTCAACTCTTCCTTCAAGGCAAAACCGCCGTGGTCGGCGGCCAGACCGATGCGCATGATATCCTCCCCTTTGCCCTGGCTTGCCTGATGATAACACGGCTGACCCGATATGCCGATGCGAATTCTCCGGCATAATATATGAAAATTACGAAACAAACCCATTATTGCGCTCACCATCCGCTTGCATGAAGTGATGCCGGATGGTTGATCTTCGATGCAGGCGGTGTATAATGGGCGGAAGTCCCGGTAAGTTATGGAGGAGCGAGATGAGTGAAAAGAAAGCCGTTCCCTGGAGCTACGCCAACCTCTGGCCGCTTCCCGCCACCACGGTAATGGTTAGCTGTGTCGGGTTGGAGCGCCAGCCGAACATCATTACCATCGCGGCGTGCGGCGTCGCCTCGGCTTCCCCGCCGTTGATCAGCCTTGCCATCGGCAAACGGCAATATTCGCTGGAGTTGATCAACGAAGTGGGCGATTTCGTGGTGAATGTTCCGTCCGCGGACCAGGCCGAGATAACCGACTGGTGCGGCCGCGTGTCGGGCCGGCGTGTGGATAAGTTCGCCGAGGGCGGGTTGACGCCGGGCAGCAGCCTGAAAGTGAAGTCTCCGTTCATTGCCGAGTGCCCGGTCAACTTCGAGTGCGCGCTGTGGAAGATAATAGACTGCGGCAACCATGATCTGGTGCTGGGAGAGATCGTGCAGGTGCACATCGACGCGGACAAGCTGGCGGCTTCCGGCGATTGTCTCGACCCGGCAAGCTTCAACCCGCTCTTCTCGTTTCAGATGGAATATTGGGATGTCGGGCAATCACTGGGCGGGTGGCATAAGGTACGTTGATGAATGGGAGGAATTTTCATTACTTCTTCCACCAAAATGATCAGGGCTGCTTCCGGAGGCCGTCCCAGCCCCTCCGAAAACAGCCCTTGCTCGATCCATCCTGGCAGTGAATCCGCGTCCTTCCTGGGACCGCATCCTGCGTCTCCCTTCCAGGAGTGGCGCGTCCAGCGTGGCTCCATCCTGGAGATTCAACAACTTCCTGATCCATCCTGGAGCTTCACTTCTTGTGTCCGCCGCTCTGAATCCTTTCCTGTTCCTGATTACAGCATACCAATGACGTATTACAACTCCGTAATGGCGATGTTACAAAACGATTAAATAATCGCCCTTTCAAAAAGATTCCTTCCCAATCAATCGTAGCGCGCGCCCGCCGTGGCGCGCCTGTTATAATTTTCCTCCCCGCTCACGCCAACACGAAACCGGCGCCAATATCCGGCTGACCGATAAGCCGGATATTTGCCTGGGTATTGGCGCCGGATTCGTGTTGGCATGAGCCCTTCACAATCTCCTCATCTCACACTCCCGCGGGGCAATTCGAGCGGAAAGGGCAGGCTTCACAGTGGCGACCCGGGTTGGGTGGGTATTTCCCTTCCCGGATGCCTTCGCCGGCTTCGGTTGCCAGGCGGATAGCATCGTCGAGCAGGCTCTGGGTGACCGGCTCGTCGCGATGGGGACGGACGATGTCGGGGCCGAGGTAGGCCAGCGTCACGCGTGCCGGCATTACCCCCAGCGCATGACGCGCGCCGAGAGCATACAACCCGAGCTGCCGCGCGTGGTCGACGGAGGGGTGGCCGGTCTTGTAATCGAGTATCCACCAGCCGCCGGCATCGCGGGCCAGCACGTCGATGATGCCGGGTAGGAAGATGCCGCCGGCGCGGGCGAGGAAGCGCAGCTCGCGGTGCGCCTCCGCCGCCGCCCGCAGCTTCGGGTAGACAGGAAGCGCCATCAGCCGCCGGAGGTGCTCCTCCATCGACCGGCGGTCGTCGTCGGCAAGCGGGAGGCCGCGTTCGCGGGCCACGCCGACCAGCGCCGAAGGAAACTCCGCGAGCAGGTCGCCGTCCAGCGGCGCGCGCTGTAGCACCCCGTGCAGCAGGATGCCGAAATCCGTGCCGTCGGCATGCTGGCGCGCGTCGTCGTTCGGTTCGGTCGGCGGCGACGGTTCATCAGTAGACATCGGCCCGGCGGGCGCCTCGCCCTCCCGGCGCAGCACATAGCGGAACCAGTATTGCCGCGGGCATTTATAGTAGCAGATGACCCGGTTCACGCCGATGCGCAACGGGCTTTCGCGGCGGGCGGGCGGCAGCGGCCGCAGGTTGGCGATGGTCCGGGTGAATCCCTCCACTTCGCGGGCATCGGTCGCCACCGGCAGCGGTTGGCCGGCGGCAATCCGCGCGGGGAACTGTTCGAGCAGCGTCTTCGCCCGCTCCGGCGCCGGCAGCTCCTCCATCGCGCGCAGCGCCGCCGCCGACCAGACGCGAACAAGATATACTTGTCCATCATACTCCAGCGGAATGTCTTTATGGGGACTGTCCCCTCCGCCCCCTTGACTCGGGGTGGGGGGGACAGTCCCCAAGTCAATCGCCGAAATATCCAGCAACCCCGCCAGCATATCGCTATACCGCCCGCTCTCCGGCTTGAACTTCACACTGCCGCTGCAGACCAGGTGCTCCCGCGCACGGGTCAGGGCGACATAAAGAAGGCGCTCAGCCTCCCGGCGCTCTTCTTCCTCCGCCCGCTCCATTGCCGCGCGATAGTCCGCCGGCTGCGCCCACTCGCCTTCCGGGGTGGGCAGCTTGCATGCCAGCCGCCCATCGGCCAGCAGCACGGGCGCCGTGGTCTTGCCCGGCTCGCGGCCCATATCCGCCAGGAAGACGATGGGCGATTCCAGCCCCTTTGCCGCGTGAATGGTCATCAGACGAACCACCGGGCTTTTCTCGGTGTCCAGCGGCGCGGAAGGCTCGCGCGGCGCCAAATCCTCCAACTGCGCCAGGTAGCGCTTGAAATCGGTCAGGTCGAAGATGCCGCGCGCCTGGAAGGCCGCCGCCACCTCGCGCAGCTTCTGCACGTTGGCGAAGCGCTGCTCGCCGTCCTCCATCGCCAGCAGACCGACGGCGTAACCGGTTTCCTCGATGATGCGATCGAAAAGGTCCAGCGGCTGGCCGGCGGGCAGCTCCTCCTGCAGCGAAATGATGAGTGCGCGGAAGCGGAGCAGTGCCTTGCGATCCTCCGCCGCGATGACCGGCAGCGTTTCCACGCGCCCGATCGCTTCCCATAAACGCCCAAATTCCGCCGATCTGCGGTGATCTGCGGGGAAAGGCTGCTCCTCCGTCCACTCCTCCCACGCGCGCGTCAGCCAATACAGCGTATCGTCGCTCACCCCCACCAGCGGCGAGCGCAGCACAACCGCCAGCGAAAAATCGTCGCACGGGTTCTCCAGCGCCGCCAGCATGTAGATCAGGTCCTGCACCTCGCGCGCCTGGTAAAAGCCCCGCCCGCTGATCACGTAATGCGGCACCCCGGCCCCGCGCAGCGCCTCCTCGTAGCGCGCGATGTCGGTAGAGGCGCGGAAGAGGAAGATTACGTCGCTGAAATCGGCGTCCTCCAGTAAAAGATTGCCTTCTTCATCCTCGCGCGTGAGCAGCAGCGCCGGTTCGCCGAGTCGGCCGGTAAGCTGCAGGATGCGGCGGGCGATCCACGTTGCCTCGCGGTCGCGGAGCGCGGCGGCGTCGCCTTCCTCCGCCCAAAAGGCCGCTTCCACCGCGGGCAGCGCTTTGGCGGGAAAGCTTCTACCCGCGCTCAACGGCTCGAAGGGAAAGGGCGCGCCGTCCGCCCACAGCCGCGCGAAAAGCGCGTTGAGCGGCTGCAGCACCTCCGGGCGGGAGCGGTAATTCGTGCTCATGGGGATGCGCAAGCCCGCCTCGCCCAGCGCCGCCAACCGGTTCTCCTGCGCCAGGAAAACTTGCACATCGCTGCCGATGAAGCGATAAATGGACTGCTTCACGTCGCCGACGGTGAACAGGTGGCCCTCGCCCTGGAGGGCTTGTATCAGCGCGAACTGCAGCGGGTTGGTGTCCTGGAACTCGTCTACCATCACCTGGCGGAACTTCGCGCGATAGTAGCGGCCCGCATCGCTGCCTTCGTCCTCCAACAACTCGCGGGTAAGGAGCAGCAAGTCCTCGAAATCCAGCAATCCCTGCTCGTCCTTCGCCTGCCGATAAGCCTCGTTCAGGTGGCCGAGTAGCACGCCGAAGGCGCGCAGGTAGGGCTGCGCGCCCAGGTCCAACCAGGCGGCCAGCCAACCCTCCAGCGCCGCCTTGATCGCGTCGCGCGCCGCCTTGGCCGTCTCCTTCGGCCCGCCGGCGGGGGTCAGCCGCTTGCCATAGGTCACGACAGCATCGTAAATATCCCAGGAGAAGTCACCGGCAATGTCGAAGGTTACCCGCAGGTCGGCATAAGCTTCACGGGCGGCCTGCTGCCCCTGCTGCCAGGTGGGGGTGCCGGGCAGGCTCAACAGCTCCTCGACGGCGGAGTGCAGCAGCGCCGCCGCGGCATCCAGTGAGGCCGGCGTCGCCGGCGGAAGATCGAGACCCAGCCCGCGCGCGCGGGCGTTCCGGTAGATGCCGAGCAGCGCTTCGCGGATGCCCTGGTGGGGAAAGTCGAGCAGCAGGCGGACGATCTCCTCGCGCTCGCGTTGTGTGCCCTCCCAAAAGCGGACGAAAATTTCGTCCAGCGCGCCTTCCAGCAGCGTGCGCGCCTCCGCGTCGTCCAGCACGCGGAAGTTGGGATCGATACCCGCCTGCAGCGCCCGCTCGCGCAGCACGCGCTCGCAGAAGCCGTGGATGGTGCCGATGGGCGCGCGCATCAGCTCGGGCCGCAGCCCGCCCAGGTGGCGCTCTTCCAGCCCGCGGGCGATGCGCTCGCGCATCTCCTGCGCCGCCTTGCGCGTGAAGGTGAGGGTAAGGATGCGCTCCATCGGCACGCGGTCTTCGCGCCGGGTGAGGAGATGCAGGTAGCGCTCGGTGAGCACCCGCGTCTTCCCCGACCCGGCGCCCGCGGACACCAGCACCACCGGCGCCTCCGCCAGCACCGCCTCGGATTGTCGCTCGTTTAATGACATAAGGGGTTGCTCAGTGATAAGGATTGAAAGATTATTAAAGATTGTAAAGATGACTCTTTAAAATCTTTCAGGACTTTCGCTTCATCACTTTATAACCAACTAGTTATGTTTGGTATATTTGGTGAGTGGGCATCCTATTGGTATCACAATACCAGAGGCAGCCATGTTCACCAAACGCCAATACGTTGA
>Ga0172370_10003711_pt1 | contig 21007 bp, 20 predicted proteins | sample LakKiv5m_FD_114538 | JGI IMG/M metagenome (GOLD analysis project Ga0172370, IMG submission 114538) | Freshwater microbial communities from Kabuno Bay, South-Kivu, Congo - kab_022012_11.5m | ecosystem: Environmental > Aquatic > Freshwater > Lake | place: Democratic Republic of the Congo...
ATCGACATCGCAGAACAACTCGAGTAAACTGTCCATTGAGGGTCTCCTTCGGATTGGACATTTGTTGTGGTAACAAAAGTTTACTCCTTTTGGGGACCCTCGCTTATCCCGAACTCACGTTAAATAACATAATCGGCCTGTATGCAATCTTTCCAGAGAGCAGACCCTCACTATCTCAATTTGTCTAGAACAGAGCGGGTTCACTGGTGACTGTTCCAAAATTGGTAAAGTTTTCTCGAAACCACCAGGGAGGACGGTGCGATTGAAACAACTACCACCATATGCGCCGGTTCGAGCTTCGGTTTACCAAATTTGGAACGACCACGGTTCACTTTCAAGATATGATATTATTCATATATAGAACATGACAGCGAAATTATAGACAACTGGTACATAATAGTATATAAACATTGGTGCTAGTTCTTTTTAGAGAGAACTCGGCGATGCTCATTTGGAACAGATCGGCATCCGGGTACAGCTGATGGAACAAATCCAGGAGCACATTGAACATTGCCGAAACTAAGGCCAAACGAGCCTGAATGTAAACCGCAACTCGATGACGAATGCGTTTCAAGTCGCAAACCAAAGTCACCATCGAAAAGACGGTTTCAACACACATTCTCTCGTTCCAGGTGCGCTTCTCGCAGAGTTTGAGATTTTCGGGAACGCCATCCTTGTCTCGAAAGCCGAAATCGGCCAGAACAATTGTATGACCAATGAAAGGCTCGACAACCGGATGAAAATGTTTGTCATACACGTTCATCGTGTTCCAATTCCTGAAGACTACTCGGCAGGTTTCGTTGAGCAACCAACACAACTTGATCCCAATACTCCAGCAGCCCTTGTCACGGCCTTTCTTGCCGACCTGGTGTTTGCTTCGTCCTTCCCGGATCGGAAACAATAGTTCGATCGGATATGTGTCAATCACTGTAAAAAAACCGGGATCTGCCATCAACAAATCACACCAGGTTTGATACGTCTTGAGTGACCGTTGCAATCGAGTACGCTCAGGTAATTGACCTTGGCCAAACCAATCACCATAATCCCGTTTCAGCCAGCGATAGAAGGCCCGGAAACAACCACCTTTGAGACAGAATAGAATGCCTATCGTTACCAGTTCACTCGGGTACAGTATGGATTGCGAATGCTTGGGTATCTCCAGCAAACTGTCATCCGTTTTGCAGAAAATGTGTAGAATAATATCTTCTGTAGTCATGGGGCATCTCCTCTCGGCTTGATCACCATGAGGATACCCCATGACTCAACTAGCACCAATGGTTATATAAGTACAGTGTTGCGCTCTTCATTTATTTCCGGCTGGCCGATTCGCCTGGCATTTTGAATCAAAACCCCCAAGATATAAAGGAATAAAAAAACATGCCTACCCATGATCAAGTAAAAAGTGCTTTACACCAGGTGATCGATCCTGAGCTGAACGGTAACATTGTCGATCTAGGAATGGTGAAGGATATTCAAATTAGCGGAGAGGATGTAACGGTAAATTTGGCGCTAACCGTGATGGGATGCCCGCTGAAGAATTACCTGAAGGAACAGATTCACGCCGCTCTCTTTTCTATCGAAGATGTTGAAAATGTTACTGTAAACTTTACGGCCATGACGCCTCCAGAGCGCCAGGCGCTTAAGGATCGCCTCTCGTCAGCCATCCAGATCAACCACATTGGCAGGCTGGTAGCGGTGATGAGCGGGAAAGGTGGGGTGGGCAAGTCATCCACCACCGCTTTGCTGGCTGTGGCGTTGCGTCGGCAGGGTTACGAGGTCGGCATCCTGGATGCCGATGTAACCGGTCCGAGCATCCCAAAGCTGTTTGGTATTACCGGGCCGGTGCGCAGTGGGCCCCTGGGAATATTTCCTGTGGAAACGCGCTCGGGCATCAAGGTTATCTCTACCAACTTAATGGTCAAAGAAGAAGATGCAGCCCTGATCTGGCGCGGCCCGGTGATGAGCGGGACGGTTAGGCAGTTCTGGAAAGATGTACTCTGGGGACGCCTGGATTACCTGCTGGTTGATCTGCCTCCGGGAACCTCGGATATCACCTTGACAGCGATGGAAGCATTCCCGCTTTCCGGGGTGATCTTGCTGTCCACGCCCCAGGGGTTATCCTCCCTCATCGTCCGCAAGACGGTCAACATGTCAAAAAGCCTAGAAATTCCCATTCTTGGCATTGTTGAAAACATGAGCTATTTCATTGCGCCAGATACTGGCAAACGCTACGATATTTTCGGTCCTAGTAACACAACCGCAATTGCTGAAACCGCCGCCGCACCTATCCTAGCGTACTTACCAATTGATCCCTTGATGGCTGAGCTGGGCGATGCAGGCGCTATTGAAGATTACACTCACCCCGCCTACACGGAGCTGGCAGCCGCGTTTGCCGCTGCTGTTCCTCCAATCGAGCCTGCTCCGGCTGCGCCTTGGGTGAAGTAACAGGTTGCACGAACCCGATACTGCGGCAACTTTCAAACTTCAAAAAATTCCAGGAAAGGTCGCTCCTTTGTGAACGGGCTCTGGTCAAGTTTACGTTTTCGCCTGCTCTTCTTGATTATTGGCATCGCCTTAATCACGCTGCTGACGTCTGTCTACATCCTCTTTAGCTTTCAAAGTAAGCAGTTGTTTGAGAATGCCCGCACCTCTACGGTCACTTTGAGCAATATTGTGGAAGCGAACCTGTATCATGCGATGCTGGCCGATGACTGGAGCATGATTAATGACATTATCCAAATTGCAGTTGAAGATAAGACGATCAACACCTTGCGTATCGTCAATACACAAGGTAGGGTAATTGCCACCTCACGTAAAGATGAGCTGAGGAAAATATTCAAGATCCAGGATCCACTCTGCCAGCAGTGCCACGCCAATTCCGTCAACCCTACGGCTTTAATAGGCAGATATGATTGGGGATATGGCGAGCAGGTGTTGTTCAGTGTCAATTTGTTCCACAACCAGCCAAACTGTTGGATCTGCCATACATCAGACAATAATGTCCTGGGACTTTTAATTATTGAAACCCCCTTATCCCTGGTGAACGACCAGCTTAGAACCGGATTTTGGCAAACAACGCTGTTGGCTGTCATTGCTTGCGGCCTGTTGGTGGGCTCGCTTGTTCCAGTGCTCAATCGCTATGTAATACAGCCAGTGGCAGACTTATCCAAAGGAGTGGATGAACTTGCTTGCGGTAATTTGGATTATAAAGTGAGAGCGCTCAATCAGGATGAACTGGGTAAGCTGGCCGAATCTTTTGATCTAATGCGCCAGCAGTTGAAGATTTCGTATTTGGAAATTTCCCAACGCGAAAGGGAAGCAGTATCCCTGTATCAGATGGGAACTAAAATTACTGCATCTCTCTCGCTTGCCAATCTACTGCAATTGATAGCAGAAGCTTCGCGAGATCTGCTAAAAGCTGATATCGGATTGGTAGGGTTGTTTGACGAAGAGCACCAGGAAATCGTGATTGAGGCGGCTGCTGGTACCCAGGCTGAAGCACATATTGGAATGCGCATGCCTGTTTCCCCTGGAACTCCCGGCTATGCCCTGCGAGAAGGCCTGCCAGTCCAGGCGGAGGCTTTCGACCAGAATAACCTTCTGCATCCGGACAACCCGATGGTTGCCGCTGAACGGGTCGTCTCCATCCTGGCAGTCCCGCTGCGGTTGGGAGATAAGATCTTTGGAATGATCGAAGTGATGAGCCGCAATCATCGAAAATTTACCCAGGCAGATGCCCAATTGCTCATGCGGCTCGCCCAACCTGCGGTGGTTTCGCTTGAGAACGCTCAGCTTTATCGTCAACTGCGCTACCTCTCAACATTGGAAGAACGCGACCGTTTAGCCCGAGAGCTGCACGATGATTTAGCGCAAATGTTGGGCTACCTGAATGTGCGGGCATCCATCGCGGACGATTTGCTTTCCAGCGGGAAAGTTGAAGAGGCCAGGGAAAGCCTGGTCGAACTCAAGCAAGCCGCAAAGACGGCTTATTTGGATGTCCGAGAACAGATTTTCAACCTGCGTACCTCAGTGTCTTCCAATAGCGTTCTGCTCTCAACGTTGAGAAATTATCTATCCGAATATCACATTCATTATGGCCTGGAAACAAAGCTGCTCTATGAGCGCGAGTCGCTCGCCAATTTTTCCGATGAAACAGCCAGCCAACTTCTGCGCATCATCCAGGAAGCATTGACGAATGTGCGTAAGCATGCGCACGCCAGCGTGGCCTGGATCCGCTTTGTGCAGGAGGGGGATCAGATCTGCATCCAGATAGAGGATAATGGTCAGGGTTTCTACTCGGATGCTCCTAGGAATTCAGGCCGCCAATCTTATGGTTTGCAGATCATGCGCGAGCGCGCCGAGTCGATCGGATGTCAACTGGAGCTGGTATCGAAACCGGGGCATGGTACTTGTGTCACGGTTTACCTGCCAATCCTTGCAGTTGCAGGGAAAAGGGATATAGAGAATGCAAATCTTACTAGTGGATGATCACGTGCTTTTTAGAAAGGGGATTGCCGCGCTGCTTGCTCAACATAAAGGGATCCAGGTGGTGGGGGAAGCCGGGGATGGGTTAGAAGCCATTGCCGCTGCTCGTGAGCTTCTCCCCGATGTGATCCTGATGGATATCTCCATGCCACGTTGTGACGGATTGGAAGCCACCCGCATCGTCAAGCATGAAATGCCGCACGTAAAGATCGTAATGCTAACTGCTTCCGATGAAGACCAAAATTTATTTGAAGCCATCAAGAACGGCGCCTTGGGCTATTTGCTAAAAAACCTGGAGCCTTACCAGCTTCATGATATGTTAGAAAGCATCTCGCGTGGAGAAGCGCCTTTGTCGGGGGCGATCGCGGCAAAAATCCTCAAGGAATTTAACCAACCATCCTCTGGCTCTGGCGGAGATACGCAGATTGTCGAGGAGCTGACCGCGCGTGAGGTGGGTATCTTGCAGTTGGTGGTCGATGGACTGACGAACAAGGAGATCGGCGCTGAATTGGTGATTTCGGAAAATACGGTCAAAATTCATCTACGGAATATTCTGGAGAAGCTCCATCTGCAGAATCGCATCCAGGCAGCTGTTTACGCTGTACGCCAGGGGCTGGTGGATAAAGGCGAGTAGGGCATCCTTTCATATAGCCCTCCTGGGCTATATAAGACCTGTGCACCGCCCATTAGAGCTATCGAAAGATAGCTCTTTTAATATTCAATGATCGCTCTTGTTAGTGTAACCCTACGAACGAATATTGTATATCATATAACTGTGGAAACTGACTCATCATGTGTATTTTCTTTACACCAACCCCAACTCCCTTATTAAACGAACCATTTGAAAATGCTGTTCAGAACCCCACGAACTGCTGGACTGGCACAAGAAAGGAGAAGAAAAGAAAAAAAAGCGGATATTAATCATGGACTTGAGTCGTATCAAGAGTAAGGCTCAATAGCCAATTTGATTTCAAATGGAGGCCCAAATGACACGAGTCGAGAGAAGAGATAAAGAACCAGAACCGACGAAAGAACCAAAGCAACCGAGCGGAAAAATTAGCCGCCGCGAGTTCCTTGGAATGACCGGGACAGGCATTGCTGGCCTGGTAATCGGAGGCGTCGTCAGTCGAGAAGCGTTCCCTAAGCAGGTTGAAGTTCCTGCCCAACCGGCTGCAGCTCCCGCTGCAGCGCCGGCTGCCGGCGAAGTTCCTGCGGTCGCCGAGGCATTAGCCGGGTATACCCTGGTCTTTGACCCGGTCCAATGCACCGGATGTATGAAGTGCGCTGTGGCATGTTCAGAGAAATACGGCGCCTACTTCCACCCGGAAGAAACGAAGAACACAGTAAACCTGGAATATTCCAGAATCCGGCCGATGCGCTTCCAGTACGTGGATGTGCTGAATACCTGCCATTACTGCGAGTTGATGGAATGGGCAGAAGGCACGAACGAGTTCCCCTGCCAGGCTGTCTGCCCAGAAGATGCCATCCTGACCATCCCCGAAGGGGAAGGCGAGTCTGGTTATTTCGGCATGGGCTACAAGTGGATTGATCAGGACAAGTGCCTGGGCGTAGATAAGTGCTGGCGCTGCGCAGAGATCTGTGAAGACCAGTTCGCCAGCGGCATTTCCTTTGATCCCATCAGCCGCAAGGCGCAGGTTTGCAGCCGCTGCGGTGGTGATCCCGAATGTGTGAAGGTCTGCCCCGAGCCATTAGCCCTGCAATGGGTACCCATGGGACGTAACGGCCGCTTTTACGCACACACTCCCACCGAGTATGCAGAGCTGCTGTACCGGAAAATGTATAACGTAAGGAGGGAACTCTAATGGCTGAACTAAATGGAATGACTGGAAAGATTGCCCGCGTCGACCTCACCAGCGGCACGGTCACTGTCATTGAGCCTCCGGAGGAACTTTACCGAAAGTTCCTGGGCGGCTCAGCCCTTGGAGTGTATTACCTGCTCAAAGAAGGGGTTGTCAACCCGGATGTGGAGCCGCTTGGCCCCAAGAACATGCTTCAGTTTATGGTCGGGCCGATCACCGGGGCCGGAGCAAATGCCCGCTCGGTCACCATCACGAAAAGCGCCTATAATTTCATCTCCATTGCCACCAGTGGTGGACAGGCGGCTACTGAGCTGAAGTTCTCCGGCTGGGATGGGATTCAGATCGTTGGCAAAGCATCCAAGCCCGTCTACATCGCCATCGTCGATGATGTGGTCGAGATCCGCGACGCCGCCCACGTATGGGGCAAGGGCGCCGAAGAAGCGGAAATGATTCTCAAGAAGGAAGTCCTGGCAGAGACCGAGCTGCGCGAAGCCATGAACCGCGACGCCGACCTGACTCCGGAATGGGCAGCGCTGCGCCCGGCTGGCCGCAAGGGCTTGGGCGAGAAGCGCCTGGCATCCGTCTGGGTGATCGGTGTTGGTGGCGAGAACCAGGTGTGGTATGCCAATGTCATGACTGAAGGCGCTCGCGCCCACGGTCGTTATGGCCCCGGCGCTATCATGGGCTCAAAGAACCTGAAAGCCATCGTCATTCGGGGTACCAAAGGCCACCGGCTGGCAGATAAGGCACGCTTCCTGGAGCTCGTCAATGCCATCCATGCATCCGAGAAGAACGACTACTTCTGGCGCTCTTACGGTACAGCGGGCATTGGCGCTCGCTCAGCCTATGTGGAAGATGCGTATCCGATCCGCAACTGGCAGTGGTGTTGCTGGTCTGATCCTAAGAATGCATCGATGGAAGGACCATGGATGGATGCAGCCAGCTTCGTTCACAAGCAGGCTTGCCCGAACTGCCTGTTAAAATGCCTGACCACGACCGAAGTGACCAGCTCCGACCCACTGTTGGACGGCACGATGACCGACATGCCTGACTGGGAAGCCATGGGCATGGTCGGCGGCAACCTGGGCTTTTTTGAGCTGGAAGGCAAGACTCCATCGGATCCCTTTGGCGGAACACATATCGACCAGGCAGAGAACCTGGCCAAGCTGCAGTTCACAACCTTCCTTCACGATAACTACGGCCTGGATTACATCGAAGGCGGAACGCTGTTGGCACTGCTCATGGAGCTGCGCCAGCGCGACCTGATCAGCGTTGATGACCTGGACGGGATCGACTTGAAGTGGGGCGATGTACACTCCGTGGATGAAATCCTCAAGAAGATCATCCATCGCGAGGGTGTCGGTGATACATTGGCGAACGGCTCCTGGGAGACGGCCAAGTACTTTGCCGATAAGAAAGGCAATCCCGATATCATGAAGTACGTCGTGACCACGCACCGTTACGGCCAGCCGGCCCATGACGTGCGCAGCCCGGCAGACAAGAACGCCATGGAATACGTCACCGTTGGTCGCCCGAGCGAGCATACAGGCGGTGGTGGTGCAGGTTTCAAGGAGGGCGATTGGGCGGCGGCCATTGCCGGACAGAACAACAAGTGTGCGACTGACTCGATGGTTTCCTGCTCCTTCCCCGGTGGCCACTTTGCCGGAAAGACAGTCGACCTGATCAAAGCTGCCACTGGCTGGACCGACTTCACCGAAGAAGACCTGTTCAATGTTGGCGCCCGGCAGTATGCCATGACGCGTCTGTTCGACATCCACACCCAGCAGCTCACAGATCCAAAAGAACAGTGGGATAAGCTCGTCCCGAACCGCTGGTTTAAGGATCCGCTGCCCAACGGACCGCACAAGGGCGCTATCGCCTATGAAGGCAATTCCGACAAGCTCTTCAATGAAGATCTGCCAGCTTACTGGAAAACACGCGGCTGGACGGAAGACAAAGGTATCCCCACTCAGGAGACCCTCAAGGCGCTCGGAATTGATGATGTCGCTGGTGATATTGCCAAGCAGCATCTGTAAAATCCTCTCCAGAGGATAAACCCCTAAGTTCAGAAGAGGCCCCAAGCGGATGGTCCCCGTCGGGTTGGGGCCTCAATTCTAATCTTCAAGTTTGCGAAAACCTTCTGGAGTCGTTTCATGGTTTATGAAGAGTTATTTGAGAGGAACTACGGCGTTTTTGAGGAGCAAGAACAAAATCGTATTCGCAACGCCCGCGTCGTGATCGTTGGTTGCGGTGGGATCGGTGGTGTGACCGCCCTGGCTCTGGCCAGGAGCGGCATAGGTCATTTTACACTTTATGATTTTGACGCGTATTCGCCCTCCAATATGAACCGCCAGATTGCCTGCTTTACCGATACCCTGGGAATGAACAAAGCGGCCGCAATGGATGAGTCCATCTCAAAAATCAATCCTGAAGCACAAGTAAACCTTTGTGAATACGCCGCGACGCCGGAGGATATGGATGAATTGATCCTTGGCGGCGATGTTTTCTTGCCCGCTGCCGATGACTGGGCTTTGAGCATTTCCATGCTCGGCCGGGCAAAGCAGTTGGGTAAGCCAGCGATTATGGCTTACCCGGTAGGTGCACTTGGACGAGTCAGCGCCTTCCTGCCTGAAAGCCCCTATGCGGCTGAGTGCGTTGCCATCCCGCCGAATCTATCCTATAAGGATATGAATACTTTCATGGAAGACCCGAACAACCGGCGGATTTTACAATATTACCGCATAGCCGGGGGGATGCGCCAGGCATGGTTCGATGCCTGGTGTGAAGGGAAGACGCCGCATCCACAGATCTGCCCGATAGTCTGGATAACCGGGACGTTGGCGGCAATGGAAATCCTTAAGTTAGTCAGTGGTAAGTGGAAACCTGTGGTCGCCCCGCGCTACTGGCATGTCACGCCGTCGGGGGCGCGCATTGCCAAATTTTCCTTTGCCCGCCGCTGGCTAGCCCGCCAACATTGGGGTTCTGCGCTGATTCCGTTCCTTGCCAAGCGACCCTGGTTGGTACGGTTGTTCACCCGCGCCATTAGTTGAGGCTGATATAAAAAGTATGAAGCACTGGATGTCAGGCGTCAACCTGCTGGCCTTGATTGCGGGAGCGATCATGATTTTCGCCATGTTAATTCCATGGTGGAGCTTCCAGTTGGAATTTTCCGAACAAACTGATCTTTACCCATATTTGCTGGATGGGCCCGGCAGCGAGTTCGTAGGTTATAAACGCAGTCCCCAGATGGTCCTCTTGACCGGGGTGTTTATCGTCGCCATTGGGTTAACTCTGGCAGGCAGCTTTCTTGGAGGGCGTGCCTCGCGGGTCATGCTGCTAATTTCAGGGGTGCTCATTTTTTTGGGTGTCTGGCGGCTGCTCATCCGCATCTCAGATGTAGCAGCTCGCTTTGATCTGCCCATAGAAGGGAACACCCGGGGCAATTATGGTGGCTTTGCCGAGGTGTATGTATCCACCTGGCTGCGCCCGGGAATGTACCTCATCGTTCTGGCAGGTATCCTGGTTCTCATTGCCGGGCTGTTCCAGAAAAAACTGTGGCTGGAGTTTGAATCGTAGTCTCATAAGAACAAGGAGAAGGGAGAATAACCATGAAAAATACATCTCTTGCTTTGACGGTTATGCTGATTGTCCTGGCCTTGCTGGCAGTTGGCTGCGGCGCCGCTGCCACCCCGGTTCCCCCCACCCCCACGCCCACACCTCATCCTGGCCAGGCGTTGGTTGCCAGCCGCTGCTCCACCTGTCACCCGCTGGGGTTGGTGGATAATTCAAAGTTCAGCCAACAAGGCTGGCAGATTGTGGTTGACCGCATGATTATGGCCGGCGCCCAGTTGGATGACGAGCAGTCCAGGCTGGTTATCGATTATCTTGCCATTGCCTATCCACAGGAGTAAGAATGAATCACGATCAGGAAGGGGATGAGTTAGCCCACCTGCTGCAGCGCGAAAAGATCAGCCGGAGAGATTTCCTGCGTGCGGCTGCGCTCCTGGGGACATCCCTGGGAGCTGGCGGAATCCTGTCTGGCTGCGACCGGGTAGCTGCTCCCACTGCAGCCGCTACCCATAAGTTTTCTATCTATGATGATATTAACAGGCCGCCAACGGTAGTTGGCGGAGAAATTTTGGCTCCTACGAAAGAGCCTGGCAGCGAAACGACGCCGGAGCCTGAAGCCGCCAGCGCAGCGTCTGCCCCTCCCCGTAGTTTGAGCTGGCTGTGCGCGGTCTGTGGCCTACAGTTCAATACGAACGAAGCCCTGCTCAGGCATGCTGCTGAAAAACACCAGTGGCGCCTGCCTGAAATCAAGCGGGTAGATGATCCTACTTATAAGGAATACCTGGTTGGTAAAGTAGAGCGTTTTGACGAGAAAAATACCGTCTTTTCTCGCACTATGTGGGATGAAGATTACCAGGCGCTGGTGAAAGAAGCCACCGCCAGAGCTACACCGGGAGATTGGACGACTTTTGAAGGCAACGCCATTGTCGCTGGCGCCATCTATGTGGACAACACGGCTGGCGCCCTACATCCAAATTATTATGGCTACATGGGGCATGTAGGTGGCGATGCCGGGCTTTATGGGTGGGATGATCCGGTCAATACGACCCAATTCCCCGTGGAGGACCCGCTGTGGATGACCGAACGGGTGAAGCAGGTAGCGCGGTTATATGGGGCAAACCTGGTCGGGATCACGGAAGTCAATCCGCTGTGGGTCTACTCACACTATTTCGAGCGCTCTACCGGAAACTATGACCGGGTCAACATGAACCTGAAGTACGCCATTGTCATGGGCATCGAAATGGCCTGGGATTGGATCAACCATTCTCCCTATCCAGAAGCCAGCGCCGCCACCGCCCTGGTTTACTCGCGCATGGCCGAAGTCACCTCTTCTTTAGCCAAATACATTCGGGCGCTTGGCTATCCTGCCCTGCCTTCTGGAAACGATACCGGCCAGAACATCCCGCTGGCCATTGATGCCGGCCTGGGAGAGCTGGGGCGCAACGGCCTGCTGTTGAGCCCGGAATATGGTCCCCGGCAGCGCCTCTGCAAAGTATTTACCAACCTGCCCCTGGTGCCTGATAAACCGGTTGACTTTGGCATCCAAAGATACTGCGAAGGTTGCCATGCTTGCGCCCAGGCCTGCCCGGTTGATGCCATCCGCTGGGAGGATCGCACGACGGAACTGACGTCGATCTCGAACCGCACAGGCATCCTACGCTGGCCGGTCAACGTCTCGAAGTGTTACTTGTTCTGGAGAGAGAACCGCGGATCGGACTGCTCGAATTGTATTGCCGCCTGCCCGTGGGCCATACAAAACCCGCGGAAGTGGATTGAAACCGAAACTTGGTGAAAACAATCCTGAATGCTTACGATTGAAAGGAATGTTCGTACATGGATATCGAAATTACAGAAATCGATACGATCCTCGAAAAGTACGGCCAGGAACAAAGATGGCTGATCCCTTCCCTGCTTGAGATTCAGAATGCTTACAACTATCTTCCACCGGAAGCTCTGGAACGCGTGTCCGAAAGGTTGAAGGTTTCTCAGATCCAGGTCTACCAGGTGGCCTCTTTCTACAAGGCTTTCAGCCTGGAGCCGCGCGGCAAGCATATTGTCACGGTATGCATGGGCACTGCTTGCCATGTGCGCGGCTCAGAACGGCTGGTCGACCAGGTAGGCCGGGTGTTGCAAATTAAACCTGGTGAAACCAGTTCCGATAAACAGTTCACTTTGGAAGTGGTGAGCTGTTTGGGCACCTGCGCTTTGGGCCCGGTAATGGTAGTTGACGGAAAGTATTATGGGAACATGACCGCTGGCAAAGTCGAGCGTGTTTTCAAGCAATATACAAAGAAAGAGAAAGAGGAGGTAGCTGCCAATGAGTAAAAATGACTCCTCAAAAGTTTTGGGGTTGGAACAGAGGCGCGAGCAGATTCTGGCTTCACGCGATCCATCACACCCCATCATCACCGTATGCGCTGGAACGGGCTGCTGTGCTTCAGGTGGGATTGAACTGAGAGAAGCCCTGGAAAAAGCCATTCAAGAAAAAGGCCTGGATGCCCAGGTGAAAATTACCGGCTGCCGGGGTTTCTGCGAGCAAGGCCCATTGGTCACCGTACTGCCTCAAAATATATTCTATACCAAAGTTCAATTAAAGCATGTCGGTCAAATCATCAATAAAACCCTGGTGGAAGGGCAGCCGGTCGAAGAGCTGCTCTTCAAAGATCCCATAACGGGCGAACGCTGCATCCATGAACACGATATCCCCTTCTATAAAGAACAGCAGCGCGTCTTGTTGAAGGACAGCGGTGCAATTGATCCGACATCCTTCGATGATTACCTGGCGGTGGGCGGGTATAAGGCCCTCATCCAGGCCCTGTTTGAGATGAAACCGGAAGAAATCATCGCTGAAGTCAAGCGGGCCGGCTTGCGAGGGCGTGGAGGGGCAGGTTTCCCTACCGCCAGCAAATGGGAACTGACTCGCAAAGCTGCGGCTGAACCCAAGTATGTGATCTGTAACGCAGATGAGGGCGACCCCGGCGCATTCCAGGACCGAAGCCTGATCGAGGCCAATCCGCACAGTGTGCTGGAAGGCATCCTTATTGGCGCCTACGCTATTGGGGCCAGCCAGGGCTTTGTTTATATCCGCAACGAGTATCCCCTGGCAGTGGAGCGCATTCAGATCGCCATTGCCGCCGCGCGTGAAAACGGGCTGTTGGGGAAAGATATTCTCGGTTCAGGCTTCAGCTTTGATATTGATGTGCAGCTCGGAGCAGGTGCATTCGTGTGCGGCGAAGAGACTGCGCTGATGGCATCCATCGAGGGCTTCATCGGCGAGCCGAAAGCCCGCCCGCCCTATCCATCTGAGAGCGGCTTGTGGGGGAAGCCGACCAATATCAATAATGTAAAAACCTGGGCTACGGTCCCTTATATCATCAAGAATGGCGCGGATTGGTATGCCCAGATCGGTACCGAGACCAGCAAAGGAACAACCATCTTTTCCCTGGTGGGCAAAATCCAGAACACCGGGCTGATCGAAGTTCCAATGGGGATCAGCCTGCGCCATCTGATCGAAGAAATCGGGGGTGGTGCAGCCGATAGCAGGAAGCTCAAGGCCGTCCAGACCGGCGGCCCTTCCGGCGGTTGCATCCCAGAGAGCATGTGGCACCTAAAGGTGGATTATGAAAGTCTGCGTGAAGCTGGCTCGATGATGGGATCGGGCGGCATGATTGTTATGGATGAACGCACCTGCATGGTCGACATGGCCCGTTACTTCTTGGATTTCTCAAAGTTCGAATCGTGCGGAAAATGTGTGGCCTGTCGCGAGGGGGTCAAGCGCATGTATGAGGTGCTGGATTACATCACGCGTGGTTATGGCCAGGAAGGCGATATCGATCTGCTCGAAGAGATGGGAAAGTCTATTAAAATTGGCTCCTTGTGCGGCTTAGGGCAGACTGCCCCGAACCCGGTCCTGACGACCATCCGCTACTTCAGAGAAGAATACGAAGCCCACATCCGTGATAAGAAGTGCCCGGCAGGTGTGTGCAAAGCGTTGATTACTTACTATATCGTTGCTGAGAACTGCACTGGCTGTGGGTTATGCGCTCGTTACTGCGGGGAAAGTGCAATCTCAGGCGAGAAAGGGAAACCCTACGTGATCGATCTACAAAAATGCGGCCGCTGCGGTGTCTGTATGGACGTCTGCAATTTCGATGCAGTTGTGGTGGAATAGGGAGCATAATAATGATTAACCTGACAATTAACGATAAATTGATTTCTGTTCCCGAAGGCACCACGGTACTTGAAGCAGCCAGGCAAGCCGGGGTGCATATTCCTACGCTCTGCCACGATCCAGACTTATCCCCTTACGGCGCCTGCCGCCTTTGCCTGGTAGAGATTGGTCGGAATGGCAATGGCCGAAAAACAATAACGACATCCTGTAATATGGTAGCCGAACCGGGAATGGTGGTTACCACAGATACGCCCGAGGTGGTGAGCACGCGTAAATTGATGGCTGACCTGGTGCTTTCACGCTGCCCTGAGGTACCCAAAATCAAGCAGCTAGCCGCCTCCCTAGGAGCAGCGAAACCCAGTTTCCCCACCGAACATCCCGAGGAAGACTGCATCCTGTGTGGCTTGTGTGTGCGGGCTTGTGATGAGCTTGCCGACAAACGCATCTTGGGTCTGGTGGGCCGCGCCCCCGAGCGCCGCCTGACGACAGCCTTTGGCACAGACCCTGGCATCTGCGACGACTGCAACCAGTGTATCCAGTACTGCCCGACCGGCGCCATCACACACCTACCCGCGCCCAAGATTGGCGAACGGTTGAAAAAAGAAGCGACCGTGTGGAAAAGAGCTCGCCAGGTGGTGCAGTATTCTGCGCTGCTGGTGTTCCTGGGTATGATTTTTAGCACGCTGCTGGGCGAGCTGCAGGGTATCCCCATCAACCTCTTCTCGCGCCTCAACCCGCTGCAGGCTTTGACGGCGATGATCGGCGGGCGAGAGTTCATCGGCACCTATTGGCCAGTTTTGCTAACCGTGGCTGTTACCCTGCTCTTTGGCCGGGTATGGTGCGGCTGGTTCTGTCCATTGGGGGCTGTCCTGGAGCTGTATGGAAAGACCGGCCGGGTGTTCCGCTGGCAGGGATTCCGCCAGGCGAAGTATGTCATCTTGTACCTGGTCGTGGTTATGGCAGCGTTTGGTAGCCTGGCCTTCCTATACTTCGAACCGATCACGATTTTCATTCGCGGTTTGACCTCGGTCGCCAAGCCAGCCCTTGAGTACTTCATGCTGGAAGATAAAGAAACCTTCGTTATCCCAGGGATTGCCTGGTGGGCGATCGCGATACCTTTTGTGCTTGTCCTGCTCCTCAACCTGATCGAGCGCCGTTTTTGGTGCCGCTACCTATGCCCCCTTGGCGCACTCGTTGGGTTGGGCTCCAAATTCTCCTGGGTGAAGCGGTTTGTTAACCAGAAAGGCTGCGTTCAGTGCGGCGAATGTTCCAGCCTGTGCACGATGGGCGCCATCAGCCCCAAGCGGGACTATACCAGCGACCCGGCTGAGTGCATCATGTGCATGGACTGCGCCCCGGCCTGCCCGAAGCGCACAATCACATTCCCGCGCGGGAAGATGGTGAGCTGGAACAATGAATTCGATCCCACCCGCCGCGAAGCGCTGACCACACTGGGCATCGGCGCGGCGGCAGTTGGATTGTTGATGTTCGATGTAGGCAAGGTCAAAGCCGCCCGAGCCAGCGTTTTACGCCCCCCTGGCGCACAAGGAGAAGATTTCCTTTCCAAGTGCATCCGCTGTGACCAGTGTATTGCAGTTTGTCCCAAGAAAGCGCTGGTACCTGCAGCGTTCGAAGGCGGCTGGGATTCGCTGTACACGCCGATTCTTGATCCTTTCAGTGGAGGCTGCGATTACGATTGCAACCGCTGCGGGCAGATCTGTCCCAGCGGCGCCATCCCTGCGCTGAGCCTGGAAGAGAAGCGTAAAGCCGTGATTGGCATCGCACAGGTGAAATATGAGACCTGTGTGCGCTGCATGGACTGCGTAGAGTACTGCCCCTACGACTGCTTTGAAGAAGTGATGGTTGAAGGGCTGCGCGGTGTGTTCCCACGGGTCAAGGCTGAACAGTGTGTTGGCTGCGGCATCTGTGTTGAGGTTTGCCCTGCCCAGGATGAACTTGCCATTGTCGTCTTCCCGGTGGATGGAGTGCCGGAAGATACGCATAAAACCACTATCGTGACTGACTGACCGTTATGAATGATGCAGAGTGTTGGCGGTTGCTCGCAATCGCCAGCGCTCGATCCAATGCAATCCGATCCATTCATTCCATGCTAGAATAGCTATGTTTTCTCTGCCTGGTTCGGCTTTTGGAAGGAGTAATGATCGTGAAGCGCATACTTGTTTTGTCTCGTCAAACGATGTTTGGCGAAGGGATAAAAACATTACTCTCAAGGGAAGATGAGATCGAAGTTGTGGATCCTACCGCTGAGATCGAGGCAGCCGTTCAATGTATTCAAACCAACAAACCCGATATCGTCATTCTCAACTGTGACGATCCGGAGCCGGATATCACCCCAGCTGTTCTGTGTATCTTGCGTGAAAGGCTGGGGATTTCGGTAATTGGCATAAGCCTGGAGGACAATTCGATCTGCATTCATCGCGGAGAACGGAAGCAAATATGCCAGTTGGAGGATCTCCTTGAAGCGATATATGCCGAGAAGTAGCTGGCTTGTTCTCTGCCTGGCTCTGTTATTGGTTATCGTCCTGGCCGCGTGTTCACCGCCGCTCGTCCCAGATCCCAGCAGTACATCTCAGCAGAATGGGCAAGAAGCAGCATCCGGGCTGCCCCCCCTATCGGTTCCTGAAGCTGAACCGGAAGATAAATTCGAGGTACATGCCTGGGTAGATAAACCCATCCCGGTCCAGGGAGAGCAAATCACTCTCTTTGGAAATCTGAGGAAAAACGGCGTTATCCTGGGTGGGATGATGATGGAGGCCAACTGGCCCGACGAAAACCAGGAACGCGGTAGGCCAAACTGCTATGTACTGGTGATTTACCAAGGTGGTGTGTGTGTCATTGATACGAAGGGTTATCCTATAGGCGAATATGTTCCGCTTGTGGTGAAGTTTGTCTACGATGGTCAAACATTTACCGGAGAAACAGGGTTTACCCCGAAGTGATAAGCACACTGCGAAAAAAATGCAAATTCTGGAGGATTAGTCCATGCCACACCTAGGTCCAACCGAGCTGATTATCATTCTCGTTATCGTGATTGTTCTGTTTGGAGCCGGCAGAATCAGCAAAATTGCCGGGGAAATTGGAAGCGCGATCGGTTCATTCCGAAAAAATGTTCGAGATGATGAAGAAGTTGTAGATAAATAAAGAAGTTCACCAGTTGGCTGCCGTGCTGGCGCACAGAAAAGTGGTAACTTAATGAACTTAGTTGATTCGTTTGGACGGTCAATCGAATACTTAAGAATATCTGTAACAGACCGGTGCAACCTGCGCTGTGTCTACTGCATGCCGTTGGATCATATCGAATGGATGCCTCGCCAAGATCTGCTTACCCTCGATGAAATCGTTCAAGTTGTAGAAGCAGGTGCAGGCAAGGGGCTGCGCAAGATCCGGCTGACCGGCGGGGAGCCGCTCGTGTACCCGGATATTATCGACCTGGTAGAGGCGATTGCCTCCATCGATGGGATTGATGAAGTCAGCCTGACTACCAACGGCATGCTGCTGGAAAAAATGGCCTCCCGCCTGGCAAAAGCGGGACTGCGGCGGGTAAATGTCAGCCTTGACTCGCTCCAATCAGAAAAGATGCACCGGCTTACTCGTTTTGGAGATTTCGCTCGAGTATGGGCAGGCATCCTGGCAGCAGAAGCTGCCGGTTTACTGCCGATCAAGATCAACGCGGTGATTATCAGAGGTATTAACGATGATGAGCTGCAGGATTTTGTCCGCCTTACCATTCACCATCCCTGGCATGTGCGCTTCATTGAACTGATGCCGATTGGAAACGAGGGTGATTGGGGATCCGGTCTCCCGGTCAATGGGCAGCGATATTACTCCGTCCAGGAAATGCAGTCCAGCCTGGCGCCTTTGGGCCTCGTTCCCGCCCATTCTCCCCAGGGAAATGGCCCAGCCCGATCTTTCACCATTCTCGGCGCTCTTGGAACCGTTGGCTTCATTTCCCCGCTGGGTGACCATTTCTGCGAGAGCTGCAACCGGCTTCGCCTGACCGCGGATGGGCATCTACGCCCGTGCCTGTTCTCTCAAAGCGAAGTTTCGGTGAGAGAGGGAAGGTCGTCTGGCAAGGCATTGACCGATCTGATCCAGGAAGCGGTGGCTTTGAAACCCGCCGGTCACAACCTGATTCCCATACTGCCTGGTCCATCGCACAACCGGATCATGTGCCAGATTGGAGGCTAATATCTGACGCCCCCAAACTCCCCAACTTTGTTAGTCCCTGGATTCTGCAAAATTACCGCTCAGCGATTCTCAATATGGAAATGAACTGGAAATAGGGTCTCACAAGCTGGGGAGAAAAATGATAATCTGATAGTAGAGTACATCCTGCATAGAGTGCGGCTCACTGGCGATCTCATCCTCCTCGGTGAGCTGATCCGGCCAGGGGATCAGTTCGCTGACCGGCGTCTCCAATGTCGTCTGGCTGTACCGCCTGCGGCGATTTCCAATCCGCAAGCTGGCGGTACAGCCAGGTGCGCAGACTCATACCCGCATAGTGTGCGATTTTCTTCGATGGCGCGGCGAATGTCTTGCCCGGCAGCCGGGCAACGCCTGCTTCGTAAGCCGCCTGACGAAAGCCGATGTCCAGCAGGCCAATTCCAGCCCCAGCAGCGGGATGTAGCGCATGAATTACCCTGGAACCACAATCACCTGGTCCGGCTGGACGATTTCGTCGTAAATCGAGCGGTATTCTGCCTACAGCGAAAGCACACTCGAACGTGCCTCCGCAGGGGTAGCTTTTTGTGGCGCGGGCGCATACGCATTAGGCGTACCGATGGTGAACCCATCATCCTCAAAGGATACAAAACGAGTATCCCGAACCCAGGTATCAAAAGAGGCCTTGGGCATCTCGACGCGCAGCTGGTCAAGCGCTAGTTGCAATGCTCGCTCTGGTTGGGTGAAGAGATCGTTCATGGCTGGCCTCTCCCAGTGTGTTTTGCAAGCTTTGCAGCTCTGCGACAATTGACCTTGTGCAGAAAATCCGCGATCGCATCATCTGGAATGAGAAACGTGCGCGGGCTAAATCGGATCACTTCCAGCCGCCCAGCCCAGATCCAGCGATACATGGTTTTGGGGTGAACCCGCGCCTATTCGGCAACTTCCAGCACGATGAGCAGGTTCCGGCAATCGTCAGGTCAAGAGCATCTACAATCCCGGCCTCGCGGCGGTCTACCTGGGCCATATACCGCTCGGCATAATGAGGCGATATAGACATTCAGGGATGGTACATTGGATGCATTGGCGCAACTGGCCTGCGAGTTAGAAGTGTTTGAAGCAGTGGAATTGATTGAAGTAGAGCGGGATCGGGCAGGAGTGCCAGACGAATTGGCATTACGAACCCGGGCGATGTTGCCGTTTGTGGAGACAATGAGCCTGAGTGCGGCAGCCAACGCGCTATTTGAAGATGCGGGGGTATTACTGCAACTGGGGTACACAGCAATGCAGATATAGGAGGGCTTCAACCGACGGCGCGGGAGGGGAAAGGAAACCGAATCAGCGCAATCTCGGCCCCATCATCCAGATGTATTGCGAGAAAAACTGCAACGGATCAAAGTAGAAAGTCTGGATGGGTATCGTCGTCACTGTGTGGGGGTGTTATACAAGCGAGGATTGGTCCGCAGCAAATTGTACGCAGTAGACGGCAGCGGCATTGGGCCAGAAATGCGGGTAGCGGGGTTGATTTGTTTGCAGAAGGATGGGCCATTGGGGTCAACTGGCGACTGCGAACAGGGAACGAGTCAGAACAAGGCCAAGAAGGCGAGGTGTTGTTGGCAAGCCACAAGATGTCCCCACACACGTGGGGACTTACCATCTTATTACGCATGACTATTTGACTCGGAACCTCGTCCCTCTCCCCAGCCCAATCCTCTCAATTTTCCCCAACTCCATCAATCGCGTAAGCACCTGATTAATGGTTGACCGTGGGATACTCAGGTTAGCAGATAACTCTATTAGCGTTACCTCACCGGCTGCCTGCAAGTAGCGCCAAACATCCACCTGGCGGGGGGAGAGCAGCTTTTCGATATTTTCTTCTGAAAAACAACTCGAGCGCCATCCTGGCCTGGAACAGCGTGATATCCAGGAAGAAAGTCAACCAGGGCAAGATGGTATCGTGATCCGTTTGGAAAGTGCGCTGGCTTTGGCGCAGGTCCAGATAATACTCAGGCTTGTTATCCTCAACGATCTTCTCATGCGACACGTAGGGTTATTCTCGGCCTTGTCTTCGAGGCACAGATGCCCCCAATCGCCTTGCAGATGACGCTGGAGATGGGCATGCAGGTCGATGCTTTGCTGAGCCAGATCCAGTGCGCCGGAGGTAGCAATGATATTTCCAGGGTTGAACAACATGGGAAAGCTCCTTTGTTTGGGAATGAAAAAACGCCCTCCAACTAAGTAACCTGAGTACGGGTTAGGCAGGCAAGGGCAAATATTTGTCCAAACCCGAGGACGGTTTCGAAGGGCGGCGGCAGTAAGCGATCAAGCCGCACAGCACATTCACAAAGAAATTCGCCACACTGCGATGACGAGAGTGCTCGATCCGAGAGATGTTCTTGAGTTGATCAATAATAGTCTCTATGATCGCTCGGTGGTGCAGCAGAATGCGATCACTCCAGTTCGTCAGCTGGTTCTTCATACTTTTTCGCAACTTGGTGATCAGTTGAAGAACAAACATATCACGCAAGGATTGAGCCAGTGGCTGAGAGATGTAACCCTTATCTCCAAAGAGCTTGCCGAACAGGTTCTTGGCCAGGTGTGGCGCCGGTTTGCGGTCATCGATATTACCCGGCGTGAGGCAGAAACGCAAGATTTCGCCCTGATCATTGACCACCTGGTGCAGTTTGAAGCCATAAAACCAGCCGGTTGAGGTTTTTCCCCGACCAGCCAAGCCGGCAAAGACCTTGTGTGAATGAATACGTTGATTCAAGCACACATC
>Ga0172370_10003713_pt1 | contig 20983 bp, 21 predicted proteins | sample LakKiv5m_FD_114538 | JGI IMG/M metagenome (GOLD analysis project Ga0172370, IMG submission 114538) | Freshwater microbial communities from Kabuno Bay, South-Kivu, Congo - kab_022012_11.5m | ecosystem: Environmental > Aquatic > Freshwater > Lake | place: Democratic Republic of the Congo...
AGTGCATGAAGCTCATGTTCGATACGGCTACACTTTAAAAGACATAGCTGAACATGTCGGTGTGCATTATACAACAATCAGCAGGCATGTTAAGAGAATCGATAAGGAGCATGCAAAGTGATACTGACCCTATATTTTGACTATATTTCACTATATTTCAATATACTATATTTCAATATACCAGGGAGGTAATAATGAAAATGAAATCGAATTGTCCTTTCAAAGTGGGTGATAGGGTGAGATTTACTCCATCTACGCGAACAAAAGGGTTGTATCAGGACATCGAAAGGTTTGGCATTCGTGAGGGGGAAGTATTAAAGATCACTGAAATAAGAGATGGAATGTATTTATACTTTGGTTCTAATAGGGGGGGATGGCCTTGGACGGAGTTCACCGCGGTCCCATCTCATCGTGTACTAGCTCAATAATTCAGTAACTTTTTGGAGTTTATCAAAAGGTGTCTCATAATTCAATCCCCCATGTCTTCTCAGATGATTGTATTCAAATAAAAAGTTGCCAAGATTCATAATCATATCCTCTTCAGATTCAAATGAATTGGGATAGAAGAATTCGTTCTTGATTATTTTCCAGAAGGCTTCTATCTTTCCGTTTGTCTGTGGTCTATAGGGCTTAGTGCAGATGTGTTTTATCCCTAATTCGTGGCACATTGTTTCAAAAGGATGTTCCCTCTCAAGCGATCCCTTGAACTCCGGACCATTGTCAGACATAACAGTTTCGAACTCAAAGTTATATATATGTTTAAACCATGATAAGGAACGAGCCATAAAGTAAGTCAGAGTTGAAGCCCTTTTGTCTTTGATTATTTCGGCATAGGTCAGCCTTGTGCAATCATCGCAACATGCAGCAACATACCTTTCTTTGACCTTAAAGGAACATCTTATATCTTTGGGAATTTTTGTTATATCGATGTGAGCAAGCTCGCCTGGTGTTTGCTTTTCATAGCGTTTAATTATTTTCTTCTGCGCTTTATTTAATGGATATCTTGCCTTTATCCTGTCCATGGTGGCCGGAGAAGGCGTTTTATCCAGATAGTAAGGCTTAAAAAGAAGAACAAGCTCATATCTGTTTGAACCAAATCTCCTGTAAGCATTGATTATATTACGCTCTATTTCTTTAGGCGTACGCCTTGAGCCGGGTTTCGCCCCTCTCTTACTTGGAAGCAGTGATTCAGTTTTCCTGCCTCCTTGTACCCATTTGACGTAGTACCGCCTCAGTTCTTTTGCGCTGATATGGTGTGCTCTGCAAAGGTCTTTTACATATCTGAAGGGACGCGGCGTTACTTTGGATCTTGTCCGCTCATACTCTTTTAAAATCGGCAGCCATCTCTTAAGGATAATCTGATACTCGTAATGCATAACAGGCCTCCTTTGGTAATTTTTTACTATACCAAAAGAGTTACCTAATTAATGAGCAGGAACAACGAGCCTCTTTTTTATGCCTTTTTCTCTACTTCGCTTTTTTTCTGTAATAAGACGATTTGTATTTTTCGGGTTTGAATGGTTTAAGGCGGACGACCTTGCAGTTTGGAAGCCTCTCTTTAATCTTCTCCTCAGACACGCGCTGGTCATATCCAAGCGCGATGACATTTGGCTTCAGCTCCTCTAATATCAAAAAAATATCTTTGTCGGTATAACCAAGGATTACCTTATTGGGTATCCCGGTTTTCTCCACATTTTCCCTTCGTTCGGTTTCATTGTTCTCAGGAAGAATGTTCTTTATGCGCTTTACATTCTCATCCCGGGCGACGATTACAACAAGTTCATCCCCAAGCCCTTTTGCCTGCTTTAAAAAGTCGGCATGGCCTAAATGTAAATGGTCAAAGGTCCCGGCGCATACAACGCGTTTTTTCCCCATCTCATCTCCTGAATAAATTTGCGGACTTTTTATTATACTCCAAGGCTTTCTTTATATTGCAATAAGAACCCGTTAAGTATATTCTTTTGTTTAATAGCTTATTAAGGAGGCGATATGAGAAAAAAGTTTTTATTTCCGGCCTGCATCCTCTTACTTTCCTTCGGCCTTTATTTCCACGGCGTGGTGCTTGCCGAAAAGGCGCAAAAGCACGAAGGTCATGGCGCGCAGAGCCCGGCTGCCTTGCTTACTTCTGTTGACCTTGAGATTAAGCCGTCAGAGCCGAAGGCAGGGAAGGAAGCAGAGCTTATCTTTTCGCTCAAGGACGCCGATGGCAAACCGCTAAAGGGCCTTACCATTTCTCATGAAAGAATCCTTCACGCAATAATCATAAGCGCTGATTTCAGCGTGTTCGCGCATATTCACCCTGAGGATTTAGGCGCTGTAACTCCTGATATGCTTAAAAAAGCCGAGTTCAAAGTAAAGTACGCATTCCCAAGAGCAGGCAGGTACATGATTGCCGTTGATTACGCTCTGAAGGGTTCAGGGTTGTCCGAGGGTTTTACAATGGATGTTTCCGGCTCGCCGGTTATGGGTTCAATGCTAAAGGATTTTTCAAGGAAGCAAAAAATCGGAGATTATGAAATCATCCTTAAAACAATGCCTGAGAAAATAAAGGCAGGAAGGAAAACCGTCCTGAGCTATGAAATAAAAAAGGACGGCAAGAAAGTTACGGACCTTGAGCCTTATCTTGGCGCTCCGATGCACATTGCGGTGATGATGACGGATTTTAATAACTTCCAGCACACTCACGGAGAAGTGCCCGGTGGTTCAAAGCATTCTTCATCAGGCCATGAAATGCATGACGCGCCTGCCAAGTTCGGGCCAATAATAAAGGCAAGCCTCCTTTTTCCGGTAAAAGGAGAATATGTGATATTCGGCGAGATAAAACACAAGGGAAAGGTAATCCCGATTAAATTTATGATAAAAGCGGAGTAAAATCCCCGCTAGAACCCGGCGGTATCTAACGGGGCAAGGAAGTCACTCGATATTAAAGGTGGCTATTTCTTTCATGCCTGGAAGGTACTGCCCCACAGGAACAAGTTTTTTGTTCTCTTTTACGCAGTCAATGATTATTACCCACAGCTGATTCAGTTCATTTTTTTCTCTGTCATTTTCAGGTATCATTTTTATCAGTGTGCCTTCGAGTTCGATTTTCATGCGCGCCTCCTTTTGAATATTTAATATTTAAATAAACAATAGCTGGTTTAAGATGGCGTGTCAAGAAAAGTTAAAGCAGGTCCGGTTTGTCGCTTGCGATGCCGTCAACGCCTTTGGCGCGAAATTTTTTAATCTCTTCTTTTGTGTTGACGGTCCACACTATGACTTTAAGGTTTTTCTTGTGCGCGTCCTCAACATTTTTTGTGTGGGTAAACCTGTAAAGGGCAACGAGGTACTGCGCCTTTAGTTTTAAGGCAGAGGCGATGGGATTTTTGTGCCTTGCGTAGATAAGCCCTGTTTCAATCTTGCTGTCTAATTTTCTTATCTCTGACAGCGCCTCTTCGTGGAATGAGACAATAATTGCCCGGCCATGAAATTTTTGTCTCTTTATAAGGGCAATGACTTTCTTCTCGTAACCTGTTTCCTTTAACTCAATAAGAATCTTTTCAATTTTATCTCCTATGAATTTCAATGCCTCTTCAAGGGTGGGGATTTTATCTTCAGAAAACTGTTTCAGTTCCTTTAATGTTGAGGCATTAACTTCAATGTCTTTCCCGAAGACCCGTTTCAGGTTATCATCATGAAAGACGATGAGTTTTCCGTCTTTTGTAGTTCTTACGTCAAATTCAACGGCATTTACTCCGAGTTCGAGGGCCTTTTTAAAACTTTCAATAGTATTTTCAATTTCGTATGCCCTTGCTCCCCTATGACCGATTTTTAGAAACATAATTGCCCTTCGCCTTGCATGGTATTTAGAAGGCAATGCCGCACTTCTTCTATAAGTCCCTGCATGTCGGTTTTTGTTATTGCGTGGAATGCCCTTGTCTTTAGAGTTTTTACCGGCATCCCTTTCGTGTACCATCCGAAGAATTTTCTAAAGCGCATTACTCCTCCCACCTCACCGTGGAATGAGACATTCATCTCAAGATGTTTCTTCATTATTTGTGTTATCTCAGGAACAGTGGGCCTTAAGGGAGTTGAGCCTTTTTTTAGAAATTCTTCTGTTTCCCTGAATATCCATGGATTGCCGAGAGCGCCCCGCGCAATTATCACGCCGTCACATCCGGTCTTGTCAAAAAGTATCCGGATCAGTTCAGGGGAAAACGCGTCGCCGCTGGCTATTACGGGTATTTTAACCGTTTTTTTTACTTCTCTTATTATGCCGTAATCCACTTTCCCGCTGTATGCCTGCTGTCCTGTCCTTCCGTGCAGGGTAACGGCTTTAACGCCGGCGTCCTGCGCGCGAAGCGCGATTTCAGGCGCATTGACAGAGGTCGCATCCCAGCCCGAGCGTATCTTTACGGTGACGGGCTTATTTGTATTTTCTACGATTATTTTCAGGATATTCTGAAGTTTCGCGGGTTCCATGAGAAGCCCTGCGCCTTCGCCCTTTGATATAACCTTGTGAACAGGGCATGCCGCATTGAAATCTATCAGGTCAAAAGGATACGCTGAGACGATATCAACAGCCCTTCTGATAACTTCCGTATCGGCTCCAAGGAGCTGGACCCCCAAGGGCCTGTCATCAGCTGCAATGGAAAGATTTTTCAGCGTGGCTGTGTTTTTTCTAATAAGCGAAGCGGCGCTTATCATCTCTGTGAATGCGAGTTCGCATCCTAAGGACCTGTTGATAATACGAAAAGGCGGATCGCTTATGCCTGCCATAGGAGCAAGCGCCAGCGAGGAGTTTAACTTTATGTGCCCGATTGAGAGCATGACTATTTATTATACCCTGGATGGATTGCTGCGTTCCGGCTTGGTTATTGATTTTTTCCGGCTACGAATCTGTCTATGGCTGAAATGAGATTGTTGTCCGGGTCTGTAAAAGATATCCCGTAGAGATTCTGCTTGTCTTTAGATCCTTTTTCAATAATACGAACAATTTCCGCTTCGGTTGTTATGCTTCCTGCGCCGGGCAGGGAGAATGAACATATGATGGTGTCTCCTTCATAAAGCTCTGTCTCAGAGCTGAAAAGAATTCCTGATGTGCTAATGTTCTCTATACTGCCTGAAAACGGCGCCTTTATTTTTTTACCCTCCATCTTTATTTTGATGGGGGTTCTGTAAGCCCCCCTTGCCGCTATGTTAAGAAGCCTGTGCATCTCCTGAAGAAGAATTACCGTGTTCAGAGGGCTTGAGAGGAATGCGTTTGCCTTACAGGCTATGCACCTGTCTGAATCAGACTCTGAAGGGCAGACAATGATGATTGAGACAGCCCTTGTCTCGAGGCCTTCCCGTATAAGAGAGCAGAGTTTATCTCCGGGCATAGAGGCGGAGTCAAGGTTTGCCACTATGAGGTCAGCCTTTTCTTTTTTATGAAGCGCGAGAACGTCCCCATTAGAGGCTGCCGGCAGCAGCATAAATCCGGACCTGTCAAGAAAACTTTGTTCTTTTCTTAATATCTTTAGGATATTTTCAGTTACTATAACCTTCTTCATAATATATACCGATGAAGGATATTTTGTAGGAACGTTTCAAAAAATGCAATACATCTTGAAGCCTGACGCATTATCAATCTATAATATCAAGCTTAAGTTTTTTGATTCCGGCGGGAGGGATAATGGAGATTAGCGTTACCTTAGGGAGTGATTCGATATCCATTCCGGTTGAAGACCCATTTCATATTGATATGGATTCTGTTGCGGGGCAGATAGAATCATTCTGTTTTTCAAAGGGTACGGCTTTTAGCGGTGTTGATATAAGAGGGCTTCTTCCGCAGATGATTAGAGGAGTTGCAGGGTGCGAGAACGGATGCCCTGCCGACGCAAAAGAATTTGTCCACAGGGGTTTCAAGGATTTCAGCCTTGCCTATGTCGAAGGCGGTATTCTTACAGCGAAGACAGTTGTCGGCGGCAACAGAGAACTTTCCGTCAAAATATTCCCTGATTTTTAAGAAAAGCCGGTTTTGAAGAGGTGAAGCAGTGAACATTGTCCTTGCGACGAGAAATAAGAAAAAAGTTGAAGAGATAAAGAGGATTGTGAAGGATATGCCTGTCACAATCTATACCCTTGATGACTTCCCTGAATGCCCTGAAGTTAATGAAGACGGGAAGACCTTTGAGGAAAATGCCGTGAAGAAGGCGAGGGTTGTTTCAGATTATGCTAAGATGCCTGCCTTAGCCGATGATTCAGGGCTTGAAGTTTATGCCCTATCCGGCGCTCCCGGAGTTTTCTCGGCAAGATATGCCGGAGAAGGCGCGGATGATAAAAGAAACTATGAGAAACTCCTGAACGAAATGAATCCCGTGCCTGATGACCAAAGAGGCGGAAAGTTCGTATGCGTTATAGCCTTTGCTTTCCCTGACGGCAGGGTGGAGGCCTTTTCCGGATATGCGGAGGGAACAATAGGAAGGGAGCCCAAAGGGATCAATGGCTTTGGATATGACCCAATTTTTTACCCAAAAGGGCATAAAAGGACGTTTGCCGAGATGGCGGATGCTGAAAAAGACGGCCTCAGCCACAGAGGGAAGGCTCTTTGCGGGTTTTATGATTTTCTTAAAACGAGTTTATAAGAAAAATTAATATAATAATTTTTATTTTTTTCTTGAAAAAACTATATATTTGGAATAGTATGTAACGCTTGCGTGGACTGCTTAATTTTTAAAAAATCCTGCGGTAAATACAAGCAGTTAATTTTGTCAGGCTTTTATTTCGTTTTAAAGTTTAGCTGCAATAAATAAAGGGGGTAAGAATGAGGATAGTATTGTTAGGCGCTCCTGGTGCGGGCAAGGGGACTCAGGCAAAAAAGCTTATTGAAAAATATGCGATTCCGCAGATATCAACAGGCGATATCCTGAGGCAAAATGTTGCTGAAGGCACACCGCTCGGCAAAGAGGCAAAGTCTTTCATGGATAAGGGAGAACTTGTTCCCGATAGAGTTGTTTTGGGTTTGGTTGAAGACAGGCTTAAGAAGGATGACTGCAAAAAAGGGTACATCCTTGACGGGTTCCCGAGAAATACCGCGCAGGCAGAAGCTCTGGATAAAATCCTTGCATCACTCGGCATGTCATTAACAGGCGCGCTGAGCGTGGATGTTCCGAAAGACGACCTCATGAAGAGGCTCACCGGAAGAAGGACGTGCAAAGGCTGCGGACAGATGTATAACGTATTCTTTTCATCTCCTAAAAAAGAGGGAGTATGCGACAAATGCAGCGGAGCGCTTTTCCAGAGAGATGACGACAAGGAAGAGACAATAAAAAGAAGGCTCGATGTTTACGATGCCCAGACCGCGCCGCTCATAGGCTATTACAAAAAAAGCGGTATCCTGAAATCCGTTTCAGGCACCGGCAACATAGATGAGATTTTTAATAAGGTCTGCAAACTTCTTGGAGTTTAAATAAAAATAATTTAAGGAGGAAGAAATGTCGTTAATTAAACCACACGGTTCAGACAAATTAAATCCGCTTTTTGTGTATGACACGGCTGAAAACGAAGCCCTGCAAAAAGAAGCGGAAGGTCTGAAATCCATTGTCGTAAGTTCAGCGGCTGCGGCTAACGCGGTCATGTTGGGCGGCGGTTACTTCAACCCGTTGACAGGCTATATGAACAAGGCAGATGCTCTTTCCGTAGCCAACAATATGAAAACAGCATCAGGTTTATTCTGGCCGGTCCCGATTTTAAACATAGTTAAAGACGCAAGCGGCGTTAAGGCAGGAGACCGCATAGCTATTAAAGATCCAAATGTCGAGGGCAATCCGATTCTTGCAGTCATGGATGTAAAGGTAGTTGAAGAGTTCAGCGACGCAGAAATTAATTTAATCTCTGAAAAAGTTTATCGCCCTAATCATAAGGAAGCTCACCCCGGCGTAGACACATTCAAGGCTCAGGGCAAGGTTTGTCTTTCGGGCCCGATAAAAGTATTAAACTTCTCTTATTTTCAGGATGAATTTCCGGACACCTTCCGCACCGCAGTTGAAATCCGTAATGAGATCGCAGAGCGAGGATGGAAAAAGGTTGTTGCATTCCAGACCCGTAACCCGATGCATCTGGCTCACGAAGAGCTCTGTCACATGGCAATGAAACGTTTAAATTGCGACGGCCTGGTCATTCACATGCTTCTTGGGAAGCTGAAGAAAGGCGATATCCCTGCTCCTGTCCGCGATGAGGCCATTCGCAAGATGGTTGAGATATACTTCCCGCCGAACAGCGCAATGATTACGGGCTATGGTTTTGACATGCTTTATGCCGGTCCGCGCGAGGCAGTGCTGCATGCCATATTCCGCCAGAACATGGGCGCGACTCATTTCATCGTCGGCCGCGACCATGCAGGTGTAGGCGATCACTATGGCGCATTCGACGCGCAGAAGATCTTTGATGAGGTTCCGAAAGGCACGCTTCTAATCGAGATATTCAAGGCAGACCATACCGCGTACTCAAAGAAGCTGAATAAGGTTGTTATGATGTGTGAGGCGCCCGATCATAAAAAAGAAGACTTCGTTCTTCTTTCAGGCACAAAGGTTCGCGAGATGTTAGGCAAAGGCATTGCTCCGCCTAAAGAATTCTCGCGCCCTGAGGTTGCAGAAATTCTGATTAAGTATTATCAGAGTCTTGAAAAATAGATAGCAGTGTCAGCGAAGAGTGTCAGTAAAAATTACTGACACTGAATACTGACACTAATAACTGTTGTGAGAGGGGGTGAATTTACAAGTTAAGGATTTACGGCTTTAGATTAAAGCCGTTTTCGCATTAAAAATATCTCTTAAGGAGGTTAGGGAAATGCCAAGTTTTGTAATCACAGAAAAATGTGATGGTTGTAAGGCACAGGATAAGACAGCATGCCAGTACATCTGCCCGAATGACCTGATGACCCTTAACAGGGATCTCATGAAGGCGTATAATCAGGAGCCGGAGCAGTGCTGGGAATGCTACAACTGCGTGAAGATATGCCCTCAGCAGGCTATCGAGGTAAGAGGCTACGCAGACTTTGTCCCGCTCGGAGGCACTGTTATCCCGATGAGGGGTTCAGACTCCATTATGTGGACAATAAAGTTCAGGAACGGGAAACTCAAAAGGTTTAAGTTCCCCATAAGGACAACCCCTGAGGGTTCAGTTGATCCCTACAAGGGAAAACCAGAGGCAAATATCGCAAACATCAAGAAACCGGGTTTCTTTACCCATCAGGGCGCAGGCAAAGTTATGCCTACCCCGAAGAAATAAGAAGGAGGAACGATAATGGAAAAAGAATCTTGTACGTTTTCGTATTGCAAAAAGCCGGAAATCGTTGAGCACGAGACAGACCTTCTTATCGTCGGCGGCGGTATGTCAGCTTGCGGCGCGGCATTTGAGGCAGCAAGATGGGGGAACCCGCAGAAGATAAGAATCACAATGGTTGATAAGGCTGCAACCGACAGAAGCGGAGCTGTTGCCATGGGACTTTCTGCTATCAACACATATATGGGTGAAAATGACCCTGCGGATTATTCAAGGATGGTCAGAGGCGACCTCATGGGCATAACCAGGGAAGACCTTACATATGACCTCGGCAGGCACGTTGATGACACTGTCGAGCAGTTTGAGGAGTGGGGGCTTCCCATATGGAAAAAAGCTGCCGACGGGCATACACTTGACGGCGCGGCAGAGGCCCCGAAGCTTAAGGACGGCGGAAAGCCCGTGCGTTCAGGCAAATGGCAGATAATGATAAACGGCGAATCCTATAAGGTTATCGTTGCAGAGGCTGCAAAGGCAGCTTTAAAGACAAACAGGGAAGCAACAGGCGTTGCAGAGAACCATTTTGAGAGGGTTTTCATAGTGAAATATCTCCTCGACGAAAAGGTTCCGAACAGGATTGCGGCAGCAGTTGGGTTCAGCGTAAGAGAAAATAAGGTTTACATATTCAGGGCCAAAGCAATTCTTTCAGGCTGCGGCGGCGCAGTTAACGTATTCAGGCCGAGGTCGGTTGCGGAAGGACAGGGCAGGGCATGGTATCCCGTATGGAACTCAGGTTCCGGATACGCGCTCGGCATTCAGGTTGGAGCTGAACTTACCATGATGGAAAACAGGTTCGTTCCCGCAAGATTTAAAGACGGCTACGGCCCGGTCGGCGCATGGTTCCTCTTCTTCAAGGCAAAGGCAACAAATGCTTATAAAGAAGATTACTGCGCAGGAGAAAACTTCGAGGCAACAAAAAAGCTATACAGCCCTTATGCAGAGAAGATGGGCACGGCGATCAGAAACCATATGATGATGATGGACATGAAGGCAGGCAAAGGCCCGATCCTCATGAATACCGATAAGGCGATGGCAGAGCTTGGAAAAACCATGGACGCAAAGCAGATAAAACACCTTGAGGCAGAGGCATGGGAAGACTTCCTCGATATGGCTATCGGACAGGCAGGCGTATGGGCAGGCAACAACGTAGAGCCTGACAAGATGCCATCAGAGATAATGCCTACCGAGCCTTATCTTCTTGGCTCACACGCAGGCTGCGCAGGCTTCTGGGTGAGCGGACCTTCAGATGTTATCGAGGCAACAGGCGCGCCAAAGGAATGGGACTGGGGCTATAACAGAATGTCAACAGTCAATGGCCTCTTCATGATGGGCGATATCTGCGGAGCTTCAGGCCACAAATTCTCCTCGGGCTCTCATACTGAGGGAAGAATTGCCGCAAAGAGCGGTGTTGCATTCATTCTCGACAATAAAGACTTCAAGCCGACCGTAACAAAGTCAGCGGATGAGCTCGCAGGTGAGATATACATGCCGTTTGAGGTATACGAAAAATATAAGACCTATTCAACGGCTCCTGAGATCAATCCTAACTACATTAAGCCGAAGATGCTTCAGGCAAGAATGCAAAAGATTGCCGACGAGTACTTTGGCGGTGTAGGCACATGGTATATGACCAGTGCAACTCTGCTTGAATCAGGATTAAGACAGCTTGCAATGCTTAAGGAAGACGCGGCCAAGTCCGGCGCAAAAGACCTTCATGAGCTTATGAGGGCATGGGAAAACTATCACAGAATATGGTCCATTGAGGCGCATGCAAGACACATACAGTTCAGAGAAGAGTCAAGGTATCCCGGATATTATTACAGGGGCGACTACCTTGCAATCAATGACAAGGACTGGAAGTGCTTTGTGAATTCCAAGTACGACCCGGCAACGGGCGACTGGAAGTGCTTCAAAAAAGAATACAAGCAGCTAATACCTGACTAAATCGGGCATAAAAAAAGGGCGGGAGAACCCCGCCCTTTTTTCTAAGTTAGAAGTTAAAAGTTAGAAGTTAAAAGTTAGAATCCTAAAACTCTTAACTTTTAACTCTTAACTCTTAACTTTTTTTAAACTTTGCGTTTTGGGAGGATTAAATGTCAGACGGGAAAACTATCTTGGTTATCGGGGGAGGCATGAGCGGATTGACTGCTGCTATCGAAGCGGCAGAGGCAGGCACCAATGCCGTTATAGTTGAGAAGACACCATTTCTCGGCGGCAGGGTCACGCAGCTTAATAAGTACTTTCCTAAGCTATGTCCCCCGAACTGCGGGCTTGAGATAAATTTCAAAAGGATAAAGAACAGCGCTGATATTTCTTTCTATACCCTCGCGGAGGTGGAAAAAATATCAGGCGAGGAAGGCAACTACGACGTTACGATAAAGCTAAAACCCCGCTATGTCAATGACAAGTGCGTAGGGTGCAACGCATGTACAGAGGCATGTCCGGTTGAGATACCGAATGAATTTAATTTCGGGCTTGATAAGACGAAGGCCGCGTATATCACTCACAATCAGGCGTTTCCATTTAAATATGTAATAGATGACAGGTACTGTAAAGGAGCGGCATGTAAAAAATGCGCTGAGGCCTGTAAGTACGATGCAATTCATCTCGATATGAAGCCGGAGACAGTAAATGTCAAGGCAAGCGCTATGGTGATGGCAACAGGCTGGGACGCATACGATGCAGCAAAGCTTGATATTCTCGGCGCGGGAAAGATTAAAAATGTAATAACAAATATGCAGATGGAAAGGCTGGCATCGCCCAACGGACCGACGGGCGGAAAAATTCTAAGGCCTTCAGACGGCAAAGAGGCAAAGAACATAGCATTTGTGCAGTGCGCGGGAAGCCGGGATGAAAACCACCTTCCATACTGTTCATACATATGCTGCATGGCCTCGCTTAAGCAGGTCACATATGTAAGGGATCAATATCCTGACTCAAAGGCAAGGATATTTTATATAGACATAAGGACTCCCGGCACAAGATACGAGCAATTTTACTGGAAGATAAAAGAAGACCAGAACGTAACCCTGACAAAGGGTAAGGTTGCTAAGATTACGGAGGACGCAGCGACAGGCGATGTGGTTCTCGTTGCAGAGGATATCCTGGCAGGTAAAAAAGTGACTGAAACGTATGATATGGTAGTGCTTGCCACAGGCATGGTTCCGTCAACAAAGAATTCAAAAATACCTGCCGACATTAATTATACGGATGACGCCTTCGTTCTCCCGGCCTCACTGAAACCGGGGATGTATGCCGTGGGAACGCTAAAGAGCCCGGTTGATGTATCACGTTCTGTTCAGGATGCGACAGGGGCTGCGGTTAAAAGTATTCAGTCCGCAAGGAGGTCTAAATAATGGAGAAGAAATACGGAGTTTACATATGCAAGGGATGCGGCATCGGAGCATCTGTAGATATAGAAAAACTTGGGAAAGACGCTGCTAAAGAAACAAAGACTCCGGCCGAGGCGGTAAAGAGCCACGACATACTTTGCAGCCCGGAAGGCTGTGAGATGATAAAGAACGACATAAAGGAAGGGACCAACACCCTTATACTCGCAGCCTGTTCGCCCAGAGTGAAATACGAGGAGTTCGATTTCCCCGGCACAATAACTGAAAGGGTGAATATAAGGGAGCTTGTCGCATGGAGCCAGCAGCCGAATACCGAAGATACCCAGATGATTGCAAATGATTATCTCAAGATGGGTATTATAAGAACCCAAAAAGGCTCTCTCCCTGAACCCAATATACTGCCGGATTTGAGCACTGCTATTATGGTTATCGGCGGAGGCATCACAGGCCTTACGGCCGCTATCGAAGCAGCCAATGCGGGTTATCAAGTTGTGCTTGTGGAGAAAGAGGCGGAACTTGGCGGATGGGCCGCAAAACTTTATAAAGAGGCGCCGCGGCAGTATCCGTATGAAAAACTGGATGACCCGATTATCTTCAGCAAGATTAAAGAAGCAGAGTCAAACCCTAACATAAAAATATTCAAATCTTCAGTTATTGAAAAAACAGACGGCCAGCCAGGACTTCTGGATGTGACGATAAAAACAAACGGGGGCAGCGAGACCATAAAAGTCGGTTCGATAATTATGGCAGCCGGATGGAAGCCGTATGACGCGACAAAACTGGGCTACCTCGGATACGGAAAGCCGAATGTAATTACAAGCATTCAGATGGAAGAAATGGCTAAGGAAGGAAAGATAATCCGTCCTTCCGACGGCAAAGAGGCCAAGAAGGTCGCGTTCATACAATGCGCGGGTTCAAGGGATCCGAATCATCTTCCTTACTGTTCATCCTTCTGCTGCGCTACATCACTAAAACAGGCAAAGTATGTGAGAGACAAAAACAGCGAAGCAGTAGCAATGATATTTTATAAAGACATAAGGACGCCCGGCCAGTCGGAGCTTTTCTACAAAAACATGCAGAATGACCCCGGCGTTTTATTGACAAAGGCCGATGTGACAGGCATAAGCGATGCGGGCAACGGCAGCTTTTACGTTGAGGCGGAAAATACGCTTATGGGTGAAAAAATTAAGGTCGAGGCAGACCTCGTGGTACTTGCGGTAGGCGTGGTCCCTAACTCCCGCGCGCCTCAGGAATATCTTGACGGCCTTACCGAGGCGTCTAAAAAAGGCGACGAGGCAAAAAATAAATTCATAGAAGAAACACCTAAACCTGATTTCATATTGAACCTTACATACAGGCAGGGGCCTGAGCTTCCTTCAGTTGAAGGCTACTACGGGTTTGCGGATTCCAACTTTATCTGCTTCCAGTATGAGACAAGAAGAACAGGGATTTATGCCGCAGGATGCGTAAGGCAGCCGATGAATATGAGCGAGGCGCAGCTTGACGCGGCAGGGACGGCTCTTAAGGCCATTCAGTGCGTAGAGCATGTCGCCAAAGGCATAGCAGTTCATCCGAGGGCCTGGGATACCACATTCCCCGATCCGTTTTTGACTAAGTGTACATCGTGCAAGAGATGTACAGAGGAATGCCCATTCGGCGCGATTGACGAAGACGCGAAGGGCACTCCATTCTATAAAATTAACCGCTGCAGGCGTTGCGGAACATGTATGGGCGCGTGTCCTGAAAGAATAGTTTCCTTCAAGGATTACAGCGTTGACATGATCGGCTCTATGATTAAGTCGGTCGAAGTGCCGGAAGAGGGATTTAGGATAATAGCGCTTGCCTGCGAAAACGACGCTTATCCTGCCCTTGACAGCGCGGCTATTAACAGAAAACAGTTAAACCCGGCAATAAGAATTGTGCCTGTCAGGTGCCTTGGTTCAACAAACCTTGTCTGGGTTGCCGACGCATTCTCAAGGGGCGTTGACGGCCTGATACTACTTGGCTGTAAATATGGTGAAAACTATCAGTGCCATTTCGTAAAGGGCAGCGAGCTTGCAAACTACCGTTTCAGCAAGGTCCAGGAGACACTCAATAAGCTCCAGCTCGAGGCTGAAAGATGCCAGCTCATGCAGGTTGCTATATCAGAGTATGACAAGCTTCCTGAGATGCTTGACGCCTTTGTTAAGAGGATAGAAGAAATAGGCCCTAATCCGTTTAAGGGATTTTAATTAAGAGAGTTGAGAGTTAAGAGTGAAAAGTTCAAAAACTTCTAACTTTAAACTTTTAACTTATAACCATAGGAGGAATAAATGGCAGAACAAGTAATTAAGCCTGATTTAAATTTTATAAATGAAGTCATAGGCTCGGGCGGAGAGTCACTGAAGAAATGTTTTCAGTGCGCGACATGCTCTGTCGTGTGCAATGTGACCCCTGATAATAATCCGTTTCCAAGAAAAGAAATGCTTCAGGCGCAGTGGGGACTTAAGGATAAACTTTTCGCAAACCCGGATATCTGGCTTTGTCATCAGTGCAGCGACTGCACAGCTTATTGCCCGAGAGGGGCAAAGCCCGGCGAGGTGTTAGGCGCGGTAAGAAAGCTGAGCCTTCAGGAATTTTCAGTTCCCGGCTTTTTGGCGAAGATGGTAAACAGCCCGAAGTTCCTGCTTCTTCTTCTCGCTGTGCCTGCGCTTCTCTACATATTGATAATAGCCTCGCAGGGTTTTTTAAGCGGAACCGAAATACCGGCTGAAGACGGGAAGATTGTCTACGGGAAATTCCTTTTCTCCCTATATTATGTTGACACGGTCTTCACGGCGGCCGCACTCTTTGCGGTGTTCAGCCTGTTTCTCGGTGTTACAAAATACTGGAAGACAATGAGCGCTGCGGCTCCGGCAGTTAAAGGCACGCTCACCGCTGCTCTCACCGATACAATCAAGGAAATCCTCGGGCATAACCGCTTCAGGAAATGCGAGGTAACAAAGGGCAGGGCAACATCGCACATGCTGGTTTTTTACAGCTTCATCGGCCTGTTCATAACCACCATCCTTGCGTTCGCCAGGGTGATACCGGAATATATACATGTCCTGAAAATCTCAGAGACTATAGACGTTCACCAGCTTGACTGGCTTGCGTATATTTATAAACCAATAGGCAATGTAAGCGCAGCCGCGCTTGTTATAGGCATTCTTTTGATGATGATTAACAGATTCAAAAATCAGGGGAAGGCGGGATTAGGCAGCTATTACGATTGGCTGTTCATCTTGCTCATTGCAGGAGTGGGCGTAACAGGCCTGTTAGCTCAGTTCCTGAGAATGGCTAATACACCAGTTGCTTATCCAACTTACGTGGCGCACCTTGTTCTGGTATTTTTCCTTTTTGCATACGCGCCGTTTTCAAAGATGGCTCATATGGTTTACAGGGCAACTGCAATGGTCTTTGCAAAAAAATCAGGGCGGGAATAGGCAAATTTTGTGCCTCGGCAAATCATTTGAGAGGAGGTCTGGCGGGTGAAAATAAAAGACGTTGTAAAAGAAAAAGGCATGGAATTTATTGCGGTTGACAGCCATTCAACCGTGGATAATGCGATTAATAAAATGGTGGACAGGAACATCGGCGCCGTATTGATTATGGAAGAAGGCCGGCTTGTGGGAATGTTTACCGAGAGAGACGTGCTTAAATGCTGGGCTAAAAAAGGCGAAGGTTTCAGCAGGACTCAGATAAAAGACGTAATGACAAAAGATATCCTGATCGCAGAAACCGATGACGATCTGGATTACGCGATGACCGTTATGGTAAATAAAAACATAAGGCATCTTCCCGTTATAGACAAAGGCCAGGTAGTAAGCGTTATATCCATTCGTGATATGGTAAAGGCTCAGGTCAGCACCCTTCAGGCAGAACTACATTATCTTAAAGATTATATTTCAGGCGGTTAGTTTTAAAAATACAGGAAAGTTGAGGAGGTGAGAGGCAGCAGCGATTTAAAAAAGTCAAAGCAGCAAATTAAGGATCAAAAAAGAAGTCTTTAAATTTTTTTAGCTAAGGAGGAGTTTAATGAGTAACACAATTATTTTTGCCTTAGGCTGCGGCTTGTTAGGCGTGATATACGCTGTAATTACCGCACTTTGGGTGTCGAAGCAGGACGCAGGAAATGCCAAGATGCAGGAGATTTCCAATGCGGTCAAAGAAGGCGCATATGCATTTCTTACACGTGAATATAAAACTGTTGCTATGGTTGCCGTTGTTCTGGTGATCGCCATTGCCGCCATACCACAACTCGGCGTATGGCCGGCTATCGGCTTCATAATTGGAACGGTAGGTTCGGCTCTTGCCGGATTTGTAGGTATGTGGGTTACGGTGCGCGCGAATGTCCGCACAACGCAGGCTGCCAATAGAGGGCTTCAGGCAGCTCTCGGCCTTGCTTTTTTGGGCGGTTCAGTGACTGGAGTTATGGTTGTCGGCCTTGGGATTATCGGTCTCGCAGGTTTTTATTTTATAGCAAAGTCGGTGGCCCCTGAGGCGGCATTTCATGCATTGATCGGTCTGGGATTCGGATGCTCATTAATGAGCGTGTTTGCCCGTATTGCAGGCGGTATTTATACAAAGGCTGCTGACGTAGGAGCAGACCTTGTTGGAAAAGTTGAAGCAGGGATACCTGAGGATGATCCGAGAAACCCTGCAGTTATCGCAGACAACGTCGGAGATAACGTCGGTGACTGCGCAGGCATGGCTGCAGACCTTTATGAAACATACACTGTTACACTCGTTGCAGCAATGCTGCTGGCAAAAACGGTTTTTGGCACTGACAGCGCATGGGTAGAATTCCCGATGCTTCTGGGCGGCATTTCTATAGTTGCATCAATAGTAGGAACATTTTTTGTAAAACTCGGCAAAAAACAGTATATAATGGGCGCTCTTTACAAAGGGCTTGCAGTGGCGGGCGTTCTTGCAGCTATTGCATTCTATTTTGTTACCGGCGAATTCCTGAAAGGCGCTTCAGCGCAGGCCTCCTTAGCCGCTCATTCGTCATTTACACAGATGAACGTTTTTCTTATGGCTGGTATAGGCCTTCTATTAACAGGCCTTATAGTGGCTATAACAGAGTATTTTACTGCTAAGGAATATGGCCCTGTGAAGCACATTGCAAAGGCCAGCCTGACAGGTCACGGCACAAACGTGATAGCAGGACTCGCAGTAAGCATGAAATCAACTGGCGCGCCTGTTATAGTTATTGTTGCCTCAATCCTCGGAGCCTTTGCGCTTGGCGGCGGATTTGCCGGTGATGCAGCAGGCGGTCTTTTCGCAATTGCATTGTCAGCAGTTTCAATGCTTTCGATGACAGGAATTGTTGTTGCGATTGACTCATACGGCCCGATAACAGACAATGCAGGCGGTATTGCAGAAATGTCAGGACTGCCTGAAAATATTCGCAATATTACAGACCCATTGGATGCAGTCGGAAACACAACAAAGGCTGTTACAAAGGGATATGCGATAGGTTCAGCGGGTCTTGCGGCCCTGGTTCTTTTTGCAGAGTATTCAAGATCATTCGCTACTGAATTGAAATTCGATCTTTCGAATCCCATGGTTCTGGCAGGCCTTTTCATCGGCGGGCTGCTCCCTTATTATTTCGGCTCACTCCTTATGGAAGCGGTCGGGAAGGCAGCAGGCAGCATTGTTGAGGAAGTTAGAAGGCAGTTTAGAGAGATAAAAGGAATAATGGAAGGGACAGGAAAGCCTGAGTATGGAAAATGCGTTGACATTGTTACAAAAGGCGCTATCAGGCAGATGATGGTTCCTGCACTTATCCCAGTTGTGGTTCCTATAGCAGTAGGTCTTCTGCTCGGCAGGGAAGCTCTCGGTGGGGTTCTTATCGGAAGTATCCTGACCGGACTCTTCCAGGCTATTGCAATGACAAGCGGCGGCGGCGCATGGGACAACGCAAAGAAATCCTTTGAAGACGGCGTTACCGACGACAAGGGAGTAATGCATAAAAAAGGAAGCGACGGACATAAGGCTTCGGTTACAGGCGACACAGTCGGCGATCCCTACAAGGATACAGCAGGCCCGGCAATCAACCCTATGATTAAGGTTATTAATATTGTCGCGCTCCTGATAATTCCGTTGCTGTAATAAGGTATTTAGAAATTGTTTTTAAAAGGGCTGTTCCAAGAAACCTCTTGGAACAGCCCTTTTGTATTCTAAGGCGAATCTTAAAGTAATACTTGACTAAATAGCGGTATTTATCGTATAAAATTCAAGGATTCATGAATAACGGCGCTGACAAGAAATGTGAGATATGGGCTATCGGCGGAGGCAAAGGCGGAACAGGCAAGAGCTTTGTTACGAGCAGCCTTGGCTTGCATTTGGCGTCAAAGGGAAACAGAGTTGTATTGATTGACGCAGACCTTGGAGGGGCAAATCTCCATACGTTCCTTGGCGTAAGCAAACCCAGAAATTCCCTCACTGATTTTTTTGATAAGAAGGCGCCTCTGAACGACATTATTCTAAACTGCGGCATGTCTGATATGGGATTAGTTTCCGGCACTCTTAGTTCGCTCGACTCTGAGAATATAAAATACGCCCAGAAGCTTAAACTGTTCCGGCAGATAAGAGAAATAGACACTGACTACATTCTGATTGACCTCGGAGCAGGTTCTCATAATAATACAATTGATACCTTCCTTCTTGCCGATAAAATGGTGGTCGTTACATTGCCGGAAATTACCGCGTTGGATAATATGTACCATTTCATAAAAAATGTTTTTTTCAGGAAACTTAAGATGATACTCGGAGCGCACGGGCTGAAAGATATGATTCAGGATGTCTGGAAAAACAGGGACGTACATGGAATTAAGCATCTTAAAGACGTAGTTGATCACCTCATGGGAACTTCAACGCACGTCAGGGATATCCTTGAGAAAGAACTTGCATCCTTCAGCGTATACATAATCCTGAATCAAATACGAAACAGCAGGGAAACCGTGATTGGCGCCTCTGTCAGAAGCGTATGCCTGAAATTCCTCGGTTTTGACGCGCAATATGCCGGGCATATAGAGTATGATGAGACCGTACTTCGATGCATTAATAAAAGGCTGCCCTTTATGCTCACGCATCCGTATTCGCATGTCGCAAAAGAAATAGGAAAGCTTACTGAGAACCTGAAAGACGGCAGGCATGTGTCAATGATGGCCGATAGATATGCAAGAAGATTATAAAAACTATTTTGACACGCTTGAAGTTAGTTCCGATGCCCAGTTTTCTGATGTGAGGAATTCATATTTGCATCTGAAGGCGCTATATTCCAGCAACTCCATCGTAACCTCAGCCATAGAATACGAATTATCCGAAGAAAAACGTAATGACATACTGGAGCAGATAGAAGAGGCATACGCGAAACTCGCCGATTTTTTTTCAAATAAAGAAATTGATTCCAAAGGCGGCGAAAAACCCGCTTTTTCTCCGGATGAAGAGTTTAAACAATATGTGGCAGGCATTACTGTGTTCAGCGGCGAAGCGTTAAGGGAAATAAGGGAAAGACTCGGGGTTGGCCTTAAAGACATGGCTGTTTTTACAAAGATACGCAAACAGTATTTTGAAGATATTGAGCTTGAAAGATATTCTGCCCTTCCGGCAGAGGTTTATTTACGAGGATACGTTATCGGATATGCCAATTATCTTTCACTTGATCCCGAAAAAGTTGCCAATGATTATATGGAGAGATACCGGAGTGCAATGAGGGCTAACGCCAATATCTGACCTTCTTTTTTAATGTTTATAACTCCAAAGTTTTAATTATATGGCAGCAACACCTTGATTAATAAAGCATTACTGCCAAAAAATAAAATCTATCTTCCGAAAAGCCTGTTAAAAAGAAGTAACTCCTTGTTTCTTAAAGAAAATCTATCTGCCTAAAAAATAGGCAAAGTGTTGGATTTAAAGGCCTTAGGCGCGTGGAGAGCCTATTATTAAAGTTATTAACAATTTCTGAACACATCTTACTTAATAACTATTTTACCGGTTGCCTGATAGGTGATTTTTTGGATATAAAAAGCAAGAAAATGAACGAAAAAGCAAGAAAAAAATTTTAAAAGAAAAAATATTAGATATTTTCAATAACAGCCGCAGCAAGCAGCGGGAACATTATCTCGTGATGGCCTATGAGCGCGAATGAGCAGCCGCTTTTCAGTGTGGGCCTCTTAAGCACGTTTTGATGGGGCCTGTAGTTCTGAATGAAATCCATGTTTACTGTAGTGATGTTTTCAACTTTATTGCCGAGGTTTCTGGCTATCGTCAATGCTTTCAGAAAAACTTCGGGAAGTATAACCGCA
>Ga0172370_10003714_pt1 | contig 20981 bp, 17 predicted proteins | sample LakKiv5m_FD_114538 | JGI IMG/M metagenome (GOLD analysis project Ga0172370, IMG submission 114538) | Freshwater microbial communities from Kabuno Bay, South-Kivu, Congo - kab_022012_11.5m | ecosystem: Environmental > Aquatic > Freshwater > Lake | place: Democratic Republic of the Congo...
CCTGAACTAACTGGATACCCCCGATTTGGCACATAGGAATGCTTCTTGGTGGTTTTCTTCCATAAATGACTTTCTTCTTGTAAAAATCAATAGGAAGGAGGGCAAAATATGCAAAGAATATAATTCGTTTTGATGTCTTGTGAGAAATGGCTTTATTCTTATAAACACATCGATGAGTAGGAGGGCGAGTTATGAAAAGCAAAGCCATGCTTTTGAAGTCCATATTTGTTTTTTTAGCGCTTTTTATATTCCTATTTGGCGTGGGCATCGGATCCCAGGCCGAGGGTGTTGGGAACGAAAACTGTGCCAAACTCGAAGATCTCTATATCGCCGACACAGTGATTACCAACAGCTGCTTAGTGCCGGCGGAGGGGGATTCCCCTGAGTACTGCCGTGTCACTGGCTACGTTCTGCCTGCCATACGTTTTGAGGTACGCTTGCCCTCCAAGTCCTGGAACGAAAAGTTCTACATGGCTGGGTGTGGCGGCTATTGTGGAAGTGTTATGGACCGAAAGGGATTTACCAACGCCATGAGCTACGGGCTCATCCGGAATTATGCCGTGGCGACAACGGACATGGGTCATTGGGGAAAGAGTATGTTTGATGGGACATGGGCATACAATGCCAGACAACAGGAGATCGACTTCGCACATCGCAGCACCCATGAAGTCACCCGAGTGGCTAAGGAGATCATCAAGGCCTACTACGGCAAGAGGCCGGTCCATTCCTATTTTGCGGGTTGCTCTAACGGGGGGCGACAGGCCCTCATGGAGGCACAGAGGTATCCGGAAGATTACGATGGAATTATCGCTGGGGCACCTGCCCTGGACTGGACCGGCCTGGCCGGCATCCACGGTAGCTGGATTGTTCAGGCGAACACGGGTAAGGACGGTAAGCCCATCATAGACTGGGACGACCTGGACCTGATCTCAAAGGCGGTCTATGGGCACTGCGATGAGAAGGACGGTCTGAAGGATGGGATTATCGTGGACGCAAGAAAGTGTGACTTCGACCCTGCGTCTCTGCTGTGTAAGAGCGATCAGAAGGAGGGCTGCCTCACCAATGATCAGGTGAACGCTTTGAAAAAAATGTATAGCGGAGCCAAGGATTCAAAAGGTAATCAGATCTACCCGGGAGGCCTTGCCATGGGATCAGAAAACTTCTGGGGCCTCTGGGTCATTGGTGGGAAGCCAGGCCCTTACGGCGGTATTTTGCCCGCCCTGATGACCATGCTTGCCGGGGATCACATCAAGTACACGGCCTTCGAAACAGACTGTTCTTCTTGTACGCCACTGGGTTTCAACTTCGATACAGACCCGGAAAAGATGGCTTACATGGCTAACGTTCTTAACGCGACATCGCCTGACCTGAAGAAATTCAACGCAAAAGGGGGGAAAATGATTATGTATCAGGGATGGGCAGATCCGGCAGTCACGCCCCTCAGGACCATAGAATACTATGAAAGCGTAATCAAAGAGATGGGCGGTCTTGAAGAAACCAAGCGCTTCTTTAGATTTTATATGGTGCCTGGCATGGCCCATTGCAACATACCTCCAGGGGTAGGTCCCGATCAGTTCGATCTGCTAACGCCTTTGGAGAATTGGGTGGAAAAGGGCATTGCTCCAGAGCAAATTGTGGCCTCACAAACAGACAAGGAAGGTCATGTGACGCGTACCCGTCCTCTCTACCCATATCCCCACGTGTCCGCCTATAAAGGGACCGGGGATGTCAATGATAGCGCCAACTTCAAAATCGCCCAGTAGGCATGCGTTATCGCGTGCGGGATATGGAATCGGGTCAATTTTTGCCACACAAGAAAACAAATGAAATCCGTTTTACCTTTTGACGAAAAGTTGGCTTTAACAAATTGGATCTTCCCGTAGATTACTGCGGGAAGATCTGTTCACAACGTTCCAGCCTTTTAATTCCAGAATCTGCTTCAAAATGGGCGGCTCAAATACAACCCCGTTGTGTTCTGAAATTTATCACAGAGTGGGTGTAACCGTAACTCGCCTGGAATGCATTCTCAAAAAAGACCGTTTTTGGTTGCAAACCGTTTGTTATGAATCCAGATTGATTGGTCGTCCTTTTTGGTTGTAATGAGCGATTGGAGGGGCATGAGAGGGGCGGGCAATCTTTGTGTCCCTGAGGGACTTTCATCTGGATATCTCAAACATTCAGCACCACCGAAAGTTACAGATAACTGCCATCTCTGGCAGGCCTTGGATGCTAATAAATGAAGTAATATCAATAGGCTTCGTTCACACAAAAGATGGGCAGGATGAAGGCCTTCCCGGCCTTCATCCTGCCCCCATTAGGTTACGCATAGATGTTTTCAATCCACCTCATGGCCTCAGTGTCAGGCACCTTTCCAAGGTAAATCTGTGTCGTTGACAGGTTCGCGTGCCGTAAGATGACCTTGCTCACGATCTCGATGGGCACACCTGAGCGGCTCGCATATGTCGCAGCATGCCTTCTGAGATCATGGGGCCTGAGCCGTATCTTAACCCTGGCCCCTGCCTTTTTGACCATTGTCCGGGCAGCTTCGTAAGATACGGGGAAAATTTTTTGATCCGGGTGAATCGCATTTTCCCTGATATATTCCTTAAGCCTGTCAGCCACTTTCTGTGGGATAAAGACATGCTCTCGCTCTTTGGCACTTTTCGGGTCCCGAAGGGTCAGTTTCCTGTCGTGGACATCCATCGCTCTCAGTTTCAAGACCTCGCCCACTCTCATGCCGCCTCTGGCCATCAGTTCGAGCATGAGACGGTTCCTCAGTTTGGGCGTTGTAAAGATGATTTCGTCGATCACATCTTTTTCGATGATCTCCCATGAGACGATGGGTCTGGACCGGAACATCTTCCTCATCATAGGGTTGTCGCAGGGATTGCGGAAATCGGTATTGATGTTGGCTCTGATGAAGTTGAAGAAGTCTGAGAGGTGGGCATATTTGATGCGTTTGGTCTGTTGCTTGCGGCCTTCGGTGATCCCATTTAGGAACTCAAGGATTTCGTCTGTCGTGATGGTTTCGATGCTCCTTTCTCCAAAATCCTGGTTGAATCTGAAGAGGAGCGCCTCGTATGACTTAACCGTATTTTTTTTGTGAATTGAACCTGTGATACTCCAGCCATAGTTTTCCCGCTTCTTTGATTTCCATGTTTCGCCCTCCTTGTGTTGAGGTTAATAAAATTGCTCCAAGAGAAATCTCACAAATAGCCCGTGTCCGTATTGTATGCTGTAGACACATTCAAGCGCTTTCATCTGGCCAGTTTTGCGCTGATAAGACGGTTTAGACTTACGCCCTCCTCAGCCGCCTCGATGGATAGGTCTCGATGAACTATCGGCGGTATCCGAACAGAAAATTTTCCACTGTATTTCTTTTCCGATAAAGGCGGCGGGATTGGGTCGCCATCGGCCTCCATGATTTGTATTCCCTCTGCAACGACCCGGCGAATACCTTTCAGCGCCGCCTCCGGAGTTCCAGCCAGCCAACTGAGTGCCGGGAACTCCGCACAAAGACCGACATACGCCTGATCACTATTTGACCATATCACCCGATAAGCATATCTATCATTTTTTAAGGTCATTTTTCCTCCTCCAACACCTCAATAGCACCCAAGACTTGTCTTACCTGATATTCTTTGGCCTTACCTTTGAAATTCTGGATGTTTATTAGCGGAGGGGTAATCCAGGGTACTTTGAATATTCTATGGCTTGAGCTTTTTTGTCTTGGCTCACCAAAATAATGTTCGCAGACTTTGCATGCATCTCCAAATTTTATATTGGATGCGCCTCATCTTCTCCAATATTTTGTCGATGTTTGTCATAAATAGTATGATACCACTATTGGTGTCACTGTCAAGACAGAAATCTAATCCGAACTCAGCAACACTGGAAAAACTCCACTTGAAAAGGCGTGATTCGAATATGGGAAAGTTCTGCGACCAATTCCTCGCGAGGGGCTGGCTGCAAAATATTGATTGCCTCGATGGAAATCCATTTTTGACCAGTAAGGTCGATTGGGATGGTCATCATGGTAAGAAGATACCACCTGCGCGTGCTCCAGAGCTACTATCTGGATATCTCACACATTTAGCACCACCCGAAAGCTGTGTTATCTGCCATTCTGGCAGGCCGTTACAGGCCGTAAATTCGAGCTATAGCAGGCAGTTACCTCACCATGTGGAACTAACCAATTCCGGTTGAATCGGCGGGAATTGTAGTTTTTCAATCACATGCTCACCGAACCCTATTTCTCCAATTCTTCCTTAACCGCAACCCCTATCTTTTCTAAGGTGTAAGGCTTCTTAATATACTTCCCCGCACCTATATTTTGGGCAGCACTCACTTCCTCGGTCTTGGCATACCCGCTGGCAATAACCGCCTTCTGCCCAGGCCGAACCTTGATGATCTCCTTGTAGGTCTCACGTCCGTTGATTCCTTTTGGCATCACCATATCAAGGACAATTAGATCCACCGGGTTTGTTCTGACATACTCAATGGCTTCTTCACCACTCGAAACGGCTTCGGCATGATATCCCAGCTTGGTCAATATCCTTATAGCGATTTCTCTCTGGCTTTCCTCATCATCCACCACGAGAATTTTTTCACCGTGCCCCATGTAGTCTTTAAGGTCAACCGGTTCCTTTGCGGCGGCGATCTCTTTTCGGGTAACGGGAAAATAGAGTTCGAACACTGTCCCCTTTTCACTGGTCTTGACATTGATGTATCCGTTGTGGTCCTGCACTGTATTCCAGCCAACCGCCAAACCGAGACCTGTCCCGCTTCGGCCCATGACCTTCTTGGTGTAGAACGGCTCAAAAATCCTCTCCATGTCTTTGCTGGATATGCCACGACCATCGTCTGAAACAGAGAGGACAACATATTCGCCCGTTCGAACATCATCATGGCCCTTGAGCGGCTCATCCAGATACCGGTTGAAGGTCGAAATGGTCACCGTGCCCCCGCCCTCAATGGCCTCTGAGGCGTTGGTCACAAGATTCATCAGGGTCTTTTTCAGGTGCATTGAGGAACCACGCATGTTTAACAAATGAGAGTCCAGGTCAGTCCTGAAGTTGACAAGTGAATGCGTTTCTTTGAGCTTCTGGTATTCAGGCGAGCCCATATATTCACTGACAATGGTGTTGAGGTTCAGGGCTTCTTTTCCAGTGGCCACCCCTCTGGCAATGGTCAGGAGGTCCGATACCACACCGGCAGCCCGCATTCCGGATTCATGTATGGTCTTCATCGGTTTTCTCAGGGGGCTGTTTTCAGGCAGGTCCATGAGAATCAACTCAGGATAGCTGACGATCCCTGATAGGATATTGTTCAAGTCATGGGCAACCCCGCCGGCCAACAGGCCCAGGGCCTCCATCTTCTGGGCACGGCGTAGTTGCTCTTCCAACCGCTCGGTTTCTGTAACATCTTCGTAGATAACCAGTTGATCGCCGCTTTCCATCGTAACGGGTCTAAAATGGATCACTTTTCTCGATCCGTCCTTGCAAGTTACCTGATAGGTTCTGGGTCGAGCCCCTCCGATGCCATACCTTCTATGGTCATCTATCCAGGAGGCCAAAACCTCTTTTCTGTATTTCTCATCAGGATAGGCCTTCCTGAACCATTCCTTTCCTGTAGGGATCTCCTCAAGCGTATACCCGAATATCTCAACAAACTTGGGGTTGAGATACCGGTAGCGACCGTCTTTGCCAATCAAGGAGACGCCTAACGGGGATTCCTCCACTAAAATTCGGTATCTTTCTTCGCTCTCCTGCAACGATTTCTCAATGGCGTTCTTCACCAGGATTCCCTGTAATACGGGGGCCACATATTCAGCGATCGCTTCGAGGGTCTCCCTGTCGGATTCATCATAGTTGGTTTCCTTGTTGGCAACAGTCAGCAATCCTATGGACCTATCCTGAAAAACCAGAGGCACCGTCAAACATCTCTCTATTGGAATGTGACCTTCGGGGACTTTGAAAAGCCTATTGGAGTAGGCTGATTTTCTTGTTCTCAATCCCTTCCCCCAGATACTGTCGCCCCAGGTGTCTTCAGGAAAAACAATATCCTTGCCTGGCATCTGGCATTGATCCCAGATGGTTCTTGTCATAGAGGGACAAACTAACGACCCCTTGTCATCAATATACCCAAACACTCCAAACCTGCTTTTCAATTTATCCAACACCAATTCCAAAATTTCTTGATACATCTCCTCATCCGTTTTGGTAAGAAAAATAGCTGCAATCCGGTTTCTTATCCGTAATTTCTCTTCGCTCTCTCGGAGGGCCTCTTCGGCCTGCTTACGGAGCGTAATGTCACGTACAATGGCCAGGAGATGCTGTTCTCCCTTGTACTCGAACAGACTCCCGTGAACTTCCACGTTAAAGGGTGATCCGTCCTTACGAACGTCCACAGATTCTGTCCGGAAGTGACCTGTCTCAGAACACTCCCGTATGAACGCTCGAAAAAGGTGGCGGCAGTCGGGATGGACAATATCCCTTCCTGTGAGACCGATCATCTCCTCCTCATTATATTCATACATCCTGGCGGCCGCCGGATTCGTCATGACAAGAGCACCTTCGGCGTTGAACACCAGAATAGCATCCGACGAGGTATTGAAGATGCTGCGCAGTCTGGCCTCGCTTTCCCGCAAGGCCTCCTCAGCCCGCCTGCGCTCTGTGATGTCCACAACGATACCTTCGTAACATGTAACTTCGCCATCTTCCTCGAAATACGCCCGAGAGCTATCTGAAATCCATACTTCAGAGCCGTCTTTGCATCGAACCTTGAACTGGAAATCCTCCACATATCCGTTGGCCTTTAAAGCCACATGGTATCGGCTGCGGTCTCTGGGATCTGCATAGGTTTGGGATGCAATGTCATGAACAGAGGAAACAAGGTCTTCGGGAGATTCATAGTGAAGCATTTTGGCTAATGCAGGGTTTACGTGAAGAAATCGTCCCTCGGTCGTGCTCTGAAAAAACCCGACCACTGAGTTCTCATAAATCCGGCGATAATTCTCTTCGCTCTCGCGGAGTGCCTCCTCCGCCTGCTTGCGGTCAGTTATATCCTCGACTGTCGCCACCATGCCGCTTACTTCACCTGCCTGCGCGAAGAGAGGTGCGGCGTTGATCGAGAGAAATATCCTTCTCCCGACAGGCCATTCAATGGCATGGCGCACATCGTGCACGGGCTGACCGGTAGCCATAACCAGATTGAAAGGCAATTTCTCATCCGGAAAAGGATTGCCATCATAGTCGGTGATATGCCAGTCCGGTTTGTTGTAAGTTCTCTGGGCAATATCCTTTTTGGCCAGTCCCAGCACCTTTTCTGCCTGCGAATTCGCAAATGTTATCTGTCCCTCGTGATTCACGATCGTAATTCCTGCCGGACTGGTCTGAATGACACGTCTCGACAAATCCCTTTCTTGCTGCAGTACCTCTTCCGTCTGTTTGCGCCGGGTCTCGTCCGAGTAAATGCACACGATTTCTTCAGAGGGCAATTTATGGACAAAATTTTGCCTCCACCCGACAATCCTTTCATCCTTGTACATGGAGACAGGATGATGTTCCGACCGGCCTGTTTTCCATACCCGCCTATAGACGTCCAGAAGTCCGAATTCCTTTACCCCTGGAAACACGTCCGTGACACGTCTTCCCAAAACCGCTTCTTTCCGAATATTCTCGATTCGCTCTGCGGCCTCGTTAAAATCGACAAAAAGAAAATTATCCCCGTCATCCACAACCTCATAAATGGCGACGCCGTCGCTCATGTTCTCAAAAAGCGCCCGGTATCGAGATTCACTTTCCTTCAGGACTAACTCAGCCTCTTTGCGATCGGAGATGTCTCGGGTTATGGTCAGGACCATGGATTCATCACCCAGTTTTGCCCCACATGCGGTTACCTCCGCATCATAGATCGTTCCATCCTTGCGGCGATGTCGGGTTTCAAATGTCGTTTTGGTTTTAGTGAGGTCCGCAAAATTAGAACGAATCTCTGCCTCAGTCATTATAGCTTCCCAGTCCCATGTGTGCAGACTCACCACCTCTTCCGGAGTATAACCCAGCATCTCTGCAAAACGCTTATTGGACTCAACAACTCTGTGTTTCTGATCGATGATTGCTATGCCGTCAAGACTTCCGTCCATGAGGATGTTGTGATGCAGTACTTGTTCCTGCAACGCCTTTTCCTTCTCTTGGCGTTCAGATTCGGCTTTCTCTAATTCCAGAATCCTCTGCTCCAATTCTTCATATGTGGGCTTTTGATTCATCAGGAGATCCTCCTGCTACTTCTAAGAAAGTATAGGCCCGTACTCATCTGCTTCACAAACCTTGCAAGGGCGATGTGGAACAGTTGTCTATCATGCTGGGCTTGGATGGACACGCTCCGAAATGTGAAAGCCAATTCTTGCTGAAAATAGCTATAGATAGGAACTTATCACATCCTGGGGATGGATGCAAGGCTACGGCGGGATAGCCAAAAGGAGGATAACCTGATCGGCTGGGATAGTTTCGAAATTTTTTCCTGATTATTCTGGGAATGCGGTTAGGTCATTTTGACAGATCGAGCTTCGCTTGCTCCAAGGCTTACCATTTGGATATCCTAAAGATTTGGCACCACCCAAAGCGTGACATTTCTGCCATATCCCCTTTGATATCAACTGGCTATGTAGCATTCTAAAACGCCCCCACCTCTTTCGATGAAAGTTCCATCACATTAAAAAGCGGTCTTAGCCATGGCAAACCATTCTGTTACCAGTCACGAAGCAACCTATATCTACCAGCTTTTTTTTGAAGCGCATGAGTGGACATATGCCCACTTGAGGAACTGCCCCTTCTCTCTCCCAATTATCGTTGCCTCTCGACCAGCCTTATGTCCAGACTCTGCACTTTGGCGGGGTCGATGCTGATCTCCCTGTCCGAGGCCTCTCCCAGCAAGCCGTTCTGCGCCAGGAATCCCTTTGCCGCCTGGAGGGAATCCACCTCAAGGATGAGACCCTCAATGACATTCTTACTGCCGTTTGATATGAGGATAGAGGGACCCGAACCGAAATTGAGTTCACCATCTATCGACATCACGGCCGGGGCAAAGACCGTCTCCCACAGATCGCGCGTCTGGCCAGACTGTGTGCTGGCAAGGATAATCTCCTTCACCCCCATCAGACCGATCCCGCCCAGGGGAACCGGGTTGTCCCGGGTGCGCTTCTCCAGGACTTCCTTCATCACTTCTGTGTACTCGCAGAGATAGACGATGTAGTTATCGGTGCACAGCCCGTTCAGGGTCACGTTCGTCCACACTTTCACCTGCTGCCCGTCTATCTCCCGCATCTGGTCCTGGGGATCACCTGGGTCCGCGCCGCGCTGCCGGAAATCGTCCATCACCTCGGAGAGGGGATAGGACTCCAGCACGATGCCGTAGATGAACGTAGACTCCGAAGAACCTCCCGTTTCCCGCCCGGCATCACCGAACCGCAGCGTTTCTATGTTCACGTTTCCGCAGTAGACGCCCCCCGTGGTGAATCCCGGATAGGAGGATAAGGGCCAGGCCAAGGGAAGTCCCACGGTCTGAGTGAACGTCTCGAACAGGGCTGCCGGGTCTGCGCAGCTAATGGTGATGTGGTCTACCTTTTTGACCAACGACCGAGACTCCAACCCCGACGATCCGCAGCCTGCCGCCGCCAGGGCCGCGAGCAGTGCAACGAAAAATTTAAGAAAAATTTTCGGTTTGAAACGGAACATGGCCATCGCCTGTGGGAATCTAAGCTCTCTTTATCATCTACACTTACTTGTTGTGTTAAACCAATCGTCGGTTATGTCTACCCGCTTGGGGTATTCTTTTTGACAGTATCTATATGCCAACCCCACATACGTGCACATAGGGACAAGAGGTGGGTCCAATTGTTGGTCGTCCGAGCCTTGCTTTGTTCCTTTGGTTGCCCCCCCGAGGGCCTCTGTAAATTTCATTTGCGGGTTATTATCCATAAGATACGCTATATGAAGGGCGCCTGTTCTATCTGTGCCTTGAACACAATGAAAATAGATTAGCCTCTTCTTCCCCGACTCGGAGGAACCCTTGAGTAACTCATTGAGAAACTTAGAGGCTTCCGAAAAATGGAATCTGTCGAGTCCAATCTCTGCCTGATCTGAACCGCAGGGAATAGGATTAGCGCAGGCATACACCGGCCACCATACCAATCCCAATGGTATGTTTTCGCTCGAGGTTGAAATATAGAGCGTTTTTGGATCCCAGGTGCAGCCATTATAAGGAGGCCAATAGCTGTGTGACCCACACTTGATATCTTCAATGCCAAGCCCAATAGCGTTCGCTTCAGCCGTCAATTCATCGAATGTACCTTGATTGTCAATCAGAGAAAAATCTATGATTTCATATTGATCAATATCAAAATCTTTGCGGACTTCCTTCATCTTGGAAGTGAACGCCTCTAAGGCAAAACAATGCTCCTGTCCGGGGAAGTCAGGATGGCACGGGTTGTCCGCATCCTTTTTCACAAATGGAAAATTTCCCCTGACGAGTAAATTATCATTATAAACATCAACAATGGCCAAACGTTTTGGGTCAAATGCGGGGGCATGGTATTGGGGCAATAATACAATAAGAGCGTTTTCCGAAAAGGAAACTGCCTGAACATCCTTATAAAGCTTTTCGTGAGTGGTTGTGTGATATTCAATGGCAATTGACGTAGTACTTCTGGGAACATCCTCGAGTAGATGTGTATCTGACATAAGGAATTCAGAAGATTCATATATCCTGTCGCCATTAAGATCATAACCTGAATAATGTACATGGTCTATGCTAACCGGAAGATCCTCAATGGTGTAGTTAATTGTTATAGCACCATTAGATTCCGTCCCATCACCGCTACATGATATCGCGAATAAAGTTGCCAAAAAGATAATAATTGCATTTTTCACCAAACCGATGAATTGTCTTGTGATCATTGAGCAGTTTCCCTCCATAAGCTAGTTTCTGCAAAATCCTGAGCTGTCATCTTGACTAAAGGCTGCCACCAGGCATTAATCTACTTCTTAACCGGCCCTTCCGCCGTTCGAGCACATGGATAAGCTTCCGCTGAATTTGATGCCATTCGCTTGAACTTGAACCCACAGTGGTTACCTCGAAGAGTGATCACCCGTGCTTGGCCAACCAAAGCTCCCCTGCAATCACTAATTCTGCGCCCGGGGGAGGAGGTGAGATGAAGGGCTCAATTCTTTGGAGAGAAGTATGAGAAAAAGCAATCCTGGGTGTCAAGATAAATCTAAGCCCAGCCCGACTGGCGGAGGCTTTGGAAGGTCGGACAACTTTCGTGTGCCATAGGGCTTACCATCTGGGTATCTCAGGCTTTTAGCACCACAAGAAGTGACAGTTATCTGCCATCTAACGGAAATCGCTGGACAAATGGAAGCCTGTCTGGAATTTATTGGTGGATGAAATTGCAGCAGAATTAGATTGAAGAAAATTCAGCTTGCTTGCTGATGGGGTGAAGAGGACACGGGCCATTTCGTAGAATTCCGGTATATCGACGCCCGGATACCTCCCGCCACGTCTGGCCATGGTCTCGCATAGTTGTTTATACACTTCTTCTCCCATGAGGTTGACCTCCTGTCTCAAGATGTTAAGATACCTTCCGGTATCCCGCTCTCACAGGGCACCTTCGTCTGGCAGAGGCCACAGCCGTAACCGTCAAAGTGGTAGCGCGCTTTCACGTAGTCTGCTGTTGTGGGTCTAAGATGGCTCAGACACTTCAGCTTGTCGTGGCCCCTCTTACTGATGGCTCCTACGGGACAGCGCGCGATGCACTCGCCACAGCTTCCGTCTTTGAAAAAAAGACAGTACGCATGATGTTCCGTGTAGGGTCTCGATGTCGGGGGAATCCTCAGACGGGTTACCACGGAGCCAGTTCTCATGGCCTTTCCCTTGGGTGTGATCAAGCCATCACACAGCCCAAAGGTCCCGAGACCAGAGGCATAGGCGGCATGCCGTTCCGACCATGTGGAAGCAAAGGTAAATCGATCTGATTTTTTTCTTTCCCACTGCGGGGAGAGCATAGGCGCCACAGCCTCATACCCTGCTTCCCGGAGGACAGCCACCACCTGTTTGCGTAGTTTGACATTGACCTCCTCCCCATAGATCCGTGCCCTGGCCCAACGTTCAGAAGGGTATCTCTCCTCCTTCCTGTTATCCGCCTTGGTTGCCTCCCTCTGAGGGAGGATCCAGCTAATAACCGCAAGCTCGTCCGGGGCTGCGACCCTCTCAGGAAAGGTACGGGTGAATATCTCCCAGGGCGTCCAGTGAAAAGGTCCCACATGTTCCTTATAGGCATCGAAAAGGGGGTCATCCCCGCTGGAAAATCCGACAATCATATCTTCGAATGCCTTTTCACCTGTAGGGTCCTGAAGGGTGTTGTCCGGAGAGCCTTTGAGGAAATCCCGAATGATCCCTTCAATCCATGATCCTGGGTCACGCAAACTTTCTTCCATTTTGAGCTCCTCTCACATCTTGCATCCGAATTTCCTTATGATCTCTTTCCGTTCAGGCTCAGCGATGTCCGGGCGTTGTTGACCTTGATGGCTTGTTCCCACTTTGGTATTTAAACCTCGCTGATTCAGAAGTCAATGGAAACTGGTCGCTTTAAGCGATAACTGACCCTACGGCTATGCCCTGATATACACGTAATATTGCAGGCAACTTTGTCAAATCCGGTCACAACCCAATTTTAAAACCCTCCAAATTCTTTGATTGAATCTGGATTGATTCTCCAGTTCTGGTTATCACGAACGGGGGCATCGTAAGGACGGTCAAGTCTTTTGTGCCCCAGAAGTACCATCTGGATATCTCAAAGGTTCAGTACCAGCCGAAAGCTGTGTTATCTGCCATGGTTAGGAACTTGTCTCTTCAGGAAAGCCATCCTTGGGCAGATAATTCCATGCAGGGAAGGATGTATTACCTGAATTTTGCACGCAAATCATCCTTTCGAGCCCTGAGCGACATTTTTTTGATGCCGCCCAACCGGACCCGTGTAAAACATGCCGGGTAAATTTAGCTTCTCGTGCAGGGTTTTCCAGAAGTAAATTGTCCTAATCGGTTCTCCTTGGCTATTGAATTTATTGTGAGATACATCCGTGCAAGAAATTTCTTGCCTATGAAACCTGTAAAACAAAACGCTTTGGCCAGGTCGTTCCTTCGAGCCAAGGCCGTGGTTTGGCTCGGACGGCGTCTAAAAACCTCAGAAAATGCATCATTGCCGGGGTCCTTGCGTCATGAATAGAATACTTCACCTTGTCTCGATTGGAATCCCTGACGACCTTGGCAGCGATAAAGAGGAGCTTTAATCGTGCGATCCGAATGGTATTTGTCACGATGCCACTTAGCCCTTTTGAATCTGGCGTGCTGTCCTTGGCGCTCATTTGACCCATTATTTTCATGTAACGCCAGATGTTGTAGGCCAGCATAACAATTTGAAAGAACGCGTAGTTGTTTTTAAATTTGCCCGATGGAATGGCCTCCAAGCCCTCGCGCTTGGCTTCGCCGACCAGGTTTTCAACATCCGCCCGTTTATCGTACTCGGCGATCACTTTGTGGGGCTTTCCTTTTAGGCTGGTGCAAAAGATCCGGTAGGTATGGCGGTCATCTTCAAAAAGCTCACATTGAACCGGCAGATTTGAGGGCGACTTCTGCTCTTTTGGGATCCGCATGGCCACGAATCGGCATGGGACTTCCCATCCTATTGGCTTGTATGTGCAACTGTTATATGAGATATCCTTGCGTTTCCATGGCCGGTACCACTCTTTAGGATCAAATGGAGGATCGCACCCTTTATTGGCAATGGTAAAGTGAAAGCCGGCTTCAATACATGCCTTCACGCTCTGCCAGCTTAAAAACTCCCCATCTGCCCTCAATAAAACCCATTTCACGCATCCAGGCAGGTGGGCCTTAATCGTCTTGATGAAATCCGCGGTTTCCTTACCGCTCATGGTTTCGCCCCGGCGCAGTTTGCCAACCAGGTACTCACGGGTTTCATCGATAAAACAGAGCACAGGACGGTAGCCCTTTTTCCCTCGGTGTTTGGTATTGTGGCCCTTTCGTCCGCCCTGCTGCTCTCCATAGAGCGTCTCAACCGTTGTATCAATGTTCAGGTGGACACGGCGATAGTTTAAATCGCACAGCTGCCAAATCCGTTCACGCAGGATGCTCATTATTTTGACAAATGCATTGGCCTGGTTGATGCCCAAGCTGTCAACATAACGCCAGAATGTACTGGCAACCGGTAGACACGGAAGTCGAAAAAATCTACACAGTAGGGCATCCAAGCGAATATAGGTAAAATGCCAAATCCGGTTGAACCCGATAAATAGTAGCATCAAAACACCCACAATCATCGAATAGTGGCCCAGCTTGGGTTCACGAGTCGGCTCATGATACGCAGAAGAAAAAATCTCTCTGAGCTTGAGGGCATCAAAAAACTTGATCAATGCCAAAAGCCCTCCAAATGGGCTCAGTTGCTCGGTACACGTGTCGTAGCCCGTAGAAGCATTGATTTTCCTGGCCTTCTCGCCGCTCGCTTTAAATCCTTTACTGGAGCGGCTTTTCCTGGTATTCTTTTTTCGATTGTTTACCATCTGGGTACCTCCTGTTTTATTGGTTTGTTTCTCTTAACCCCCATTATAACAGGATTCCCAGATGGTTTTCTATTTTCTAAGCCGTGTCGTGTGCAAGATTAAGGTATTATCAAGAAAATGGATTTCAAATACTTTATGGATGTCCCCGAATTCAATCAGGGATGAAACGAATCGGGATTAACACCCTTCCTCTCTGACCAGGGGTTTGCTCGATTTTCGAGTAGGCACCGCCTTTGCCGGGGCCACGGCGTCTGCTGTGGCCTTGGGTGCGGATGCTTCATAGACCGGCAACCCAGCCTTTATCCAGGCCTGGCTACCCCCTTTGAGATTCCTGGGCATCTTAAAGCCCTTTCTTTCCAAAATGCCTGCGGCCATACTGGAACGGTATGCGGAGTTGCAGACGACCACTACAGGTGCTTCGGGGTCGAGCTTCTTGGAGAGACCGGCCAGGCGGTTGAGGGGAAGGTTCAGCACCGTCCCGATCCTGAGCGCCATCCATTCGGATGGAAGACGCACGTCGACGATCAGCGGGGCGCTTCCATCCTGCATCATTCGGTACAGCTCCTCCGGGGTGATGGGGTTGACCTCCTTCATGGGCTGGCCCGCCTTCTTCCAGGCGTCCAGGGTGATGATCTCCGGGATGTAACCGATCCGATGAAGTCTGAAGAGGGACTCTTTTAATTCCTCCTTGCTGCCAACGAGGATCAAGTTTGCGTCCCACGGTACCATCGTCCCGACCCAGGTTTCAAACCGGCCCCTCAGGGGAATATTCACCGATTTCTGAATATGTCCTGCTGCATAGGTGTCTGGCTCACGGACGTCGACCACATAGGCTTTCTCTGGGTCCATCAAGGAAGAACCGGGCTTCTTCTCGGGAGGCAAATCCTTATTCCAGTCAATGAGGGGCGGGCCGTTCTTGTTCAGGGCTGCATTGTATTGGAAGTACTGGGGCGCTTCGGGAAGATCCTGGATAAGGCTGGCGACAAATTCATTTCGGCTTTTGTGCTTAAGATAAGGGTTGGACCGCTTTTCTTCACCAATGGTGCTGTAGGGGTGGTCCGAGAGATGGGCGCCGCAGAGGGAGCCGGCACCGTGGGCCGGAAAAATGCGGACGGTGTCGGCCAGCTTCGACATCTTGTTGGTCCAGGAATCGTAGAAGGCCGCGGCCAACCAGGCCGCTGACACGGTTTCGCCGAGGAGATCGGGGCGCCCCACGCTCCCCACAAAGAGCACATCGCCGGTGAACATGAGGTCCGGCACATCCGGGTTAGGGCCATAGACCAGACCGCACATGCCGTCCGGGGTGTGTCCTGGGGTTTCTATGAAACTGACCGTGGCCTTCCCCACCCGAATGGAGGATCCCTCTTTGAGGGCCTCCATGGGATACCTGACCCCGCTTTTATGGCTCTGATAGATGGGGCAGTTAACCGCCCTTTTCATTTCCATGTGTCCTGCCACGAAATCCGCATGGGAGTGGCTCAGGTATACGCCAATAATTTTTGAACCTTCCTCTTTGGCCGTATTCAGGAACACGGAGGTATCCCTGACCGGATCCACCACCAGGGCCTTGCCATCGCTGACGAGCATGTAGGAATAGATGGAAAGGGTCGGCAATTCGAACTGAATCAGCTTGAACCCAGGGAATTCGTAGGTATCGACAACACGGTATTTCGACGCGTCCTCTCCGTGCTTGGCAGATTCATCATCCTTGATCACCGCCGCTTGAGATCCGGAGCAGAAAAAGAACAGGTTGACCAAAAGAGCAAGAGTAAAACATATCCAGCAGCGTTTTCGTTGCACGCTTATCCCTCCTTGTATATCACGATGGTATGGTGGTTTCATTAAATGAGACACTGGTATGAATTCAATCTGGAATTCCAAGACTGTGAGAACTCGGGCTTTCTATCAAAAAATGCAGATGCCAACAGTTTTGAACGTTACCAATTCCTCCATTAAAGCCTTCTCAATTTCAGTATTTCTCTAGTTTCTCTTGGTGAGGCTATCTCTCTGCCATATTCGTGAGATATCCGTGCAATCCTCTCCACAAATTGAGCATTGGATTGAGCCAGTATTCCTTGGTCGTAATATATGGTGTCCTCCATTCCGACCCTGATATGCCCTCCCATTATGAGTCCCATCATGGACATCGCTAAGTGTCCTTTTCCGATCCCAGTGACGGACCATGTTGCGTCAATTGGCATAAGTTCATAAAGATATAGCAAGGTTTTCGGGGTGGCTGACGCACCCCACGGGGTACCGAGCACAAATTGAAGATGAAGCGGGTCCGACAATTTGCCATCGTCTCGCATCCGAAGGGCCGTAACAAGCATTCCGGAATCAAATACCTCAATCTCCGGCTTGACCCCTTTCTCCTTCATCGTCCGAGCAGCAGCATCCAAGAAGTCGGGGGGGTTATTAAAGACACCACCACCCAGGTTAATCGATCCGGCATCGAAAGAGGCCAGTTCTGGCCTCAAATCAAGGGGAGCCAGGCGCTGCTCATAGGGGAGATTACGACCAGGGATTCCCGATGTTGTCAGGCACAAAACCAGGTCGGTTTTCTCCCGCAAGGGCGTGACCACCCTTTGGAAAAGTTCGATTTCTTGAGTCCCGAATCCAGTTTTAGGATCTCTGACATGTATATGGACGATCGATGCGCCGGCGCGCCAACATTCCATAGATGATTGTACGATCTCTTCTGGGGTGTAGGGGATATAAGGCGCCTTTTCTCTCATGATACGACTGCCGGTGATCGCAGCGGTAATAACAAGCTTTTCTTTTGAAGGCATCTTTTTCCCCTTCCTTATCCGATAGATCCAGCGAAAGCTGAGATACTGATTCCATCTCTGGTCAGGGCCTTTGGTTTCTGTATTGAAGCCTAAAATCCTATCAGATTCATTCCATCCCGAAAAAGAACAAGCGCAAAAGCGATAAGTATCAGGCCTAAAATTCGCATTGTATATTTATAAAAACGGCCTGCTAAAAAAGATTTATATCTTCCCACCAGTACTGCCAATAAAATCTTGGATCCAACCAGCGTTAAATAAAAGCTGACGATAAACGCCGTGGCTGCAGAGACACTCTGATCCCATGCCTTAATTGTGGTAGGCGCACCGATAGTTATCCAGAACAGGTACGGATGGGGGTTCAATACGTTGACGATTATACCTTTCCTAAGGGATTGGGGCTTGAGGTTCTGGAAAGTTAGGTTTACTCCTTTTGTAACGAGGCTTTCGTAACCCATATATAAGAGGACAAAGCCTCCCAAAAATGAAATCGTCCCCAATATGATATTAAAGGTCGACAGCTTTGCCAATATATATAGGGTCAAAGTGACAATCGGAAAATCTGAGATGATGGGGGCCAGGGCAACCTTGATGCCCGCTTTCATGTTGTGCCGGAGCGTTTCTGATATTACAAGGGCGAGAAGAGGCCCGGGTGCAATACCCGCTGAGAGGCCTAAGATCGTCCCGGTGGTTAAGAAACCTATCATCCGGCATTACCGAATACTATTACAGAAGGGTTAAGTGACTCAGGGGTTAAATCGCTGGGTTATACGTGACCTTTGTTGGCGCATACGTATCTCGATAGATTGGGTCTGACTGCCGCTGAAACGAGCTGCATTCTCAAACCGTTTGATCGAGGGCAAACCGTTTGATTAGAGCTCTGTTGGTAGTCTGTTTCAAATGCGCTGTCCGCAGCGGAACAGGTGGCAAGGAAAAGTGCCTATTCCTTCAGCTTGAGTGTCAGACGGCCATCCGAGATCTGGATATATTCCACACCCGCTGCGAAAGTGCTCCAAAAGCCCTTTTCCATGCCGAATTCCTGTACAAGGTCGACATTTTTGATCCCGCCGAGCCAGGCATTGGGCAGAGGAACGCCCCAGATGCTGATCCCCTTTAGCGTTACCACGGGTTTTTGGTCGGCATAGCGCAACTCTAGCCCGGCGGTCACTTTCAGGGTTTTGCCACCAAAAAATGGCAAATCAGGATCCAGGGGAATCAAGAGCTTGGCGCTCGCCATGTCTTTTGATAAATGGATGGCGACCTTTTGGGCGAGATCGGTATTCCTGGCCAGGATCGCATTGATCTCACGGGTGGTGAAAGAGATCTCCCGGTTGGCTCCTGATTCGTCATACCGCTCGGGTTTGAGCGGCACTGTCCCTTTGGCCTCACCCGCCCGGCCCTGTATCGGATCCAGACGGCGGAGTTTGGCATCCAGGGCCTCCGTCTCCTTTGAACTCAATTCCACGGGGTGAAACTGCCTCGGAAATAAATAGCGTGTAACCAGAAAATAGGTGAGCGCGCTTGCTACGGCAGCTAAAAGGATAACGATGATAAGATTTCGTCCCCACCGGCTCTTTTTTTCACTCTCCGGCGACGCTATATTTATCTGACCTGGTTCCATATGCAACCTTTCCAAGGCATGTCATTCAACACAAGCGGCAAAACTCCCTGTTTCTGGAGGGAGTATGGTAGAAATGGCCTTAGGGGTCAAGGTAAATCCCGCGGTCCAGCCTTGTGGAGATGTGCCTGGGATTAGGAGTGGACAGATGAAGATGTTGACCCAGCGGGGGCATTTAGGTAGAGACGTCGCCAGCCTTCTTGATCATGCCAAAAAAGAAGAAAATAGAACAACTACTGCAAACCATTTGATTGGAGCAATGGCGATGGTTTTTCTGATAAAAGAGCGATTGCGAGTCATGATAAAGCCAGTCAGGCTACCATCTAAATATCTCAACGATTCAGTAACACCAAAAATTTCAGAAACCTGCCATGAGGCACAATCATACGAGATACGGGGATATGCCTTAGTTATACCCAGAACTATGAATTCAGACTGTCCCTCTTACCGCCACGATATGTTGTGCATCCTGATTCCCAAGATTGTGACCATCTCTACCACATACCACATGTGTAAGCAACCAAAACAAACGATATCCTACAAAGGATCTCTTCATTGAGGGGAAAGTTCATTGGTTGGGGATATAACGGGTTCTCAGGTTCCGAGGGTTGCGCGGGATTTAAGGCTTTCAGATAGCTGTCCATAAAGACATATCCGAGTTTAGCCCCGTAACCATACGAATCGGGTACGATGATTCCGATGTCTGCCATTATCTTATTGAATCGTTTTGGGAGGAGGACATCTCTCACGAGAACCCAGATAGCCGGGATGCCAGAAAACGCATTCAGGATCAAATCGGTCCTAAAGCACGGGTCCCTGTATTCACGCTCCCCATCCATCATACCCCTTTTGTAAGTTGATATTTCGTTTTAGGATAACCGGTATCAATACCAGTGTCAATACATCTGGCAAATTCATCATCGCCGGCGACACGCACAGGCGCTTCATCGACCCGAGCACCATCGACAATATCCAATTTGTCAAGCCGATGGACGGCCGCTCATTCATGTTAGCCAGGAGATGGGAATTGGAAGAGAGATTATGCCGGGAGATGGTTCCAATGCGGGTTTTGAGTTTGAGGCAAAAGAAAACCCCTATAATTAAAGGCTAAGAATTACAGAGGTTTTGTAATTTATTGATTTTATTTGGTGCCGAAGGCGGGACTTGAACCCGCACGGGCGTGGCCCACTACCCCCTCAAGATAGCGTGTCTACCAAATTCCACCACTTCGGCAAATAGGTCCGTGTTACGGTTTCGTCTCAGTTGCGCTGCCAGGCGCGGGCGTTGGCGCCGGGGCCGAGCCTGTCTCTGCTGCCGGCACTTGCGCGGGTGTGACATCTTCCATGACGGAAGATCTGCCTCCCTGGCTAAATAAAAATGAGAGCCCCAGAGAAGTCAGCATAAATACCACGGCGACAATGGTCGTCACCTTATGGAGGAGGGTGGTGGCGCCGGCGCTCCCGAAAACGGTCTGGCTGGACCCTCCAAAGGCCGCACCCATGCCGGCGCCCTTTCCCTTTTGTAAAAGTACAATCAGGATCAATGCCACGCATATGCAAACATGCAGGATAACAATGACAGGTACCATTGAGTTGTCTCTTTCCGGCAACACGCCTCGCCTTTAGGGGAGCGTTGCCACCGATGTAATGTTCATGTCTTCAGTGGGTTCCAGACGGCCACTCCAGGATGGATGGCAATCTGAGCATTTTAATCAAATCCAATCATTTTGCAACAAAAAAAGTACCCGTTCACGGGTTCAAAGGTTCCCCGCTGGAGCGGGAAACCCGGAACCTGTGAGAACCCTTGCCCCAAAAACAGCCCCAGTAAATATCTACCGGCAGAGCCGGTAGCTTTGTGAGGGCCCCTGGAAGGGGCCTTTGTTTAGTCTAAATCCGGGAAACTTTCTTGGCTTTGATCTCCCGCTTCTTGGTGCGTTATGCATTC
>Ga0172370_10003720_pt1 | contig 20970 bp, 10 predicted proteins | sample LakKiv5m_FD_114538 | JGI IMG/M metagenome (GOLD analysis project Ga0172370, IMG submission 114538) | Freshwater microbial communities from Kabuno Bay, South-Kivu, Congo - kab_022012_11.5m | ecosystem: Environmental > Aquatic > Freshwater > Lake | place: Democratic Republic of the Congo...
CAGACGGCAAATCGGCGGCATTCGCAAGATCATGCCGCTGGGCCTGTCGGACTCGCTGGAATTTAATTGGCCGCTGCGGGACATGGCCGGCTCGGTGGAATTGGAAGCAATCCTCGATCCCAATAATCGTATCGATGAGGTGGATGAGAACAACAACCGGCAGACAGCTCTGGTGACGGTGCTTTCGAGTCGGATTCAAATAATTGCCCCTTCGAATCAAGCTCTAATCCCGCTTGGAACTACAAGTCTAAAAGTAATAAATCCTCAAAATTTAATTAGCCAATCTCGATTGATATTTGAAGCAGATACGACATCAGGTTTCAACAGCCCGTTGTTCTTGTCGTCGGGCCCTGTTCAGACCCATCCATTGTTCACTTCTTGGCAGTTGTCTGCACTAATTCCAAGCGCCTACTATTTTTGGCGCGCCCGGAATTATGACGACAATTCAAGCGCTGCTTGGGCCGAGGGGTCGTTCTTCACAAGCCTTGCAAACGAGTTTGGTTGGTTTCAAGGTCATGAGCAGCAGTTCAAAATGGACACAAGATTCCGAATCTCTGTACATGGGAACTCAGTACGACTATCCAGATTCGACCTCGAGCTTTATGCCGAGTCAGCCGGTTATTTTGATGGCAATTTTGCCAGAATACTTGTCGGTTCAAAGCCTCAAATTGAACCGAAACGCGGACATAATGTCGTGGTCGTGAACTGCACAAAGGGACTGGTTGAAAGTGCCAGATCATTCGATACCTATGAAAGTCCTATTGCTGCAGATTACATGGCCGATATTATCAATGGCGTGACTACTGGGAGTTATGTATTGATTGCGGTCAAAGACGAGGGCTCAGTTAGCATGACAGAGAAAGCCTATCAGGCGTTAGAAGGCATCGGTAGCTCTCTTTGTCGTCAGGTTGGCCCGAGAGATTCATGGGCGATCATTGGAGTGAAGGGTGCTGCTTTGGGAAGCGTGCCGGAAACGCTGGTGAAGAGTAGAGAGGGGACGGCCGTCGCGTATGACAGTTTGAGCCTGTATAGTGCAAATGGCAAACTAGTTTCGACTGAGATCGGGCCAGCGAAAGACTGGAAAAGGGCCGCATGGGAAGTTGTGATCCCGCAGTCCTGCAATCTCACTATTAGTGTGATTGGATATGATCAAATACGGGCAAGCGCGGACACCCTTGTTCGCGACTATGCAGAAAGTAATTGGGTAGAACTTTCCTCTGTGGATTCAAAGCGATATCCATATCTTAAGCTGATCGCAAACATGTCGACCACAGATGATCGGGTCACACCAGTTCTAAATCAGTGGCAAGTCACCTACGATCCGGTGCCGGATTTGGCCATCGGGCCGCAGGCGTTTACCCAGAGCGCCGATACCGTTTTAATTGGGGAATCGGTGCGGTTGCAGTTGCAGGTGCATAACATTGGTCAAGCCCCAACGGATAGCGTGGAGATCCGATTCGAAGAGTCGGATCCAATCTCCGGAAGGAAAATCTTTGCTTCGCAAACGTTGAATCAAACGATAGCGGTGGACAGCTTCTTGACCGTCGAACAGACTTGGTCATCCCAAGGGAAGAACGGGCTGAAACAGTTGTACGTCACCGTGGATCCATCGAATCGGAAAGCCGAGCTGAGCGAATCCGATAACAACATTTCTACCAGCGTCTTTGTGCGCGCGGATACCAGCCGTCCACAAATCCAAGTCACCTTTGATGGTCGCACGATTCTTTACGGCGATTTGGTTGCTGCCCGGCCCAGCATTTTGGCGCGCATTGTCGATAACAGTCCGGTAGCCATCACGGACACTTCCGCCGTGCATGTCTTGTTGGATGGCGAACGCATCCCCTTTGCCAACAGCCTGGGCATCCTCAGCCTCAGGCCTGCCGATGAAACGGATGAGGCTCGCGGCCTGATTCACTTTACTCCTACTCTCAAAGATGGCGACCACACCTTGGAAATCCTCGCTTCCGATGCCAGCGGCAACCGCATCTATCATCGCGACGATTTCCGCGTCATCAGCGAGCTGCGCTTGCTGCGAGTGATGAATTACCCAAATCCCTTTTATGGTTCCACCGATTTCACCTTTGATCTGACCCAGCCGGCAAAAGTGACCGTCAAGGTATTCACCGTCGCCGGGCGGCTCATCGCCGTTTTGGAGGAAGGTTGGCTCAACGCCGGCTTTAATGCCGTCCACTGGCCCGGGCGCGACCAAGACGGCGACGATCTGGCCAATGGCGTCTACATCTACAAAGTCTTCGCTACGACGGAGAATGAGAAGGCGGAAGAAGTCAGCAAGCTGATTGTAATGAGGTGAGGGAGTAAGGCTATTAGGCTGAAGACTGTTAGGCTGTTAGGGGGCTGATAGGCTGTAGGCTGTAGGCTGTTAGACTGTTAGGCTGTTAGGGGGAGGCTGATAGGCTGTTAGGGGTTAAGGCAAGGCTCGCCCACTTACCCAACTGTCATGGAAGTATCTTTTCAATTCGCCGAAACGGATCGCCGAATACAACCAACTCTGCCTGCCATAACCCTGTCCGTCCAGCGGGAATCTCGCCACCCACCCGACTGTCATGCTGGCAGCATCTTTTCACCAACTCTGACAGGGTTTGGAACCCTGTCAGAGTTGGTGAGACAGGAAAAAATCCCATAGAAAAAGCCCTTGCCTTTGATGACGGCATTCGCTACTATAAGGCATAACCGTCAGCAGTTTAGCTTGGTTACGTAGCCACAAATAATTTATATACTCACGAGTATTATACTCTAGAGTATATAAAAGAAGGAGAACATGGAATTCATCGACCGAGCGCAGGAATTGGCGTTTTTCGAGAGCAAGTGGCAAGAGCCGAACGCTCAGCTAATTGTACTCTGGGGAAAACGCAGAGTAGGCAAGACTGAGCTGGTCACCCAGTTCATCAAGGACAAGCCGCACGTCTATTTCTTAGCCGAGAGCACCAGCGACCAAGATCAACTGAAGCGGTTTTCGGCAGCCGTTGGCAGACACTTTAATGAGCGATTGCTGGAAACAAGAGGCTTCAGTGATTGGCAGGAGAGCTTTGAGTATATCCAGGCAAAAAGCCAGCGCATTGCCATTGTAGTCGATGAGTTCCCTTACCTAATCAGCTCTAATCCGGCCATTGGCTCGATTTTCCAGAAAGGATGGGATCAGCACCTCTCCAAGGGCAAAAGCTTTCTCGTCCTCATGGGCTCCAGCATGGCGATGATGGAGAACGAGGTGCTCGGCTATCGTGCGCCGCTGTATGGCCGGCGAACTGGGCAATGGCGAGTGGAGCCGATGACATTTGCCGCGGTGAGAGGTTTCAGAAAAGATCGCTCGTTTGAGGACTGTCTGTGCCATTATGCCGTTGCCGGAGGTATTCCGGCCTATTGGCTACAGTTTGATCCTAAAAAGGATTTTACCGGTAATATAAGGGAGCGCCTTCTCAGGAAGGGCCAGTTCCTTTACGATGAAGTAGAGTTTGTTCTGCGCGAAGAGCTACGGGAACCGCGCTATTATTTTGCCTTATTGCAGGCTATCTCGCAAGGAAAACGGAAACTGGGCGAGATTGTGAACGCTACCGGCCTAAGTCAGCCGGTTGCCAACAAGTACTTGGCAGTGCTTGGCGACTTGAAAATTGTGGAGAAGGAGTTGCCGGTGACCGAGGATAAACAACTCAAAAGCAAAAAAGGTCTTTACCGGATAACCGATGAGTTTTTTCAATTTTGGTTTCGCTACGTGTTTCCCCGCCGGGGCGAGTTGGAAATGGGCCGCGTCGAGGAAGTGGCAAAGGACATCATTGCCGATTTGCCCCAATACTTGTCTTGGAGCTATGAAAAAGTAGCAAAAGAAATGCTCCTGATGAATGCCCAATACTTCTTTCCATTTTCAGCCATAGGCCGCTGGTGGGACAGAAACGAAGAAATTGACCTTGTCGCCATAAACCCGCAGTTCGATAGCATTCTCTTTGCTGAAGTCAAATGGAGCAAGAATCAAGTGGGGATAGACGTCTACGAGGCGCTGAAGCGTAAGGCCCAGCAAGTGCAGTGGGGCACGGAAGCGAGAAAGGAATACTATTGCCTCTTCAACCGATCAAGGTTTACCAATGCCCTGGTGCAAAGAGCGAAAAAGGATGGTGTAAGACTCTTTAAGAAGGATGAACTTATTAATTGAGCTCGCTTGAGAACGTTCGATAGGTTAAGAGTCTCCAGCCACGGTCGAGCATCACCCAAAAAGATCGTTTAACGAGGCTGTTGCGAAAGTGTGATCATCACAGTCTATGGCTGTGTTCGATCATAATCGCCAGTTTTACATGATCAGTCACTTCACTGGCCGGACAGGAACTCTCAGGACACTTCGTTTGCACCAGGTGAATTTGCCCTATCCATCTTCGTCTGAACCCGGTTAATAGTCTTGCTCCAAATGGTTTTGCATGATTCGTCATGGCCCGAAGCGAGTTTGAACTCTGATAGGGTTTTGAATCCTGTCAGAGGTGATTTTGCTTCCAAAATGAAACAGAGCCGCCGGTCAATTACAGGCATGAAACCGGCGTTCGTCATCTTGAAAAAGATGGCTGAAACAAATGCGATGGGTCGGCGATTGCAGCCTTCATTTCCTCGTCTTTCTTGACACAACACGCCCGCGGAGCCAGAGCCTTCATCACAGAACGGTATAATATTTGTTGCAGTCTGCCCGTCTAAATTCCCGCCAAACTTTTTTACGCATCTTAATCATTATTGGAGTACATTAAGCAAGCCACGCGCAGGGAATGATAGATAGAATGAGCAGTCGTTTCCCTGCTGTCTTTGTGAATATCCCTTTGGTGTAAAACCGGAACCGCTTTTCAGCACGATTGGAGGATGTGGTAATGAAACAACATTTCTCAACTATCTTTGTGATTGTACTCTGCCTTTTCCTTTTGCTTTCTCACTCGACGCTCTTGGCGTCCAGGTTCATCGTCACCAACACCAATGATAGCGGCTCCGGCTCGCTGCGAGCGGCATTGACCGATGCGAACTCTCACGCGGGACCCGATACGGTGCTGTTCAACATTCCGCTGAGCGACGCAAATTATGCCGATGGCGTTTGGGTCATCAAGCCGCAGACCGTGCTACCCAACCTCGAATCCGGCAACACCTTCATCGATGGGACGAGTCAGACCGCCAATCGCGGAGACTTGAATGTCCTGGGGCCGGAAATCGCCATCAACGGGCAGAACATCGCCGGCTTTACCAGCGTTGGTTTTTATGTTTCTTCCTCTGGCAACAAGATTAAAGGCCTGACAATCGTCAATTTTTCCAGCTACGGCATTCGCGTCACCGGGCCGTCGGCGCAGCAAAATGTCATTGAAGGAAATTACATTGGCATCAATGCTACGGGTAACGGCCATGCTCCCAACGGCTGGTCCGGCATTGCTCTGGAAAGCGGCGCGGCCCAAAATATCGTCGGCGGCGACACGGAGGCAAGCCGCAACGTCATCTCCGGTAACGGCAATTTTGGCGTAAGCTTGAGCGGAAGTGGAGTGACTGAAAACGTCGTCAAAGGCAATTACATCGGCACTGCTGCCGACGGAAGCAGTCCATTGGGGAACGGCTGGTACGGCGTGAACGTGGAAAACGGCGCGACCAAGAATACCATCGGGCCGAACAACGTTATCGCGCACAACATTCGCAACGGCGTGTACGTCACAGGCAGCGCTACGCTGAACAACACCATCACGCGCAACTCCATCCACAGCAATGCCCTCACCGGCATCGAAACCGAGAGCGGCGGCAACGCCCAGTTGGCTCCGCCGACTTTTCTGCGTCATGACGGAAACACTGTCTACTATTCGACGCTGGCAAATGCTAAGGTAGAGATTTTTTCCGACCGCCAGGACGAAGGCGCGCATTTCGAAGGCAGCGTGACAGCCGGCAGCGACGGCACCGCCGTTTGGACCGGAAATCCCCAAGAGGACAACGTCACCGCCACAACCACGGAATTGAACGGCAACACTTCCGAGTTTTCGCTGCCGCAGCGCATTATTCCATACACTGTCGTGACCACTGCCGACACCGGCTTAGGATCGCTGCGCTGGGCCATCGAGGGCGCCAACGCCAATCCCGGCCCGGATAGCATTCTGTTCGCCATTCCCAAAACGGATGCGAACTTTGGCGGCGGAATTTGGCGTATTCGACCCAACTCGGCTTTGCCGGCAGTGGCAGACAATAAAACGATCATCGACGGCAATTCCCAAGCCCGCCTCATTCAAAATACCAATGCGGTCGGCCCGGAAATTTTCTTGGACGGCAGCTCATTGATTAGCGCCGCCAGCGGCTTGAGCATCACCTCGGCGCAGAACGTAGTTCGTGGATTGGGTTTGGTGAACTTCAGTGAAAACGGCTTGAGCATTTCCGGAACCGGCGCGCGCGGCAACGTAGTGATTGGCAACTTTATCGGCGTCGGCGCCAATGGCGCCATCGCCAATGCCAACAATAGCTGCGGAATTTTATTGAAGGGTGCGGGCGCCAAAAACGTCATTGGCGTCGAGACCGAGGGCGATCGCAATCTCATCTCTGCCAACCGGAAAAACGGCATTCAGATCGAAGGGGCGGACAGCACCGTCGTCAAGGGCAATTATATCGGCTGCGATGTGACAGGGACCACCAAGCTGGGCAATACCGGCAGTGGCATTTATCTGACTGGCGCCAGCACCAATGCTTCCATCGGAGGCGCTGCCGCCAATCAGGCCAACGTTCTTACGGCGAATACCGAGCATGGAATTCTCTTGAACGGCAGCTCGGTGAAGAGCAACAAGATACTTGGGAACTTGATCGGCACGAACCAGGGCAAGACCTTGGATTTGTCCAATGAAAAATACGGCGTGTATTTCAGCGGCGGGGCTTCCGACAATACCCTTGGCCCGAACAATACCATCATGTTCAACAAAAAGCACGGTGTGGGCGTTTCCGGCAATACCACGCTTAAGAATCGTATCACGCAAAACTCCATCTCGAAGAACGTGCTGACCGGCATAGAGCACCTTTTAGGTGGAAACGCTAACATGGCGGCTCCATTGGACGTGCGGGTCGCCGGCAATCAAGTTACCGGCAAGGCCTCGGCTGGCGCCACATTGGAAATCTTTTCGGACAATGCCGAGGAAGGCGCCTTGTACGAAGCCACTGTGACGGCCACAGCCCAGGGAACTTTCGCCTGGCAGGGCACTCCGCAGGGACCGAGCGTGACGGCCACGGCAACGGACAATCAGGGAAACACTTCGGAATTTTCCCTTCCGTTTCACACGGTGCCATTTATCGTCACCACTACTTTGGATTCGGTGGAGGGCAGCTTGCGCTGGGCTATCAACGGCTCCAATCTGACACCCGAGCCGGACGTGATCGAATTTAACATTCCCAAGAGCGACCCCAACTACGACGCGGCGGCCGGCGTTTGGCACATCCTGCCAAAGAAAATTTTGCCGATTTTAACCGGCGGACAAACAGAGATCGACGGCAGCAGCCAAACGCGCAATCAAGAGGACACCAACGCCAATGGCCCAGAGATTCTGATAGACGGCGCACAAGCGGGGAACGTGCATGGCCTGCAGGTCAAATCCGCTAATAACTGGCTGCATGATTTTGCCATTGGTCGCTTCGTTCAGAATTGCATCGTGTTGACCGGTGCGGAAGCGAAAGAAAACAAGATCACTGGCTGCTATGTCGGCCTGGCTCCCAATGGAACGGACGCGCTCTCTTTGGAAGGCTGGAACGGCATCGTCGTTACCGCGGGCGCGAGCGCAAATGTTGTTGGAGGTGCGACGCTCAAGGAGCGCAACTTTGTCAGTGGCAATAAGCTGCACGGCATCAACATCGTGGGAGTCGAGTGCCGGGAAAATGTGGTCATTGGGAACTATGTCGGCACGGACATTACCGGCATGCTTTCGGTGGGCAACAAGACCGACGGCATTCATTTGGAAAAAGGCGCGGTGCATACTCGCGTTGGTGGCTTGACTCCGCAGGAACGCAACCTCTGCTCCGGTAATGGGCGAACGGGAATTCGCTTGGAGGGCGTTGGTGCGGATAGTAATTTGATCGTGGGCAATTGGGTCGGACTCACTGCGGATGGCGCTGATAGCCTGTTCAACGGCGAAGCGGGAATTATCTTGGGAAATCAGGTGGCTTATAACATCGTTGGCGGATCGGAAAAGGGCGCCGGCAACTTGGTTTCCGGCAATCATTCCAGCGGCATTCAGATTCGCGGCGCAACCGAGCACAATACGGTTATTGGCAATATCGTCGGTCTGGACGCTACCGGAACAAAGCTTCTCGGCAATGCCCATCACGGCATCTATGCTTTTGGGGGTGCTTCCAATAATGAAATCGGTCCCGGTAACGTCATCTGCGGCAATGGGCGATGGGGCGACAACTGGTGCGGCATCATGATCACCGACATGCTGTCCCATGATAATAAGGCTTTCGGCAATTACGTCGGCATCAAGCCGGACGGCACGCCGATGGGAAATGTGAATAGCGGCATCGGAATGCAGAACGGCGCTACCAAAAACACCGTCGGTCCGAATAACGTTATCGCCTACAACGGCGGGGACGGCGTTTGGCTTTCGGGAGCAAGAACCCAGTACAATGTTATCACCAAGAACTCGATCTTCGCCAATACAGGAAAGGGAATCGAAGAAATTCAAGGCGCCAATTTGGAGCTGCCGCCCCCGGTTGTTATCATTGATCGCGACCGATGGGTTACGGGCCAGGCGCTGCAGTATTCCGTCATTGAAGTCTTTGCTGGCCCGGATCATCAAGGCAAGACTTTTCTCGCCACCACCAATGCCGATGCCAATGGTCAATTCAAGGTTCAAGTGAGCACCACCGATTCCATCGTCACCACCACGGCGACGGATATTTTGGGCAATACCTCGGAATTCTCCCAGGCCATTTGGACCGCGGTGGAAAAGCGGGAGTCCTCCAACTTGCCGACCAAGTTCGCACTGGAGCAGAACTATCCCAATCCGTTCAATCCCAGCACCACGATTTCCTTCGATCTGCCTAAGGCGGAACACGTCACTCTAGAAGTATTCAACATCCAAGGACAGCGCGTCGCCCGCGTGGTGAACCGGGACATGACTGCCGGGCGGTATGATGTCTCCTGGCAAGCCACGGATGAAGCTGGGCGTGCGTTGCCGAGCGGAACTTATATGTCTGTTTTAAAAGCCGGTAATTTTACGGCGAAGAGAAAGATGATGATCCTCAAGTAAAACGACAAAGCCCGTGAGAGATTGATGGCTCACGGGCTTTTGTAATCTTGAAAAGGGTTAAATATAAGTAATTGTCATCCGCGTTTCCCCAGACTTGCAGTAGTGTAAAGAGGTATTATAGAGGTTTCGTAACTCACCATCAAAATTAAATCAGCAGCTAATCTGGACTTAAAAGTGTAGAGGTCCAAATGAAAAGCAGCAGGGTCATCTCTCATAATTGCCTTCCCCAAGGCAATCTCCTCATCGCGAAAGCGCATTCAAATCCGCACTACAGGAATTTCTTCTCGAATTGCCTCAAGTGCATGGTTCTCTCCTGGGGGTAGAAATGGACCTTTCCTATCAAAAGTATCTTGACGACTTTTTAGATCTTTGGAATAAAGAGCTTGAAAAGGAGGGGAAAGCAGGCTTTGATAAGGGTCTTGAAACAGACCTGCTGTCAGACATGTTTCTCTTATTCAAGCGCTACCGGGATGTCTATCATAATTCATCCCTGCTTTATTTTTGTCGTGAGCGATCTCCTTTTGTGATTTTTTCTTTCCTTGGAACGATATTCTATTATTATAAACGCGATTGGGAAAAAACTTGGAAGCTTGTTGAAAAGTTATTCGACTTTTCTTTGCCCAAGGATCTAAGAACATTGTTTGAGAGAGAAGTTGGTTCTTGGCTCGTTCAAAAGGAAGTTAAATTGAAAAGCAGACCCTTAGATCCAGAACCATCGGCCAATGGCATAAAGCATAAGAAGAGAGGAAAAGGGCAAAGGGAACCGGAAAAGAGACGCGGCAGACCTCGAGGTGCGCACGGCGCTAACGAAACATCAGCAATAAAGGGTAAGACCTGCGCACCTAAACCCGAAATTATCTGCTGGAAACGAGAGCGACAATGGATAATTAGTGTAGAGGTGCCAGATGAGATTCTAGAAAAAGCTGAATTGTCGGTCATTCAAAACGATTTACCTTTAAGTAGGCGCGAATATAGGGAGGGCTGTTGGGAATTGGCACAAATCCATGGTGAGGTGGCAGTGCAATGGAGGGAGGATGTATTGAGGGAAAAGACGATAGAGTTGAGCGAACAAAATTATCTGACTTTCAAACTAACGGGCGATCGAGGGCGTCGTATCAAGTCCGTTTCAACCGGATCCTACCTTGTTGTTGCTCCTGAATTGTGGGAAAACGATGAAGAATTGTCAGGCCTTTTGCCTTTGGCGACTGAGGTAACGTCTATTCCAGGCTATCTGGGACATAGTTATGAGCTTGATCAAGTCAGCAATCGAAAAATTGCTTTCAAGACTCCAGAGGGTAAGGCAGTTTTGATTGAGAAAAAAGCAACACGATTCGAATTAGTCGGCAATAAGCTGGATGAAGCAAGCGAAGGAATGGGACCTTTATTTGGGGGAAGCCCACCTAAAATTCGTTCCTTGGACGGTCAAGAATGGGAGAACATTGAGAAAGTCGTCGTTTTCGAAGAAGGCATCGGAGGTGGTAACTGGAGCTTGGCCTTTGCTCCTGAAAAAGGGTACACGAAGCAAGTACTTCCTCCTGAGATAGGAGCACGAAAAGGAGGGTGGTATTCTCTCAGATTTTATGACGGGGAAAATGATCTCATAGAAAGCATGGACTTTAGATTTTCAGTTGCATTGAGAGAAATCAAAATACTCCAGCAACCTCCACTGCCGTTTGAAGGCGGAGGTGGACCTGTGTTTGTCGAACTTTTCCACGAACCTCGTTTCTCCATGAAGCCAGCGGATATGCAGGCTTCTGAGGTGCAAGTGGAAAGCACCTCCGAAAGGACACTATTGACAATCCCAGCAAATCCGACTTTTGATGAGACACACTGGCTTATTGGACAGGACACGGAGGGGTTCATCGCAATATCCATTCTGGTAGAACGGATTTGGTGGGCGTTAAGCGATGAGAACGAAATTCCGCTTGAATGGAAGGACACCCATTTGTGTCTGTCGAGAGAGAATTTTGCCGCAACCTCCACCATGGCTGTTTGGATTAGAACTCCGAAGCCAGACTGGGTTCGTGAAGTCAATATAAGCGTTGGAGAATCCGCGGCTCGCCGTTTTGCTTTGAGACATAAGGAACATGTTGCTGTAATTCCTCTTCGCGAATTTTGTGACTGTCAAGAATTACGAGGGCTAAGTTCTACGACCTTGATTATGTCGATTTCTTACAAAGGAGCAAATTACAGTAAATGTATTGCAGAAATAACCTTAAATGCTGGCTGCAACTATTGCGATTATGAATCAACTGATTTGGGAAAGATAATCAGTCATGTAACAACCGAGCATATGAATGAAATCTTTAGACTCTTGACATATGATGAATTGCGAACTAGAGTTTCTTCTCTTCCCCCTGCCATATACCAATGCCACCATTGTAAGTTTTACGTTGCATCTGATGATTGGAGAAACCCTACCAGTTCTATAATCAATCACATTGAAGATTGTCATAACGATCACGTGGGAAATGGCCCACCAAAGATATGGTATCGAGTTGTTTTGGACGCTCTCGAAATTCGTGATAACCTGCTAAAAGATATAATGCTCATTCATAAATGCACTATTTGTGGCCGAGAATTTGAGGAAACCAATTCAGAGGACATGGGAGAACACATATTCGTGAATCATTCCAGTGAGATATGTACCCTTCGATAAGGAACAACAAATGGATCATGTTCAATTGTCCCGCCAAGTTGAAGAAAGATACCGACGCTATTTGGCTACAACCTTCTATTTCAAAGATCCCGCGCTTCGCATGTCCTTTGAGGATGCACTTAACTCCGGGCATCTGGTTAAGGGTCCCTACCTTGAAGGCACACCTGTGTTCAAGCGAGGTCAAACGCCGCGCATATTGTTCCAGAATTTACTGAAAAGCCAGCCTGAGAAAAAATTCTTGAATGCGGTCAATCCGGATAGATCTCTGTATCAACATCAGGAAGAAGCAATCCAAAAAGTGTTTAATGAACACAATGTGATTGTCGCTACTGGAACTGGAAGCGGCAAGACTGAGTCCTTCCTTTACCCGATTTTGCTCCATCTGTATCAGGAATGCCAAGCGGGTCAGTTGTGCCATGGAGTGCGTGCATTGATTCTTTACCCCATGAACGCGTTGGCGAATGATCAACGCGACCGTCTTGGAGAAATCAGTAGCAAGCTAAAGGAGGCTAGATCACCTTTTCAATTCACCTTCGGACAGTATATTGGTGAAACGCCGGAAGATGAAAGTGATTCGAGGCGTCATGCCCGCGATCATATTATGAACAGATTATCAGGAGAGTTGGTTTTGCGCTCCCAAATGCGAAACACACCTCCTCACATTTTACTTACAAACTACTCAATGCTCGAGTACCTATTACTTCGCCCCGATGACAGTCCTCTTTTCGACAAAGGCCGTGCTCAATGGTGGAAGTTCCTCGTGCTCGACGAAGCTCATCAGTATCGAGGCTCAAAAGGCATTGAGATGGCGATGCTACTTCGACGACTCAAAAGGAGATTGCGAGAAGGAGGCCGCACAAAGCCATTTCGATGTATTGCCACAAGTGCGACACTGATGGGTGAGCCAGGAGACAAAGCAACCGTAGCGCAATTTGGTTCTGATTTGTTTGGTGAAGAGTTTCTTGAAAATGATGTGATATTAGGTGAAGCCGAACCAATACCCGAGCTCTGCCCAAAATCTCTGGACTATGACGACTATCGGTTTCTCAAAGAAGCCCTCGATGGAAAAAGCACAGAAGCCAGAATTCGTCTTATTAACCTGGCGACCAAGCTCGGGGTGCCACTTCCAGGAAACGAAGACCTGCCTAAAGGTATCGGTAGGCTCCTTCAACATGACCTTCGAACCACACAACTGCGTCGCTGCATCACCAGCAACCCAATGGAATTTAGTAATATTGCTAATGGCATCTTTGGTGACCTGCCGGATGAAAAAAGGGTAATTGCTTTGGCCGAGTTAGTCGAGCTTCTTGTCCAGACCAGCGATCCATCATCTGACGCGCCTCTTTTGTCAGCGCGATACCACCTTTTCCTACGATCACTTGAAGGGGCCTTTGTCTCACACTGGCCGCAAAAAAAGGTCTTTCTTGATCGCAAATCTGTAGGTGAAGCAGGTACAGCCTTTGAAATTGCACTGTGTCGAGAATGTGGTCAACATTATTTTGTAGCTAAAATCCAAAGCGGCAAAATCGTTGAAGCGAATCGCGATCCCAGTCATGTTGACTTTGGGGCTTTTTTCTTCCGACCGATTGAGAAAATTAGAGAGAATGTGGAAGACGAAGAGGATGAAGCAATCGATACCAACAATAAGCGGGAATTTCAATTGTGCACCAGATGTGGCGCAATTGCGCGGGCTAAACCGGACTGCGGACATGAACAAATCATTCGCGTAATTAAGGAGGATTCACCCGACGATGAAGACAAGGCAGATCAGATAAAAAAATGTGGCGCTTGTGGGTATAGTGCTGCTGGTCGCGATCCGGTCAGAGAGGTTGTTCATGGGACAGATGGTCCCCATGCCGTCGTCGCAACGACGCTTTATCAGAATTTGCCAGAAAATCGAAAGAAAATACTTGCCTTCGCCGATGGGCGACAAGAGGCTGCGTTTTTTGCATGGTATTTGGAAGAATCATATAAGGATATCCAGGTCCGCAACACATTTCGTCAAATAGTGCAAAGCTTTACTACCTATCCCACTGAGGGAATTTCTCTGCGTACTCTAGCGGATAAAGCTTTCTGCGATTATTACGACGCATTCAAAGTGCGCGAATCTGATGATGAGCCTATGATACGTAAGAGTATCTGGCGCGCAGTCTATAGAGAATTCTTAACCGACGAAGAACGGATCTCTCTCGAAGGCGTAGGGCTGATACGTTGGTCGATAAAGTGGCCGGTCTGGTTCAAGCCGCCAGAAGTTTTTGGAAAGCCTCCTTGGTCGTTAGATGAACAGGAGGCTCAGAATCTAACACTAATGCTTTTAGATTCAATGAGAACGGACAGAGCCGTCGAGATACAAACAGAGAGCGGAGTAACGCTAAACTGGAGCGATCTGGGTTTGCTGGCCACTCAGACATGCTTCCGCGTTGGTCGGGCTGCACGTCCGCGGGGATTCAGTAACTGGCCTGTGAAAAGTTGGGACGGTGTGGGCCACTGGGACAACTTGATGCGAACCAAGCGCACCATGTTTCTAACTCAGATTCTAATGAAAAGTGGAATTCCCGAGGACGCTGCAATTGAGCAAGCAGTCATAACCTTGCGAAAACTCTGGGAGGATTTACAGCAGCGCGAACACTCTATACGCTCAAGAGAGCCTCTGCTACAGTCAGTGCCCAAATATGATGCTCGAAGGTTGAACCCAAATTGGTGGCGCTTGTATCCAATCTGCAATGCAGACCAGGTTGTTCGGTGTGATACTTGCGGATGCTTAAGTAGTACTTCGGTTCGTGGAGTATGTCCGAAGATTTCTTGCCATGGAAGTTTACATGAAGTCCGTGTAAAAGATCTGGAGCTAAACCATTACCGGATTCTCTATGAGGCGTACCTGCCGAGCTATTTACGAGTGGAGGAACATACCGCGCAGCTAGCGAAAGAAATTGCGAGAGAATTTCAACACGAGTTCAGAACTGGTAAGATTCATGTTCTTAGCTGCTCGACAACATTCGAATTGGGCGTGGACTTGGGCGATCTTGACACTATTTTCCTTCGCAATGTACCACCTGAAGCTTTTAATTACGCTCAGCGAGTTGGACGAGCAGGGCGCAGACGTGGATTCCCTGGATTTGCCATTACATATTGCCGACGTAATCCTCATGATCTTTATCACTTCGCCGAACCTGAACGGATGCTCAGAGGCAAGGTTCATCCTCCTGTTCTGAGCTTGCAGAACGAGAAAATCATTACGCGACATATTGCTGCGACTGCGTTGTCGCGTTTTTTCAGAATGTTTCCTGAAAGGTTTAAGACCGTGAGTAGCTTTTTGGGCGATATGACCAATCCTTTAGGTGTTCCCGATTTTAATGCCTTTCTCAATCAGAAACGAGGTAATTTAGAAGGAACACTAAAAGTTATTGTCCCTTTAGACATGCAAACTAAGGTAGGATTAAGTGATGGCCGATGGATTGAGAGAATCGCTGGATCGACTATCAAAATAGCAGGCTCTACGAAGGGCGAGGATGAAAGTAGGCTTTTTCTTGCCGAAGAAGAAGCCTCAAGCGACTACAAGAAAGTGATTGGACTCGAGGAGGAATCCAGAAATAGGAGAGACTACGGAAGAGCAGAATGGGCACAGAAGAGGGCAAATACAATCGCCATGGAAGACGTACTTTCTTTTCTATCTCGCAAGGCGGTAATTCCCAAATATGGCTTTCCAGTCGATGTTGTCGAATTGGACACTCAAAGGACGCAGCAAAATCAAGAGGCGTCCGAGGTCTCGCTTCAAAGAGATCTTAGCATAGCAATTTCTGAGTTTGCACCAACAAGCAAACTGATAGCAAACAAGAAGGAGTGGACTTCCTACGGAATTAAGAGAGTGGCAGGAAAAGAGTGGGAACGGAAATACTATAAGCGCTGTGCTCGGCATAATGTTTTCTTTCAGTGGGCTAAAGGCGAACCGGAACCTCCAACACCGTGTGATGACCGATTGGCTGTATTCGAATATGTTATTCCCCGCTTTGGTTTCTTGACGGATCGTGACAAACCTAAGAATCCGACCTCTCGTTCCCTTAAAGTCTTTACAACACGTCCTTATTTCGCAGGTTCTCTTGGGACTGACCTCGGCACCGTCGTTTGGCCCTTGCACTCTCCGTTGGTAAGCTTGAAAAAGTCTTGCCCAGGCCGCATGCTCGTACTTTGCGAAGGCCGGCGCGGTAGCGGATTCTATATTTGCGACGCATGTGGTGCCGGATTCCGGAAAAGGGAGAAAATTCATAGTACTCCATTAGGTCAAGAATGTCATGGGAAGCTTGACAATGTCTCGTTGGGACACGAATTCGTGACCGATGTTCTCCAGCTTCAGTTCCATCTTAAACCTGAAGATGGGATAGAACCTATTTGGTTCGCATACTCACTTGCCTTTGCACTGGTCGAAGGTGCTGCTGAGGTCTTGGAAGTGCCTTCAATGGATCTTAGCGCGACTGTAGCGCATACGGAAGAATATTCCGTGCCTCCCATTGTCCTTTATGATAATGTTCCGGGTGGCGCGGGGCTTGTTGCCAGACTTGAAATCAAGAGGGAGCTTGATGCTTGTTTGACTGCCGCACTGAAAAGAGTCAGCGGAATCTGTGGTTGTGATGAAAATACGAGTTGTTATGGATGCTTGAGAAACTATAGAAATCAATTCGCTCATCAATACCTTCAACGAGGTCCAGTTTTCCACTACATAGAACGACTATTGTCGAAATGGCACCAATAGCAAAATTGCGATGGAGAGTTGAAAGCATTGGTAGTTAAGGATCGGACTCGCCTTACCTTTCACTGATGCAAAGTGCAGGGCTCGATTGGTCTGCGTGCAAGTTGGCACAAAACCAGTTGGACAAGGCGAGGAGTGTATGAAAAAAGGAACGCAGCTCAAGCTAAAAGAATTTGCGTGGTAAGAAGCATAAGTGCTTGGCCTGCAAAAAATCTTGAAAAATCGTAAAAAAATCTTTACAAAAATGGAAATAAATTGTATCTTCCGATGAAATTGTCAAGTTAACTTGGCAATTCAGCGATAAGTTTCCTCACGAAATTTCTACAATCGTCGGCAATTTTCCTCATTTTAGAAATTATCTAAATGTACTTGGAGGCAATAATGCTTTGGAACGGCTTTGCTATCAAACGAGTCGCCAAAGACAAAAAGGTCTCTTTAGCGTCCTTGGCGACGCAGATTGGGGTGTCTCGCCAGACCGTTAATGATTGGATTAACGGTCAGATCCCAAAAGGTAATCATTTACTGGCACTCTGTCGTCTCTTACGCGAAAAGCCGGAAGCTTTTTTCAAGGAGAATGAGGCAGTCTCCATATCAGTTCCGGCTCATAGGAAAAGAAAAAGCGCCAAAATGAATCCTGAAATGAGACGTCAATCCTTGCAAATGGCGAAAGAGTATGATCTACTTTTTAAGGGAGCACAACAGTCCGAGGTTGTTCCGGTCATTCGCGTGACTGAGCGTACCATGGAGAACGCAGTCAGAATTGCCAACTCATTGCGCTTCCAACTCGGCCTGAGCGCTGACAGAGTCATTGATCTCCGGCATCTATTAGAACTGCTCGATTTGCTCGGTATTTTTCTGATCTTTAGGAAATTTCCTAATTCGATAAAAAGCTATGCATTCTATTCTAAAATATATGGCCATCGAGTGGTCTTTGTTAATACCGATACTAATTTGCTGGATCTATTCTTTCCTTTGCTGCATGAAGCAATCCACGCGACAAGAGATGAAGTTGACAATCATGAAGAATATGAAGAAGAGGAAGAAGAATTTTGTGACAACACGGCATCTTTCATACAGTTTCCAGAAAACTATGTAGAAAACGTCCATGATACCATTAAGGATTTACCCATTGAGAAACAAATTGAAAAGCTAAAGGCATTTTCTCAAAAGTATCAACACTCTCTCTATGGCCTCGTAAAGAGGATAAAAGGGCAATTTCCGGATTTCGAGATAAGTGAGAAACTCATCTGCAAGATTGATACGTTAGGCAGGAAACAGATTCCGTCACTAAGTGCTCGCCTATTTTCAAGCACTGATCCGCGAGATTTTGTGGACGCCATGTTCAAGGCAAGTCCCAAGTTCATGAAACTGGTATCAGCACAGGCCGACAGCCTTACCGATAGAAAGTTAGGCGAGCTTCTTGGATTAGCCAGCGGATTAGATGCTAGAGAAGTTCGCGCATTCATTGAGAAGAAGCTTAGGCTTGACAAGGGGGAATTAGCAAATGCGTACAATATGTGATACCGGCAGTATCATGATGCTCGTCCGAATTGCTCCCGATATGTTCACTGATTCAAGATTTGGCTGTGCGACCATTCCAGAGGTGAGAGAAGAGATCTTTCAGACTCAGCGACTCAAGTCAAAGTATCCTTGGCGTACGCAGTACAAGAAAAACATCGTCCCTTTGAGCACAACCGAAATGCAATCTGCTGAATTTGTGCAGTCTTTCGATGTGATAATAAGCCTGCTTAGCGCCGGGATTATTAATGGAAGAACCAGCAAGTTTTTCAATCTGAGCCATGTCGACCAGAAGGTTGCGGCCGGCACAATCGCCAACAATTGCAGAGTATCGACAGTCGACAAAGAACTGGCCGATTTCTTGTCGCAAGAATTTTCAACGAAAAATGTCAGTCCCCTTGGCTTGCTAAACATCTGGCTCCAAGAGAGATTGCTAACGTGGAATCAAGAAATGCATCTGTTTCTGCAGGATTGGAGTACTTGCAACGAACCTGCGCAACCGAAAAAAGATGTCTGGGAATTCGAAAAAAATACCAACCATCCGTACGAAGGCCCCTAATGCAGTTATTCAAAAGCTCCAACGTGGCGCGAACGGGGTACTCCGACTTTTTGTTCTCATTTGAAAGAATCCCTTTGTGACGAAAGCGAAGGTCAACTTGGATCGACCGGAGAGGACAGTTAATTAGGTTCTATCGATTCTGCAAGGCAGCCCTCCCATAAAAGTTTGTTAGTTTGCAAGGAATGATCAGCATGCAAATAACACAAAGCATAAGCGTTGCGCTTATGGGGATGGCAGAAGCAACCCAACCTTTGCGAGCATTATGTAACCGAATTACGTCTGTGGAGCCCCCATGCGACAAATTCTACAGCTTTGCCTAATCGGTCTTGTCTCTTTGTCAAACTGCACTCGCGTCAATAGGATCGAGCACAGTAAAGGTAAGCTCGTCGTCATCGCGCAGTCCAATGAGCATTTGGCCTTTCCCAGCATCGCCAGGCTAAATACGGGCGAATTGGTATGTGCCTTTCGGCGCGGCAAGGGACATGTGTCGCCGGACGGCAATATCCTGCTTTGCCGCTCTGCTGATAATGGCGTCACCTGGTCGCGCCCGGACACCATCATTTCGACGCCGTTGGATTGCCGCGATGCCTCACTGGTGCAGCTTGCGGATGGCTCGCTCTTGTTCAGCTTTTTTCAAAGCCGATATGACGCCACTGGTAAAATTATTGGCGCAGTGGGTGTGTTTACCTCTCAATCCACGGATGGCGGAAGAACCTGGACAGCGCCACAACAGATTATTATAAACGAGTACGATTGGGCAGCGGTCTCCTCCAAGACTTTGGAATTGCCGGACGGCGCCTTGCTGATGCCGCTTTATGCCGGAAAGGCTGGTTCCAAGAAAGCGGCTTTGGTGGCGATGTCCCGGGATCATGGCCGGACTTTCAACGAGAGATACATCGTAGCATTCGAGGCAAACGGGAACCTCGATTATCAAGAACCCGCGCTGCTTCAGCTATCGGACGGGCGAGTACTCTGCGTCTTGCGCACGGCTGGACAAGGGAATTTCCAGTATCAAAGCTACTCTGCAGATGGCGGAAAAACCTGGAGCAAACCGGAGCGCACGTCCATGCAAGGACAAGCTGCCGGTTTGTTTCTTACCAAGGACAACATTCTCGTATGCGCATACCGCGATTTTTCCCCCAATGGCACCAGTTACGCGCTGAGCTACGATTTAGGATTGACCTATGAGCATGAACATGTCATTCATGCCTTTGGAGGCGATCGGGCGTATCCGGAGATTGTCCCGCTGAGCGATGGTCAATTGCTCTGCTGCTATTATGAAGCGGAAAAGGGAGGCAGTCGGATTTGCGGCTACATTTTTCAGATCAGCCGCCCTGAGACGCCGAAAGGCTTGGAGGCGACCGTTACCAATGATGGAAGTGTTTCCCTGCGCTGGAATGCCGTGCCCGGCGTGCATTATTACAAAATTTTGCGCGAGGCATCTGATAACGCGGCTGGTTTTGCCCGGCAAGATTTTGCCGGCAAACAGATTGCGTCTTCTGCCGAAAACTCTTTTGTAGATGGAAATCTTCAGTCCGGGCACGCCTATCGCTATCAAGTGGCGGCTATCATCAGCAGCTCTGAGCTCATCAAGGACAGCGGAGCCGTGAGCTTGCCGGCGCAGTCTCGGGTTTTGCAAGTCAAAGGCAAGGCTCAAGCTGGGCAGTGAGATTGGTGAAAGACTGTTGATGCAACACAAATTCTCAGGACAATGGCAAGTCGTCAGGATAATATTCAATCAATACAGACAAGGAGGAAGGCAATAGTGAAGAGAGTCATAATTACGCTCATCGTTTGCATTACATCGTACATGCTGATTTTGGGATGCCAGCCTAACGCTGATGAAATTCGCCGCATTGTGCGCGAAGAAATGAACGCGGAAATGAGCAAGAAAATCATCAAGCCGACAAACGTCATTGGGCCGTACAGCCCGGCCGTGCAGCTTGGTCGTTTTCTTTTCGTCTCCGGGCAAATTGCGTTGGATCCGGCTACCGGCAATTTGAAAAGTGACAACATTGAGGTAGAAACGAAACAGGTCCTGACCAATCTTTCTTTTGTGATGAACGCTGCCAGGTATGATTCTTCTCATGTGGTCAGTGCGACGGTGTATTTGAAAAACATGGAAGACTACCCCAAAATGAATCAGATTTACGGTAGCTACTTTCCCAAAGACAGCTACCCGGCCCGCGTGGCGGTGGAAGTAAGGAATTTGCCCAAACAAGCGAACGTGGAAATATCGGTGATTGCTTATAAGTAG
>Ga0172370_10003721_pt1 | contig 20955 bp, 9 predicted proteins | sample LakKiv5m_FD_114538 | JGI IMG/M metagenome (GOLD analysis project Ga0172370, IMG submission 114538) | Freshwater microbial communities from Kabuno Bay, South-Kivu, Congo - kab_022012_11.5m | ecosystem: Environmental > Aquatic > Freshwater > Lake | place: Democratic Republic of the Congo...
ATAAGTCTCATTGCGCTGTCAGTGCGTGGTGGTGCAGACATATTGATAACAATAATGCCGCTCAGGACTCTTCCGTTGTTTAAAACTGTGGAATCGCCATAATCAAGTGTAATTGTTTTGGGATAACCATTGTTTGGACCGGAAACAATGGTAATATTCGGACAATGTCCAAACCTGAATCTCCCGCCGAAAGCCAGATGATGATTCCGATGCCATTGAAGCCAGTTTTGTGAATTATTTTCGCAGGGAGCAAGCGAATCGACTGCCGTGCTAAAAAAATCGACTTCATAATCTGAAGCAGCCGAAACATCCTCCACGGCAGCATCTTTTAATGTCATCGTTTCCTCAGGGGTGAGCGAAGAATTGTTTGGATCGGTAATGTCCTGGTTTTTTTTACAGGACGAAAAAGTGATTGTCAGCATTGCAAACAAACCTAAAATGAGTGTCTTTTTCATTATTTCCAAGATTTAGTGAATTAATATTCTTTCAAAGCTAAACCGCGTAAAGTTGTTTTTACCCTACTGTAAAAGTAATTTTTTTTTCACTTTCACCTTTAACATCTTCTCCGTGAGGGGTAGGTTGATGATTTAATGTCCGGAATAAAAGTGAAAAAATCACAAAGTGAGACGAAGTAAACTGTGTGTTTTCAATAGTCAGATGTAACCACCCGTGACAAATCATGAAAATATACGAATAAACAAATTGTCCGGTAATCCGGAAAAGATTCCACTCATATCGGTCCTAAAGGCCTTCACAGCTTTCATCAGCAGCTAACTTGATGTTTTTGGAATAACAATTCAAACTACTTTATTTATCTTTGATCCCACCTTCGTCGACCATGATGGATAAAATCATGAATATGATGGTCTCATAAAAACATGAAAAAAATGAAAGTCATTCAAAAAATCATTGTCCTGTTTATTACAATTTCGTTTTTAGGTTGTAATCCGAACACTTCAACAAAGAATTCAGTCGAAATGAGCAAGGCTGAATTATTGAATTATGAAAACACTTTTAAAGAACTGAAAGATTACCTGGCCAAAGAAAATGGAAATCTATGGAACCATCAGCTTTATGGCCCAATTCTTTTAATTAATACTGAAAGCAGGGTAATTGTAGCAAATGAAGCAGACAACAAAGGACTTCTTGCAAAAAACGGGGATTTATTTACAGGCATTTTACCTGATGAAATAAATATTGCCAATACAGCCATCAACTGGAATGGGAAAAGGTGGACAATGGTTATGCTTCCTTTGCCACAAGTTATTAATGAAAGACTTAGCCTGTTAACCCACGAATTATTCCATAGAATCCAACCTGAAATTGGATTTTCAAATTTAAAGATGACTCAAAGCAATCATCTGGATGATCTGAACGGAAGAATTTACCTGAAGCTTGAACTTGAAGCATTAAAAAAAGCATTACGCGCTAACGACGATTCGGTTGCCCTAAAGCAAATACAAAATGCATTGCTATTCAGAAATTTCAGATACAAGCTTTTTCCTGGTGCTAAGGAAATCGAAAACAATCTGGAATTAACGGAAGGATTGGCAGAATATACCGGCTCAATTTTAAGCGGAAGGACTGATGAGAAACTCAGAAAACACTATGTTGAAGCGATCGATAACTTTTATAATAATCAAACATTTGTCAGATCATTTGCCTATGTAACGCTACCTGTTTATGGCTATTTTATGTACTCGAAAGATAGCAACTGGAATAAGAATGTATCCGAAAACACTAACCTGACAGATTATGTTTCTGATTTCTTCAAGGTTACGACTCCTGTCGATCTACAAGAGGCTGTAACTAAAAGTAAAGCGGATTATGATTTTAATGAAATAGCCGGTTTCGAAACAAACAGGGCCAATGAACAAAAAAAATTAATTACCGAGTACTTAATAAAATTTCAGGAGAATCCTACCCTTACAATTCAGTTTGAAAATATGAATATTGGGTTTAATCCCGGAAATATTATGCCACTGAAGGATTTGGGAACTGTTTATCCAAATTTAAGAATTACCGACAGTTGGGGAATTTTGACCGTTGATAATGGGGCATTATTAAGCAATCACTGGGATAAAGTAACGATTACGGAACCAATTGAAATTTTGGATAAACTAATTAAGGGAGATGGCTGGAAACTTGAATTGAATAATAGTTGGGAATTGAAAAAGATTGGCTCCAATTACACATTGCAGAAGAAATAAATATCCTTTATCCAAAACAGTAGTTTCAAATTTTCCGGCAATTGATTCCCTCAGGTTTAGACATTGTAATGGCGGGATGAATTGAATTTTGGGTTTAACCCTTTAGCGAATTTTGGAAAAAGCTGGTTGTAAATAGCAAAAAAGGGAGCTTAAAGCTAAGCCCCCTTTTCTCAATCATCAATCAAAAATTACCTGATCACGAGTTTTCTTGTAGTTATTTTAGCGTTCGTGTAGATTTCGATAAGATATACACCCTTGGCAAAAACTGAAGTATTCACCTGGAGTGTTGGCGCATCGGACTGTTGTTCAAAAACCACCTGCCCGTTGTTATTTATGATTTTTACAAGGGAGACATTGTTTGATCCACTGATATTGATCATTTCGGTAGCAGGGTTCGGAAAAATACTCAGATCAGCCTCCTGTGGATTATTGATTCCAACATACTGGCCAAGATCAACCCGTGTTGCCTGGAGAATTTCTTTGGTGTCGTTATCCTGAATGAAAGCAACAGCCTGACAGTTTTCAACATCCCATGTCCCGTAATCGAGCGGCAGGGTTACCGATTGATTTGGCTGGCTGTTAAAATCCATCGCTGTTCCCAAATGATCGGGCATCATTTTGCGGCATACAAAATTCACCTCTGTCATCCCATACCAGCTGACCGGAATATGTGATTCGGTGCAGATAACCTGTAATACCAGGCTATTGCCCGGATAAGGATAAATATTGTTTGCATTTACCGTCAGGTTGAAACTGGTTCCACCAAGATATACAGGTTCGATGCTGAGTTCGAAGAGTGAAACTTTGGCAGCCCGGGTTTCGTAAAGCGGAAGATAGGATGCGTACATGCTTTGTGTAGTGCTTCCGCCAACAATCGAAAGGGTTCCATCGAAGAATGCTGTAGGGAAGCCGGTGATTGCATAATAGGTTGTAGCCCTGTAACCCGATTCGTTGGTTTCATAGGCATCGCCTGAGTGGTACTCAACAATGGCTACATCCTGGCCGTTCTCGGTCAGTTCATCGGCGCCCATGGCCGCTCCGGGGCAGTATTGGCACCAGGTTCCTGTTCCGATTTCAACCACAACCATTTCGCGGGCTGTACCGCCAGCAATGGTAGCGTCAACAGGACCTGCTCCAGAAGAATACCCTTCATCGTAAACAGCTTTCACATCATAGGTGTAGGTTCCCGGTAACAGGTCGTAATCGGTAAAGGTTAATGCGGATATCTGCTGGGCAATGATCTGGGTTCCGCGATAAACATTGAAGCCGAGGAATCCATCCGTGGCAGGAGCATTCCAGGTGAGGGTGATGTCGTTGTCGTTTACTGTGGCTACAAGGTTTGTTGGTGCGGCAAGTGCCAGGAATTCCTTGAGTTCGATATCATCAAGAAAGAAATAAGGTGTGCCATTGGTGGTGGCAGCATAAATGTCCATCGCACCAAGCTGGTTTATTCCTCCGCCTTGTGCTCCAACACTCCACTGCCAGGTGTAATATTCTGTTCCGTTAACCCGGATGCTGGCCTGGTCGCTGTTCAGATCGATGATGTTCTCGATGTAAAGCCATTCATCGTAAGCATAACTGAAACTGGCAATACCTGCAGTTCCGTTGGCTGTGATCAGAGCTGTTCCGTTGGGGTTAAAATAGACTTCGCTGCCCCATACACTGTTGGCTCCGTTAAACGACTGGAGAATGTTGTAATATCCTACTTTTCCCGTTGGGATATAAATGTAGAAATTCACCGAATATTTGCCTGTTGTTTTATCTCCAAACAAGATCACGGCGTCGTTGGTTCCCTGGCATACCATCGAATTGGCTCCTGCATGTGCCTGTTCGCTCGACACAAACGGGTCTTCGGCGCTTCCGGGGGAATTGCTCCAGGTGGTCCAGTAATCCAATCCCATATTTACGGACTGTTGTACCAGCTTTTCGCCTGCGGTATAGGCTTCGAAAGGTTCATATAGCAAAGCTGAGGTCACTTCTTTAAAGTCAACATCATCAAAATAGGCTTTTGGTGTTCCGTTCTCGCTCCAGGCATAGAAATTGGCTGCTGATAACTGGACCAGGCCCGGGGTACCAAAGGTTCCCAGGCTCCACTGCCACTGTACCACATCTGCTCCGTTTACATAAAACTCAGCCCAGTCGGCATCCAGGTCTACCACTACTTCTACAAAATTCCATGTATCATAGCTGTAGGTAAAGGTTCCGGCTCCGGCTCCTCCGGCATCAACGGTTCCCACTCCGCCTGCATCGAAATAGGCCTGGGTTCCCCAGGCACTGTTGGCGCCGGCAAAATCCTGCAATACATTAAAGTATCCATAGAATCCGGTTGGAATATTTACATAAAAATTCAGGGAGTATTTTCCAGTGGTCTTATTTCCAAGCAAGAGTACACAGTCGTTGCTTCCTTCGATAACCATCGAATTGCTGCCATTATGGGCTGATGCATTGCTTACCATCGGGTCTTCGGCTCCACCCGGGGCATTACTCCAGGTTGTCCAGTAATCGCGTCCCATCGCATTGGCCTGTAAGGCTAACTGCTGACCTGCATTGTAGTCTTCGTAGGTCTCGGTAATAAGCGAACCACCACCCGATCCACCTCTTGCGGTCATCTTAAAAAGTTCGATATAGAAATATCCAAAATCAGGACCATTATAAGTGATGGCAATGTAACTATCGGTTCCTGTGTAAGCGGTCAAATCAATATCGAAGTCTTCAAACCCTGAAGTTGGCGGTACAACACTTGCCAGTTCGGTAAATGCAGCCGTGTTTGAAGGGTCAGGTACGGTTCCAACAACCATAGTTGGGCTCGGAGTACCAGTGTTGTTGCCAACCTGAATTGTCAGGGTTTCAGCCAGTGATAAATCAATGGATGGTGAAATCAGCCAAATCTCACCCGTTGCTTCCTGGCGGAAAACAATCACCTGTCCTCCGTACCAATATACCGAATTCCAGCCGGAAAATACAGTTGTCCAGTTATCAGGTAAGCCGGCTTCAAAATCTTCATAGTAATAGTAATCCGGGATTTGTAGCGTTGCATTAACCGTTACATCCTGATCAACAACTTCAATTGTTCCTGATGCGCCTTCCAGACCACCTTTGGTAATTTCATATGCAAAAGTTCCGGGGAAAACTTCGGGATAAGTGGCCTGACCAGATGCATTGGTTGTAGTTTCCGGATGTCCTTCAAGAGTTATTGTTGCGCCTTCTACAGGATTACCGTCACTATCGATTACATTAAAGTTAACTGCATACGTATCGAAATTTCCTGCTTCCACATCAATCATGTCCGATTGAATTATGCTTTTATCAGTATCGTCCTGAACAAAAACGATTACACGCAGGTCGGTAGGTTCCTCCATGTTGGTGGTTGACATATCGAAAGTTTCGGAAATATTAACCGGAGTTCCCGGAGTGAGCGCACCAAGCGTTGTTCCTGAAGAACCGGGCAGCATGGTCATCATCACATTATGGAACTCAGTTTCACCGTTTGAAGATACGTTTCCAACCGTAACCTTTTCAACAACCACGATGTGGGCTTTTAATCCGGCAGCATAGGTTGCTGTTGAATTTATATTCAGGTTAACCGTGATCATCATGTTTTCATCAATATTTGCATCAGCAATAAGTTCAACTGCAGTTACAGCATCTGCAAACTGATCAAACATCACCTGGGTCAGACTTTCAGCAGGAACAATCTGGGTTGAATTGGCATAAAGGTCGGGTACCCATGAGCAGCCGTAATAATCCCTGCGATCGCCACCTTGCTGTGTATAATAGATGTCACCGCTACCAGGCCAGTTCATCTGATATTTGATTAAACTATATTCGTCAGGATTGTCTGCCAGGACGCCATCAATAACCGGGTTTGCCAGTGCACAAGGTCCACAGGTGGAACTTGTGAATTCTTCATAAAGAGGCTTTTTCATCACCAGATTATCCAGAACCTGGAAATCCTTTGTAAGGACATTATTGGTCGGATTTTCATCACCTGCAAGTGTAACTGTAACCTCAGCAGTGTAAGTACCCTGAACGGCTGTCCAGTTATTAAAGGTAACAAGCTGCGACTGAAATCCAGCCAGGTTTGTAACATTGTAATTCCCGGTATAGACGGCCGATCCGCCTTGTAATATTTTAAAAGTAACATTAAACGAAACGGTTTCAGTTCCCATATTTCTAACAAGTGCTGACGGAGTGACAGTATTTCCGGTAGGAATAATCGACGGAATATATACTGCAGCTACGGCTGCATCGAGATTGGCAGCCTGGAAAAGAACGACATCATCAAGGTACCAGTAATTGATCTGATAAGAATCGCCATCAAGGGTAAAAGCAAGCTTGAAGTTGGCGGAACCAACATCTCCGTTATCAATCAGTAATAATTTAGTTTCGGGGCCGATACTTCCGTTTACCGCAACCGAATATACTTCATTCCAGGTGGAACCGTCGCTTGTGGTTTCTACCTTCAGGTCGTATCCTCCACCATAGTCGTTCACGTATTGTTTAAATTCGAGTGCGAGTACATCGTAACCCGTTGTATTGATTGCCGGTGATACGAGTTTGGAATTACCAACAAACTGGGGTTGCCAGTTTAACATGCCTTCAGGGGCTGTGCCACCGGCATTGTTGGTTGCACTGGGTTGCCAGTTGGTTTCCCCGAGGCCAACAACGGCCCATCCTGTTGGAGGACAACCACTTGTAAAGTCTTCTGTAAAAACCGAATTTATGTTATCGGTAGGAATTGCCGTGTAATCCTTCGAAAAGCAAACTCCCTGGTTGGACCCCGGAAGTGCATGTGGTCCATGTTGCGCATAGGCAATAAATGCCAGGAACAGCATTGTAATTGCCAGTAATCCTTTTAAAGTAAAATTTTTCATAGTAATGATTTTGGTTAATGAATGATTTGATTTTGTATATTATTGATTTGATTTTCCGTTATTTGAATCGGTGGATTTTGAGATGTTGCCTATCAGTTTTTTCAGAATATTGTTTTGAATTTCTTTCTTCTTAATAAAATTTCTCACCTCCTCTGCCTCCTGCATAATTTTGACAGCCTGATCTGCATCGGAATTTTTTTCCGTTTTGTTGTTGTCGTTCATAGTTTATGTTTGCAATGAAAATTATTGCGATTGAAAATGGACAGCCAAAAGTCATCTATTAATTGTGGGGAAGCAAAATAAATGCCTTAACAAAACATTAACGGCGACAAAAATCCACCTTTACAAATCCATTACATTATTTTTAATGTACTGTAAATGAATGTTCAACTGAATTGACAAAGCGCGGTCAGATTTGAGTAAGAAAAGTAACCAGGTTGGTATTGGTATTTGAAATGCCCAGTTTTTTGCGAAGCCTGTGCCGTGCAATTTCCAGACTACTTAATCGCTGGCCGGTCATTTTACAGATTTCCTTTGAAGTGATATTTAAACGCAGAAAGGCACAGAGTTTTAATTCGCTTGGCGAAAGATCCGGAAATTTCTCCATCAGTTTTTCGTAAAATTCGCCATGAACCTGTTTAAACCTAAGTTCAAATTCTTCCCATATTTCATCTTCCGTGCTTTTCTGTAGATCGTGTGCAATCTTGATGATTGCATTTTTGGTTTCCTCTTTAACGGCCTCACTTTCGATAAGCATTAGCCTGCCCGAAATATCGGATAATATTTCATTTTTTCTTACCAGGTTTAACACATTAAGGGTGAGCTCTTTATTTTTGAAATCCACCTCATCCTGTAATTTTTGTTTCATCAGGCGGTCGTTTTTTGCTTTCATCTTCTGACGTGCCATCAACAACAGAACAATAATCATTGCCAGAATCAGACTTATTATGATGATAATCGTGATAAAGTCCTTACGCTGCCGGATCAACTGCTCTTCCTGGTTTTTTTTTTCGAAATTATATTGGAGTTCAAGTTTTGAAAGTTTGGTCATACTTTCCTCAAGACCCAGGCTATCTTTAACCTGGTATTGAATCATGCCATATTTGTAAGCATTTTTTAAATCATTTTTCCTTACATAGAAATTATGAAGTTTTTCGGCAGCATCTTTCACAATTTTCTTCAATCCATTTGAACGACCTAACAGGAATGCTTTTTCAGCAAAATGAAGGCTTTTTTCGTCGTTGCCGGTCCTTTTATAATATTCCGAAAGGTTTAAATAGGAGTTCGACAACATGACGATGTTATTCAGCTCCTCGAAAATTACGGCTCCCTTGTTGTGATAAATCAGTGCGAGGTCATATTTTTTTTGGTCCTGATAGATTTCGCCAAGGTTCAGGTAGTTAATACCTTCCCATAATCGCTGGCCGATTTCGATATTGATTTTGACAGCTTCGAGGATGTATTGTTCCGCAGTATCGTTTTGGTTCCGGCCTGCATAAATCGCTGCAACATTGTTCAGGCCACGCGAAATGCCAATAGGGTCATTAATTTCACGGCCAATTGAAAGAGATTTGAAGTAATATTCGAGTGCCTTGTCGTAATTCTGTTGCTCAAAATAAAGGTAACCTACGCTATTGAGCGCCTTGGCAATACTTTTTTTGTCGCCGGTTTTTTCGGATATTTTCAGGCTTTCGAAAAAATGTTCCGAGCTAAGTTTGTATTCGCCGAGGTCGGTATAAATTCGTCCGATCACGCGATGGGCTTCAGCTAATTCGATTTTGTCGTCGAGATGTATTGCCAGGTCCTTTGCCTTCATCGCCAATTCCATCGAAGTTTTGTAATCGGTCATAGCCCAGTATATGTCGGCCATGCGTGTTAATGCCTTGAGTTTCCCTTCGGGATAGTTTTCGGTTTCTGCTATTTCGAGGGCTTTTTTTGCATACTCAAGAGCCTGCTCCGGATGGTTGTTTTTTAACTCGGTGATCAGGCGGATGTAAAGGATTAATTTTTCTTTTTGATCAGTTGTTCGCTCGACAGCCAGTTGAAGGTGTTGGATGCTGTCGGTAATTTGGGCCTGTAAATCAGCTATCCCAAAACAGAAGGCAATAACACATAATATTTTTAAAAGAAGATGTTTCACTGATATTTCTTAACAGGCAAACCTTTGTATTTATTTTATTGTGCTCAGGCAAAAGCAAAAATAGCGCTTATTTGTTAAGATGAAGATTTAAATCAGCGAGAATTTAATTTCAGGATCCACCAATTGACGGAAAACTGAAATTATTTTGCCTAACCGATCCAAAGCGATGGCTGGTGAGTCTGCCGAACTTAGGCAGGAGATTTCATTTGTCATTTTCACTACCCCCAATAGTAAAATATATATCAAATCTTTCGCTGATCTTGGTATCCTTACAGCGAGGCAGTCATTAATGAAACCATTAGAACCACCTGTAAATCACCCGAGAGCAGGGATAAAATACATAACTATGTATGAACCGATACATACCTATATACCAGCCTGAAGATAACTATGTATCTGCCTGGCAGTAAATATTTATCTGAAAATGATTCAATCCAAAACGGAAAACCATATTTTGGAGTAGAATTAACCAGATGGGTTTAATCAGATTCCTGAAATATCCATCCCTAGTTTTACCCCGTCGACCGCCGAACTTACAATCCCACCGGCGTAACCACTCCCTTCGCCAATGATGAAAATATTGGTAAACCCCGTGCAACGCCGGTGCTCGTCACGAACCACCTGAACCGGAGAAGATGTTTTACTCTCCAACCCAAGCATTACGCCAGTTTCGTAACCTTTAATTTTACGCGAAAAATCTAAAAAACCACTTTTAAGTGCTTCGGTAATTCCTGGGGGGAAAAGTAGTGCAAAATCATACGGGAACACGCCAAGCGGATAGGTGTTTTCCGGAATCGAACCGGAAACTTTCCCTTCGGTAAAATCCCTGATCGAACAGGCTGGAATGCGGAAACTGTCATCGAGTTCATAAACCTTTCTTTCAAGCATTTCCAGCCATCGAAGCGAATCTTCAAATCCAACTTCTTTATTGAGGAGTTTATTCAGATCGATTCCCACCACATTGGCTGAGTTGGCATACATTGAATTTCGGGCATAATCCGAAACGCCATTAACAATACTTTGATTAGATTCAGGCGCCGAGGGAACCACTTTTCCACCCGGGCACATACAAAACGAATACACCGGTAAACCATTGGTAGCCTGATAGGTGAGTTTATATTCGGCAGCTTTTACACCCGGGAGTGTTGGTGTGAGCCATTGCGCCCTGTTGATGAGTTCCTGCGGGTGTTCCACACGGACACCGATGGCAAAAGGTTTGCTCCTGAAAATTACTCCTTTGTTGTGAAGCATCCGGTAGGTATCATAGGAGGAATGTCCGGGGGCAAAAATCAGATAATCACAAATAAAATTCTGGCCATCTGTTCCTGCTTCGACCTGGCCATTCTTAAGGATTGACAGATCAGAAACTTTGGTGTCGAAAATCATTTTCCCGCCCAGCGATTCAAATTTTTTCCGCATGTTGGGGATAACAAATCTAAGGTTGTCGCTGCCAATATGCGGCATGGAAAGGTATTTTATCTCTTCAGGAGCCCCTGCGCTAACAAAAGTGTTGAAGACGAAATTCTTTTCGGGGACGATGTTTTTGGTGCGGGAAGTGAGTTTCCCATCCGAAAAAGTGCCGGCACCACCTTCGCCGTGACAATAATTGGAATCGTTTTTGAATGTGCCACTATGTTCAAATTCGACAATGTCCTTATACCGCCGGCCAACCTGTGGTCCTTTCTCGATGAGTGTTACACCAAAACCGGCTTTTCTCAGGACAAAGGCGGCAAAAAAGCCGGCCGGACCACTTCCCACCACCACCACTTCTTTATTTCGTTTTTGATAAGGAATTTCAGGAAGAGGTTCATCTGTGAAGGAAGCTCCCTTTAATTCTTTCGACAATACGCGAAGCCGCAGTTGCCATAAAATATTAGGTTTGAAGCGGGCATCCAGGCTTTTCTTTAAAATCTCATAGCTGAACTTCCCGACATGTAGCTGTTTTTCGATTTTCTTTTTAAGATCGTGCTCGCTGTAATCGGTATGCAGCTTGAGTTCGATTTCTTTGTAGCCGGTGTTTTCCAAATTCTGATCGTTTATTGCGTATAAAAAAAGCCGGCATTAAAAAATACCGGCCTTTTCAATATTTAAAAATATATTATTTCTGAACAACAACTTTCCTGATCATGAAAGTTTTATCATTTTTTAATGAAAGATAATAAACACCTTCAGGCATGTCGGCAATGTTTACATTTTCGTTGTAAACACCGGCAACCACAATCTTTTTATCAAATATGACCATGCCAAGTGCATTTACAAATTTAACTTCAAAAGTTGATGAAACCGGTGAATTCAAAGTCAAAGCAAACTGTCCGTTATTTGGGTTGGGATAAATTTCTATTCCGGAGGTAGTTTGGTAATTGATCCCGGTATAGTCGTAAACCATTACCTCAAAACCATCAGAATAAAGTCCCATACCACAATCGTTGCCACCACAAACCTTTAATGTTGCAGCACCGGTGTAGGAAGCACTCCAGTTGATGGTAACAGCATTCATACTTACCAACATTGTCCCTGCATTATCAGGTGTAAGAGTCCAATCGTAAACGGTACATTCATCGAGAAGCGGAACTGTATAGGTTTCTGTTTCACCAACGCCAACCACATTATCGCCTGATATTGGACCAGCCTGAGCAGGAACGGTCATCACATCGATGTAAGCAGGTTTTGTTAGTGTGTTTGTTGCAGTACCATTCGATACTTCGAGGGTCACATCATAAGTTCCGGCAATATTATAAGTTACGAGAGGATTTTGTTCGGTTGAAGTAGAAGGAGTTCCCCCGTCAAAGGTCCATAACCACGAACTTGTGCCACCTGTCGAATTATCGGTAAACTGTACCTGGTTGTTTTCACAGAGGGATGTAATATCTGCTGTGAAGTTAGCATTAACACCAGAAGGAATACTCACTATATAATCCTCAATTTCGCCATAGCTGGCACTGCCACAAGGAACAGGAGCAGTACTGTATGTCATTCTGATTCTCATCCGGTATTGTCCGCTTGCCTGATTTGCAGGAGCTGTAATATTCCCCTGGAAAGAGGCGCCGGTACCCCCAACATTTGTAAGTGTGAAGGTTTCGTTGGCATCGCCAAATTCTTTATTCAGGTTCCAATCCACCCATACGGTAACAAGATCGCTTGCCCATGCATTTCCATTGGTAATGGTGATGGGTTGAGCTACACCAGCTTCAAATTCAACAGACATATTGGTGTAATTTGCAACACCACCCTGCCATCCGCTGCTGTTGTCGATGGTTCCGCAAACTACCCTCGAAATATATTCATCTTCGGTGGAGGTGGAAGCATCACAATAATCAGCAAATGATATTTCGATCACATCCTGTTGAGTCACACCCAAATCAGCTGTCATGGTTATATTAAGCTGGGCGGTATATCCGAAAGGTGTATTAGCAGCTGCGCTTACCGAAAAACTTGCAGTTCCGGTTGCTCCCGGTGCCATGTTGCCATACGACTGAGCTTCAGGTGTTAAAACCGAAACATAAGGATCGGTGCCAGAAAGTAGTCCCATTACATTGGTTACATCGGAAGAACCATTGTTGGCTAAGGTAACAACCATTGTTGCTGTTTCGCCAGGATCGAGGAAACCATTGTTATTTCCTGCAGGATCCAAAATCTGGTAAGAACTGAATATAAGTGCACCAGCATGAGCAACAAGGGTAAATGAACTTTCCCAGGTTTGTTCGCCTGCAGCAACTACATGAAATAAAATTCCGTGTCCGTCAGGAACAATTGCAGCTACTTCAACAACAAATGCGTTGTCGATGGTTATCACTTCATTTGGAGCAATGGTTCCATAATTTTCGGTAGCATCTGTAATGGTTATAAATTCATCATCTGATGAAATGGTAACCACAACATTCGTGGCATTTGACACACCTACATTTTTAAGTCCAACATTGAGGTTTGCAGTTTCACCATAATCCAGCATGCCATTGGCATCATTTACGGCAACATTATCAAAAACAACATAGGGTCCTGATGGAGGAATACACTGGATAACTTCGTCGATAGTTTCGGTATTATAACCAGTTACAACAAGCCGTACGTCGCCAGGCAAAAAGTTGTTCGGAACACTCACATTACCGCTTGCATCGGTATAAGCCATCGAATAAACATCATTTTGCGACAAGCAAACCATTGCGCCTTCGATTGGACTTCCATTAGCAGTAACGGTCGTTGCAAATGGGGTTCCAACCAGCATAATGTTGCTCGACAAAGAAAGCGTAGCAGGTGTTGCACACCTTATCTGCATTGATGGGTCTCCAAATGTGGTCCATGTCTGGATGGTTTCAAGGTCGGTGGTTCCATTTGATTCGGTGTACATCAAAACAAAGCCGTTTACCACGATTGAACCAATAATCGTGCGCCCTTCGGTGGTGCTGATGCCATTACCGGGGTTTGTTGCATAATCATAACCACCGATTAACATATCATTAAAATAATCTTCACCACGCATTGGAGGTGTCCAGTCCTGGTTAATGGTTGACATAAGGGTCATCACGGCGCCTCCACCTGATTTTTTCAACCAGGCTTCCGCAAAACAATCGCCGGAAGTATGAAATTCGCCGTTAACACAGGCAACCGAAAAAATAATGGGTAACATATCGCCATTAACAAGGGTGTTAACATTTGTATTGCTAAACCCTGTTGTACCCCATGAAGTCTTCGAACCATGTCCGCAATAGTTAATGATACTTGCTCCATTTTCGATATAAGATTTTACCTGAGCGGCTGTACCGCTTGGGTCGTAGGCTGTACTGAATCCATCATAGGTATAGGGGTCAAGTTTACTGTTGTAAATCACATTGATATGTTCATAGTCGATTTCGCCATCATCTCCAATCCCTGAACCCTGGTTACTTGCAACACCAATTGCTTTGGTGTACCATGTTCCTCCGGAAGTCGGATTTTTTTCGTAATTAATCACTTTGTTAACCTGAACGGTTACTTCAGAAGAAGTTGCTGCCGAAAAACGGCCAATAGCAATGTCCGGAAAATTATCTGAACCCACTACACAACCCAACATAGGATCCATCGGAGCATTTGAGCCACCCCCTAAATCGCATTTGATATCAGCCCAGTCTCCAACAAGCTGAACATATAAGATATCGTTGTTTTCGTTGTATTTTGTCTGGATGAGCGTCTTTACATTGGTCCCCGTTGCCACTACTTCTTTGTAAACAAGAAATCCTTTTGCTTTTTTCCAATCAATATAGGGCTGAATGGCTGCTTCGTCTCTGGCAGTTGTAATTACCAGAATGTTGCCTGCTTCACCCATGGTAAGATCAGTTGCAGGGCTTTCATAATTTACAAAAACAGATTTGTACAAACCTTCCATTTCCCTGTAAATCTTATGGGTTGTTACCAGCAGTGGATTAACAGTGGTTGTGTTGTTTTCGGTGAGTTTAACCGTAACACTGGAATACACCCGTAAACTTTGGGTTGCAGCATTGTACTGGAAAGGATAAACATAAACGGTTGTTCCCCTGACATCCTTTACTATAAAAGGATCCGTCAGTTTTGTAAGATTACCGGGGTAAAAACTGTTAACAATCGATTGTGGTGCAATAATGTAAGGAATCTGGCTTGGATCCTGATTCCTGTAAATAGCACCTCTTGACGGAACAAGCGGATAATCGAGCTGGTAGTCAGTAAACTCACTGCCAGTAATTTCGAGGCTTACATTTTTATCGGCACCAAGCTGAACGCTTGCATGAATAAATGGCAGCTCAGCAAATCCTTTGTCCTGAGTAGTAACATTTCCATCGAAACCGATCCTTGTAAAGTCGGTACCGTTGAGATTTATTTGTGTGAGGTCGAAATTCCCAAGGGTAAATTGGATTTGTGAAGTTGAAGCAGATAATTTATCGTACTTTACTTCAAAACCATTTTTAGCCTGGACGCTTATAAGACCTGCAAGAAGAAAAAAGCTTAAGAGTAGTCTTTTCATAAAGTTGAGGTTTAAGTTAATGTTTGATTTTGAAAATTTGCAAACGATGAAAGGACAAAACCAGTTAATACTGGTTTTGTCCTTATTTTATTGTTACTTGCTTAAAATAACTTTTTTGGTAACATTGAAGCTTTCGCCTTCCAGTTTAAAGTAATAAACTCCTGAAGGCATCATACTGACATCAAATCTCGATGAATAAACCCCCGTACGGTTAACCTGTGTTTGGGTTACGTTATGAAGTTTTTGGCCAAAGGCATTGTAAATCGATAATGTAACATTCTTTACATCCTTTATTACGTAATCTACGATCACAAAATCGTTAGCCGGAACTGGATATACCTTAAAAGTACCTGCAGGATCGAGTTCCTGGATATTGGTTGGCTGGAAGAATATGACATTCGAGGGTTCCGATGAACAACCAAACTGACTTGAAACGATCGAATAATAATTTCCAGTCTGTCCCGGGCTGTAAATCTGGCCGGTAGCTCCGTTTATTATCCCGTTATCATCATACCATTGGTTTCCGGTAACAATATTCGAAACGAGATTATCACCCAGCTGTGTAATTGATGGTGCTGCCGGTGTAGCATTAACGGTTATATATGAAGATTTTGTAATCGAATTGGTATTGGTTCCGTTAGAAATTTCAAGCGTAACATCATAAACACCTGCCACATTATAAACTACCAATGGGTTTTGAAGTGCTGAAGTTTCAGGAGTTCCGCCAGGGAATTGCCATGACCATGAAGTAGCGCCTCCGGTTGAATTATCTGTAAACTGAACTTCACCTGTTTCGCATACTGCAGTTGTATTTGCCATAAAGTTGGCATTAATGCCGGCAGGAATTATTACAACATAGTCCTCAATCTCCCCGTAACTTGCATTACCACAGGGTGTTGGTGCAGTGCTGTATGTCATCCTGATTCTCATCCTGTATTGGCCACCCTGCTGATTTGCAGGTGCAGTGATATTACCGGTAAATGATGCACCAGTCCCGCCAACATTGGTTAATGTTGTAGGTTCGTTGGCATCGCCAAACTCTTTATTCTGGTTCCAGTCGATCCAAACGGTTACATAATCGCTTGCCCATGGAGTTCCGTTGGTGATTGTCATAGGAACAGGCACTCCGGGTTGAAGATTGGTTGTGATGTCGGTATAATTTGAAACACCACCTTGCCAGCCGCTACTGTTATCAATCGATCCAAAAACGACTCTGGCGATGTATTCATCCTCGGTAGTTGTAGAAGCATCGCAATAATCAGCGAAAGAAATTTCCATCACATCCTGCTGGGTAATTCCAAAATCAGCGGCTAAATTTATAGTAAGCTGTGAAATATGACCCGGAGGCGTATTTGCGGCTGCTGAAACGGTATAACTTGCTGTACCAATTGCACCCGCAGTAAGATCACCATATTCTTGAGGTTCGGTGGTTAAAACACTAACGTAGAGATCAGTGGTGGTAAGTTGACCTAAAACAGAGTAGGCGTCAGCCGACCCATTGTTCTGAACCGACAAAGTCATTGTTGCAGTTTCACCCGGATCGAGGAATCCATTATTATTTCCTGTTGGATCGCTGATAGAATATTGTAAAAATTCTAATGCAGGTGCATGACCCTTAATTGTGAAATTACTGGTCCAGGTTTCTGTTCCGTCAGTTGCTGAAATCATAAATACTGCATTATGTTGGTCAGGAATATTTTCGGCAGCAGATATCCCAAAAGCATCAGTAACAGTAATAACTTCATTTGGGGCAATGGCACCAAGGTTGGCGGTAGCGTTATTAATTGTAATAAATTCGTCAGTTGTGGAAAGTGTGAGAATAACATTTGATGCAGCAGCCTGACCGAGGTTTTTCATACTTACACTCAGGTTTGTTGTTTCACCGTAATCAAGCATTCCGTTATTATTTCCTGTGGTATTATCCGAAACAGTACATTCATCCATCAAAATATAAGGTCCGCTTGGTGAAGCAACTACAACGGTTCCAAAATAGGGTTTCAGATTCTGGCCGGTAATTACAACATCAGCTTCGCCGGGGACAGCAATCGGAGTTTCAAAAGTAATCTCTGCTACACCATCAGCATCAGCTAAAGCCGTGCCATGCAAAACGCCATCTTTAGAGATTGCAACAAGTGCATAAGGATCGGTATTTACCGTAAAAGTTGCTGAGCCCAATGGCATCAAACCTGCGTAAGAAGCAGTAGCATCTGGTGGTTGCGAAAAGTAAACCATTAATGAAGGATCACCCATGAGGCAGTAAATTTCCCAGTAATAGGTAATCATGCTTGATCCTGCCTGTGAAACTGCAAGGTTTCCTGCCTGAACCATTTGTCCTTGTGTCATGAACCAATCATCAGCTGTAATCCCTGTTTTGTCATGGAATGTGCGGTCGTAAGCGCCAAGATGTGCAGGGTTGTATGGTGGATTGGCTGAAACAGATTCAAAACCAACACCCCACCAGTAATCTTCGTCCCAATATGAGTTATTTGAAGCACCAATGTATCCAAGAGCGCCTTTATCGGCGGCACGAAGTAAAGCTTCACCGAAACAGGTAACGTCATAAGAACTTGTTACGCAACAATTACCAACCATCAACGGGTATTTATGGGCGTTTTGTAGTGCAGGGATATTTGTTATATCAAAAGCCGGATCGTACCAACCGCTTTCACTACCATGTGCTGTATAATTTGCATAACAAACACCATCCGATACATTTTGTCTGATTTGAGCAGCAGCGGTTCCTCCCAGTGGTTGAAGGTAAGTAAATGAACTCAGACCATGCGCTTCATTAAAATAATTTTCGGTACCATAATTGATTTGCCCGTTACCCCAGGTCATCTGATGTGAAGCATCGGCTCCGGCAACCATTACACATTTATCGAGGAATGTTGGGTCAGGGAATAAATACTGTTCGTATTCCAGGGTTTTGTCAATCTGAGGCTGAAGTTCGGGAAGACTGGTTGCCGAAAATCTTCCATAATAACATTCGGGCAAAATATCGTTGGTGTACTCGCAATAGTAAAGATCGGTGGGATGTGAACCTGAAGTTCCGTTAAAAGCCGGAATTTGAGCTACGTCGCCGACAAAAAGAACAAAACTCTGTGGATTGTAACCATCAGGAGGATTTTGATAAAAATTCTTAAGATAAGCTTTAATAGTAGTGGTGGTAGTTCCAACGTTCGGGTCGCTGGTGTATGCTTCAACTACTTTATAACCTTTCTTGGTCTTCCATTGAATATAGGGTTGTAAAGCATCCTGAAACAAAGGGGCCGATACAATAATGAAAGTTACAGGTGTATTATCCAGCAACTCACGGCTGTTGATGCTTTTATAATTAAAAAGCATTTCATTGATGCCTTTGAAATAACTATTTTCAAGATTCCGTTTTTGTTCGATGGTTTGAGAAACGTTGGCATTTTTAAAACTGATTACAACGTTCAGGTTCTCGTAAACACGAATAATATTTTGAATTGGATTATACTGAACCGGTGAAATCTCAAGTCGTGCAATGTTCACACTTCTCATGATCCCCAGCGGGATTACATCAACCAATTTATTAGCAATGAAAGCGTCGGTTGCGTAAGTTACAACATCATAGGCGAAAGGAATTTGAGTAGGATCCTGTATTGCTTTCGAAACAGGTGCCTGTGTTGGAATAACCTGGTTATAAATGCCAAAATCAGCAAGTCTGTAGTCCTTGTAACTCTGATAATTTATCGAAATTTCCAAAGTTGCTTCCAGCGGAATTTCGATAAGTTTTTTCATAACCGGTAAGCCTGGTTTACCGACTTCCGTCGAATACCCATATCCTTCGATACTGATCTGACTAAAATCACCGGCATTCGACTTGACATTAAATGCGTTGATATCAGAAACTGAGTTTTCGAGACTAAGCACGGAATAAGTGTTTTCGATAATTTTTAACTGGGTCCCGGCATCATTCAGGTGAATGTTCTGGGCACTGGCCCAATTAAAAATCAGCAAGAAACAAGCGAAAATGAAGACAGTAAAGTACTTTGTGAATCTTGTAAAGGTTTTCATTGCTTTTTTAAATTTAAAATTAAGTTATGTAGTTGATTTTGATAAATAAAAGCGTGCAAAAATATTAATAATATTATAAAAATCCTAATTCCCCGACTGTTAAAATTGATTCAAAATTCCTTGAAAAAAATAGTTCAACAAGATTTTAAGACTGACATTATTACCAAAGGTTGCCTGAAATCCAACCACTATCTGATATCAAAGATATCGGGTTAAAAACAATTCACAAAAAATCAGCCTGTTAAATTAATGTTAAAATTTACAGTTTGTGATTGATATATTTTTTAGAGAGTTGCATTACAGGGTACCAGGCAGCAATCAGGCCAATTGAAACTACGGTGATAAATACCATTATAAAATCGGTAATTTTGATTTTAACCGGGTAGGCATCCACTACAAAAGTGCCGGTACCATTGCCCAGCCCGATAATTCCGAATTTTTGCTGCAGCCAGCTGATAAATCCTCCGAGGAGCATTCCGATAACGGCTCCACCTACAGAAATCAGGATGCCTTCGAGAAGGAAAATCCGCTTGATCAGTTTTTTGCCGGCACCCATGCTGTACAAAATGGCAATATCCTTTTTCTTATCCATGATCAGCATTGTAAGCGACCCGATTACATTAAAAGTTGCGATGATGAGAATAAAAGTTAGGATAAAATAGATAGCCCATTTTTCCGATTTCATGATTTTATAAAGTAAAACCTGCTGCTCAAAACGGTTTTTGACAGAGAATTTGTCCCCAAGGACGCGACTTATTTCTTTCTCGATTTTATCCGGATCGGCATTTGCGCTCAACCCAAGTTCCACAGCAGTTACTTCGTCGCCGTAGTCTAATAATTCCCTGGCAAAATCAATAGGAACAATCGCATATTTTACATCGAAGTCCTGCTGTATCGAAAAAATTGCAGAAGGAAAAATATTTTTGCTGTTAAAGGCTTTTTCCATGCTCATTCCCATATTCCCTTCCCGCCTCGGAACAAAAACGGTGATCGGATTAAGCCTATCCAACAAACTGGCATGCAGGAAGTAAGCTACTCCTGCACCAAGGATCATGTGATTTTGGTTTTTGGATCTCAGTAAAAAAGTGCCGTCAACAAGCATTGTATCCAATCCGCTCATGGCTTCAAATTCAGGGGAAACTCCTTTGATGGTGGCGATGTACTGTTTGTTCCGGTATTTCAAAAGTGCATTTTCTTCGATCACGCGTGTGAGGACAAAAACACCCGGGATATTTTTTATCGAATCAGCCGGAAATTCATCGAAATGAAAGGTTTTGCCTTCTTTGGCTGTAATAGACAATGCCGGGTTAAATGAATTAAAAAGTGAAACGATAAGGCTCTCAAAACCATTAAAAACCGATAATACGATTACAAGAGCCATTGTTCCAACGGTTACACCCACCACCGATATTCCCGAAATAATATTGATGATGTTGTGCGACTTCTTTGAAAACAGATATCGCTTTGCGATGAAAAATGATAATTTGTTGAAGGCCAATGTTTATAATATTAATTTTTCATGGGTTTGGCATTTCGGTGTTCAAATTTCCCGATTGCTCCATTTCCTGGTTTTTCTATTTCCATGCTTTCACCAAGAGGCCTGTGCCTGTTTTAAGTTTCAGATTTACATCTAAAACGTTCATTAGCAGCGAAAACCAGTAGGTTAATAAATAATAAACCGGGATAATGATATAAAATATTTTTGAAGTATTGAGCATA
>Ga0172370_10003724_pt1 | contig 20939 bp, 8 predicted proteins | sample LakKiv5m_FD_114538 | JGI IMG/M metagenome (GOLD analysis project Ga0172370, IMG submission 114538) | Freshwater microbial communities from Kabuno Bay, South-Kivu, Congo - kab_022012_11.5m | ecosystem: Environmental > Aquatic > Freshwater > Lake | place: Democratic Republic of the Congo...
CGCCTACGCGGTGACCTTCGGTGCGGCCAAGAAAGTGGTGTTCACCAACGCGCCGACGACGGGAACAGCCGGCGTGGTCTTTGGCGCATCCTCAGCGCCGGCCGTGGCTGTGCAGGATCAGTACAACAACGCCGTGACGAACTCGACTGCCACCCTCACGCTTGCGTTGGCCGTCTGGCCCAGTGGCGGCGTGATCAGCGGCGGCGGCGATGTGACCGCAGCGTCGGGCGTCGCGACCTGGACTGGCGTGTCGCTCAACAAGATCGGTGGTTACGCATTCAGCGCTTCGGCGTCTGGTCTGGCCTCGGCGACGAGTGGTCTGGTCGTGATATCCGCCGGCCCCGCCACCAAGCTCGCTTTCAACACGTATCCGGCAGCAACGGGCCTGGCCGCCGACACATGGTTCTGGGCGGATGTGCAACTGCAGGATCAGAACGGCAACGCAGCGACGTCGGCGGTCAGCCAGACCATTACCGTCACTGCCAACACCTTGAGCGGCGGACCGAGCCAGTTGGCAAACATGGACCCATGCACCATCGCCGCGGGAAGCAGCGTGTGCATCACGGGTGGGTATCAGCGCGTCGTCGGCAGCTACTCGCTGACCGCGACTGCGTCAGGGGGCCTCGCTGCAACGGGCGCGGCCTTCGCTGTCGCTGCCGGTCCGGTCGCCAAGCTTGGGTTCTTGGAGTCCCCCGCAGCCACTGGACTGACAGCAGACTCATCCAACATCGGCAACGTCTCCGTGCAGTTGCTGGATCAGTGGAGCAATCCAACGGTCTCGTCCTCGAACGTCGGCGTCACGATCACCTTGAGCACATACGGCACTCCGGGCGTCCTCATCGGCACGGCAACGGGCGTCATCAGTGCTGGCGCAGCAAGCTGGTCCTTCCCGGGTCTCGACGAAAATATCGCTGGAAATTATAGACTTTCCGCGGACTCATCTGGTCTGACTTCCGGCGCGACACCGCTGTTTGCCGTGGCAGCCGGGGCTCCCACCGCGGTGGCCTTTGTCTCGGCACCCACCACCGTCTTGGCCGGTACGGCCATGGGCACAGTGACCGCCGAGGTGCGCGACCAGTACGGCAACCCGGCCACCACGGCGCCCGGTGCTGTGACGCTTTCGATTGCCAGCGGGCCCGTCGGCGCCACACTGCTGTCGCCCACCGGTTCCGTTGCTTTGGCAAATGGTGTCGCGACGTTCAGCGGCGCCAACGCGATCAAGCTGGACAAGGCGGGTTCGTACACATTGAGGCTTTCCTACAACGCGGCGACATTCGTGACGAGCGCGGCCTTCGCCGTCTACGCCAGCGGCGCCACCAAACTTGCCGTCACGCAGAGCCCGGCCAGCACCATCTCGGCCGACGCAGCCAACATCGGCACCGTGCTGGTCCAAGTGCAGGATGCCTACGGCAACCTCGTCACATCGCCTTCCTTCACGGTCGGTATCGCATTGGTGAGCGGCACGTTGAGTGGCACGATGTCCAAGACGTCCGCGAGTGGTATCGCGACCTTCTCCAACCTCGATGTCAACGTTGTCGGTACCGGGTACCAGCTCAATGCCAGCAACGCGGGCCTCGCGCCCGGACTCAGCACTGCTTTTGCCATCACGCCCGGCGTCGCGGCCAAGCTGGCGCTGACGTACATGCCCAGCGCGGTCACGGCCGGCAGTCCGTCCCTGCCGCTGCCGACCGTCACGATTCAGGACGCATGGAGCAACACGGTGACCAGTTCGACCGATGTCGTCACCATGACGGTCATCACCAAGCCGGTCGGTGCCACGGTCTCCGGCGATAGCGCCACCGCATCCGGCGGCGTGGCCACGTTCAGCGGGTTGTCGGTCGACAAGACGGGCACCTACACGCTCCGCGCCGTAATGGGTCCCCTGTCATCGGCTACGAGCGCCACGTTCGTCGCCTCCCCTGGCGCCGCATCCAAGCTCGTCTTCACGACGCAGCCTGCCGCCACCTCGACGGCCGACGCCACGAACATCGGTTCGGTCAGCGTCGAAGTGCGCGACGCCAATGACAACTTGGTGACGACGTCCACAGCGTCCATCACGTTGGCGCTCGGTGGCGGTGCCGCCACGCTGTATGGCACCAACCCTGTCAGCGCGGTCAGTGGCGTCGCGACGTTCTCGAACCTCGATGTCAATGTCGCTGGCAGCGCGTACACACTCACCGCGAACTCCGATTCGTTGGCGTCTGGGATCAGTAGCGCGTTTGCCATCACCGCCGGTGGCGCCACCAAACTCGCGTGGACCTCGATGCCGCCGACCGGCGTCGCTGGCGTCTACTTCACAGCGGCACCGACCGTCGCGATGCAGGACCAGTACGGCAACACGGTCACCAACGCGCCAGCGAACATCACGCTGACCATGGCAACCTGGCCAAACGGCGCCACCATGACCGGCGGCAACGCGACAACGGCTTCGGGCGTGGCGACGTTCGGCAGTTTGTGGGTCAACAAGTCGGGCGCCTACAAGTTCACGGCAACGTCAGGAAGCCTCACTGCGCCCGTCACCGGCACGGTCACCGTTTCGTCGAACGCGGCCAACAAGTTGGCGTTCATCCAGCACCCGACGACGACCTTCACGACGGACGCGGCCAACATCGGCACCGTCAAGGTTGAAGTCCGCGATGTCTATGACAATCTAGTGGCGAATTCGACGATCAGCATCGGCATGCTGTGCGATGCTGGCAACACCATGATGTACGGTGTCAACCAGGTCCCTGCGGTCGGCGGTGTCGCGACGTTCTCCGGCTTGGATGTCAACGCTCTTGGTGCCCACACGCTGAAAGCGTTCGACGTTAACGGTAATTATGGCTACACGCTGAGCAATTCGTTCACGGTCACATACGGCGCGGCCGCCAAGCTTGCCTTCACGCAAATGCCAACGAGCGGCTGGGCAGGTGCGTACTTCACCCCGGTGCCCAAGGTCACTGTCCAGGATGCCTTTGGCAATACCGTGTCGGATTCAACCGTTGTCGTCGATCTGCAGGTGGCCACTGGACCCAGTGGCGGTTTGCTCTTCGGTGGCAGCGCGACCGCGGCCACGGGCGTCGCGACGTTCGCGGCCCTGTACGTGTTCAAGAGCGGCAACTACACGATCACCGCGTCGTCCGGATCGCTCACCACCGCGACCAGCGGCACGTTGGCGGTCGCCTCGAACTCGCCAGCGAGCCTGGTGTTTACCCAGGGCCCGGCCGCCAGCGTCAGTGCTGACGCCAGCGACATCGGCACCGTCAAGGTCGAAGTGCGCGATAGCTACAGCAACGTCGTGACCGGGGCGACCGACAACATCACCCTCTCGCTCGCCAACCTGACAGGCACGCTGACGCGCGCGCCGACCAGCGGTGTCGCGACCTTCCCGTACCTCGACCTCAACGTCGTCGGCACCGGCTTGCAGATCACGGCATCTTCTGTGATTGCGGCAACTTCCACAACGCTGACCGCGACCAGCACTGCGTTCGACATCACGCCCGGCGCCGTCAGCACGGGCACGTTGACGACCTGGAATGTGACAACTCCCACGAACATCGCCGATTTCGTGGATCAGGCTGGCCTGCAGATCACCGTGCGCGACGCATACGGCAATGGCGTGCCAAACACCTCGGTGACCTTCGGTTCCTCCGGCTCTGCCAACGCTTTCGACGGCTCGCCCGCCACGACATCAGGCGCAAACGGCATCGCTTGGGCGTACTTGCGCACGACCAAAGCCGAGACCAAGACGGTCAACGCCTACGTTGCCGGTTCGAGCGTCGCCTCGGTCGAGGTGGTGTTCGTCGGTGGCGCTCCCAATACCTCTGTGTCCACGGCCGTGGCCACACCGACCACCCAAGTTGCCGATGGCGTCGCGACGGTCGACATCACCGTGACCATTCGCGACGTCTATGGAAATCCGGTGTCCGGCGAGGCCTTGAGTTTCTGGAGCGCGCAGGGGGCACCGACCCTGACGCCGTCGGCAACGACAACTGACGCCAACGGCATCGCCACGGTTTCGGCGAAGTCGACCTCCGTCGGCGTCGAACAAGTCATCATCAACGTGGCCAGCACGTATTTCTACGCGAATGCGATCACGCGCACGACCGCGAGTCCGCAAGTCCTCTCGCTGGCGTCGCCGCAGACGGGCGGTTGCCAGGCGCTGACCTACACGGCCCAGCAGGCCAACGGCGTGCCCATCGACGTCAAGTTCGAGTACTCGACGGTTCTGACCGACCCGTTCGACTACAAGCCCATGACGCAGGCCGCCGGTGGCGACGCAGGCGTGCACGGCGTCACGGCCAGCTTGGCCGGCATCAGCCACACCTTCATGTGGAATTCGACGGCCGACGTGCCGCACCACACGGGTCCGGTCTTCATCCGCGCCACGCCGTACCTGGGTACGACGGCCTATGCGCCGACTTCCAACATCCAGGTATTGCTCTACAATGGCTTGGCCATCACGTCGCCGGGCACGGCCTATGCCGGGCCCGTCAATCCCTACGGCACGACCCTGGCCGATCTCGACAACGACGGCGACTTGGATGTCATCACCGCCAACTACAGCAGCGCGTCCGTGACGACGTTCACCAACAGCGGCGCTGGCGTCTTGACCCTCAAGGGCACCTATTCCGAGGGATCCATCATCCGTTACGCGCGCACCGTCGTCAGCGCCGACTTCAACCGCGACGGCAAGGCCGACGTGGCCACGGGCGGCAGTGGCGGTGTCGGCGTGTTCTTGGGCACCGGCGACGGCGCCCTCGCAGTCGTCAATTTCCTCGCCGCCGGCAGCAGCGGTCGCGGCATCGCCGCCGGCGACGTCGATGGCGACGGCGATGTCGATCTCGTGAGCCTCCAGTACAGCACGACCGTGGCCGGCTACTATGTGCACATCAACAACGGAACCGGCACGTTCACGACGCCCACGATGACGGCGCTGGCCACGGCCAGCGCGAGCGGCGCCGCCCTTGGCGACATGAATCACGACGGCAAGTTGGATCTGGTGATCACCAACGCCGTCTCAAACAACGGTCTGACCATTCTGATCGGCAGCGGCACGGGAACATTCACCGAGACCTACCAGATTGACTGCGGTTCCTACGTATACGGCTCGCCCGTCATCGCCGACGTCGACCGCGACGGCAACCTCGACATCGTCGTCGGCTCCCACACGGCTGGCATCAAGGTGGCACGCGGGACCGGAAATGGCAGCGTCTACGCGATCCAGACATCGCCGCTCAGCGGCAACGCCTACTACAGTTACGCCACCGATGTGGCGGATTTCGACGGCGACGGCAAGCTCGACGTGGTCGTTCCAGACACCTACATTGACCGGATTCACGTGCTGAGCGGCATCGGCGATGGCACGTTCACCGGCGAACAGATTGTCGATCCTGCGACGGCATACGGCAGTCTCTACGGCGTCGCCGCTGGCGACATGAACGGCGATGGACGGCCCGATGTCGTCAGTGTAGACAACGCCGGAACTGCTGCGGCGCTGGGCGTCTCGGTTGCCCTGAACAGCACCGCCTACCGCTGCGAAACCAGCCTGGGCGGCACGGTGGACACGGCAGTCGGGGCAGGTCCGAGCCGCGTTGCCATCGGCGACTTCAACAACGACGGCAAGCCCGATGCAGCGGTGCTGAGCATCCCCGCTTTGCCCGCCACACCCACGGTCAGCATCCTGTTGGGTACGGGCAACGGCGGCTTGACCCTGGCCACCACCTTGACAACGGCGCAGATCGGCGCGGCACCGGTCGCCCTCGTCGCATTCTACAAGAACGCTGGAACAGCCCTGGATCTCGCAATCTTGGACGACGCTCTGCCCGGTGTGCGCACGCTGTACGGCACTGGCTCGGGCGCCTTCACGACGAGCAGCAACTACAACTTCACCGCGCTGACCCCGGCCGTTACCCCGAACACGGGCACGTTGCGCGATCTCGTCGCCGGTGACTTCGACAGCGATGGTGACGTCGATCTGCAAGCACTGATGGCGAAGGGGGTCGTCCGTCTGACGAAGGTCTCAGCCAGTGGCTTTACGATGGGCGCAACTCAGACGGCGAGCCTGTTCACCTCTGCCACGCGCTTCGTGACGGCAGATGTCAACCTGGACGGCCACCTCGATCTGGCGGTCATCGATTCGGCGGCCGGCGATTTCATCCTGCTCACGAACGACATCCCCACCGGCGCGTTTGCCGAGTCCGCCGTGGCCGTCAACTTGCTTGCGCCCAAGACCATCGCTACGGCAGACTTCAACAATGACGGCAGGCCGGATTTCGTAGTCAACGTCGGCAGTAGCGTCGGCTACCGGCGCGTCTACTTCGGCAATGGCACCGCGAGCGGCTACACCTACACTTCCGTCAATCTGGCAGTCGGCGGCGACACGGTGGCCACAGGCGATTTCAACGGCGACGGCTACATCGACATCGCGTCGTCCAATTCGGACGCGACCTCGCCACGGCTCTACGTGGCGCCAGGCACCGGTTCCGCGACGTTCGGCACCCTCAGCACCTATCCCGGCGGCACCGGCGTGGTCGAATTGGCCACAGCCGATTTCAATGGCGATGGCCGCTTGGACCTGGGCGCTGTGTCCAACAGTGGAAACTTGTTCAGTGTCCTGCTCAGTTCGGGCGCTACGGCCATGCAGTCCTCGACCGTCACCCTCACGGGCAACGAGCCCTGGTCGTTGGTCGGCGCCGACTTCACGAATGATGGCAAGCTGGATCTTGCGGTCGCCAACGAATGGGCCAGCAACCTCAGCATTCTCATCGGCAACGGCGATGGCACACTGGCGGCGGCGAGCCCCGCGACCGTGTCGACCGGGTCGTACCCGATCTCGGCATGCACCGGAGACTTCAATGGCGACGGCAAGCAGGACATTGCAACAGCGGACTCGAGTGCTGGCCTGATCTCGACGCGGCTCGGTCTTGGCAACGGCACGTTTTCATCGGGTCTGGGCTCGACGACGGTCTACAACAATCCGCGCGCGATCGTCGCTGCCGACTTCAACCGCGACGGCAAACTGGACGTTGCGACGGCGAACGACTACGCGCTGAACGGCTTTGCGCGCTTCTACCAGAACAACGGCACCGGTGGATTCGCGCACTATGCAGGCAAGACCATTGCCGGCAATCCGGGGCCGTTCGCCATCGTGTCTGGCGACTTCAACAACGATGCTTGGCCCGACGTCGCGATCTCCAACAATCTCACCAACAACGTGACCGTGATCCTGATGGGCAGCGGCTGGAGCACTGTGATGCAGACCAACATCGCGACCTGCGCGACGCCCTATGGCCTGGACGCTGCCCACATGAACAAGGATGGCTTCTTGGATCTGGTCGTCGCCTGTCGCACCAGCCCCGGCGTGATCAGCATTTTGCTGAACACACCTGCCACACCGGGCACGGCGTTCACCAAGATCGATGTGACGACCGGCGACGAGTACCTCGGCGTCGTAGCGCGCGATGTCACGGGTGATGGCAACATGGACATCATCGCGTCCGGCCGAACCGGTCACAACTTGACGGTTTTCCGCGGCAATGGCGGCGCCGTGAACGGCATGGCATCCTTCGGCGGCCTGCCGCTCTATCCCTTTGGCCTGGTCGCGCTGGACCTCAACCGCGATGGCATTCCCGACTTTGCCGCAGCCAATACGACAGCCGATGCCGTCACCTTGATGCTCGGTAAGTAGCACGGACAACGCACGTCAGCGGCTGATCGATTCGCGAATCCTATGTGATCATCGCGGCATCGCGCATTCACCTTGACACAGCGGATGCGGCAACGCATTGTCTGCCGACGTGTTCTTGCCCATCAACCCATCGTCGCTGGTCTTCGTGCCGAGGGCCTTGCGAGGTCATCATGCCGTTGCATCTGGTCAGCCGTTTGCGCTGCAGTCTCATGCTCTTGTCTGCGTGCGTGTCGATCGCGCTTGCGGGTTGTGACAGCGAACCACAGGCCAAGGCCACTCCCGGCCGCTGGACCGCGGTGGCCCAAGACTTGCCGTCGGCCGTGCTCTCGGTGCGCGGCACCGCGTCCAACGACGTGTGGGCGGTGGGCGCCGACAAGGGCTCCGGTCCCTTGATCCTGCACTACGATGGCAAGACGTGGCAGAAACTCGACAGCGGCATGCAAGGTTCCCTTTGGTGGTCGCTGCCTTTCCCGGACGGCAGCGCCCTCTTTGGCGGCGCGGGCGCCAGCATCGTGCACTACAAGGACGGCGCGTTCACGCGCATGGCCACGCCAGGGGCGGGCAACTGCACCGTCTATGGCCTCTGGGGCGCATCGCCGACCGATGTCTACGCTGTCGGCAGCGTGGCCAGCCGCAACGGCTTTGTCTGGCATTACGATGGCAAGGCGTGGATCGACGTCGCGCTGCCCGCCGACATTCCCCAGCAAAATGGCGACATTCCCGGCTTGTTCAAGGTGTGGGGCGACGGCCACGGCGCAGTCTGGGCCGTCGGCGGACGCGGCCTGGCTTTGCGCAGCGAGGCCGGCGGCGCCTTCCAACGCGTCGATACCGGCACGACGGCGACTCTCTTCACGGTCGACGGCGATGGCAACGGCAACACGGTCTTCGTGGGCGGTGGCGATGGCCCGGTCTTGTTTGGTGTCGGCAGCAAGGGGCCCGCAGCGGGTCAGAGTTTCGCCGGGGTCAGCCTCCTGCAAGGTGTCGCCTTCGGCAGGAACGGCGACGCGTGGGCCTGTGGCATGGGCGGCAGCCTGCTGCACCGCCAGAAGGGCGCGTGGCACGCCATCACCACCGGCTTGGACGTGACCGTGCAGTCCCTGCATGCGCTATGGATTGACCCCGAAGGCGGTGTGTGGGCGGTGGGCGGCAACGTGCTGGACCCCTCGCTCGACCACGGCGCGATTCTCCACTACGGCGCGGATGCGCTGGCGCACTACAAGCCGCAGCCGGTCCAGCCGCAGCCGCCGACCTGCCCGGCAAATCAGATTGACCCGACACCCGACAAGTCGATTGCCCGGCGCTGGAATGAGCAGATCCTCGGAGCGATCCGCCGCGACACGCCGCGTCCCGGTGTGCATGCTCGCAATCTTTTTCATGTTTCCGTGGCGATGTGGGATGCGTGGGCGGCCTTCGACCCCAATGCCAAAGGCTACTTCGTCACGGAAAAAGCGAGCGCGCCGGATCGCGCCGCGGCGCGGCAGGAGGCGATCAGCTACGCCGCGTATGGCGTGCTGACGCACCGCTACGACAAGGCGATCGGCGGCGCCGTATCGGTGGACTGCTTCCGTCAATTCATGCAGAAGCTTGGCTACGATCCGAGCGACAAGGCGACGGCGGGCGACACGCCGCGGGCCCTCGGCAACCGCATCGTCGCGGCGGTCATCGCTGCGGGAGCCGACGATGGCGCCAACGAAGCGAAGAACTACGCGGATACAACCGGTTACACCGCAGTCAATCCATCCCTGGTGGTCGATGATCCGGGGGCCAAGCTGGTCGCACCGTCGGTGTGGCAGTCGCTCGTCCTGGCGCAGGCGGTCACGCAGAACGGCATTCCCCAGGGCTCGGGCCCGCAGACCTACATCGGCTCGCAGTGGGGAAACGTCAAGCCATTTGCCCTGGTACGGCCGGCGCCGGACAAGCCTTACCTCGACCCTGGCGCGCCGCCGACCTTCGAGTCCGCGCAGATGAACGCGTGGCTGTTGGAGGTCCTGCGCAAGGAAGCGTGGATGGACACCGCCAGCGCCGCCACCCTCGATATTTCTCCGGGCGCTTACGGCAACAACAGCCTGGGCGCCAACGATGGCAAAGGTCACGCGACCAATCCGGTGACGGGCCAGCCCTACGCGCCACAGATCGTTCCGGTTGCAGATTTTGCTCGGGTGCTCGCCGAGTTCTGGGCGGATGGGCCCAAGTCCGAGACGCCGCCAGGCCATTGGAACACGATCGCCAACTTCGTCGCTGACAATCCAACATTCGAACGGAAGATCGGTGGAAAGGGCCCGCCGCTTGAGCAGTTGGAATGGGACGTCAAAGTCTACTTTGCCCTCAACGGCGCCGTTCACGACGCGGCCATCGCAGCGTGGGAAATCAAGCGCCTCTTTCTCGCCGCGCGACCGATCAGCTTGATCCGCTACAAAGCGGGCCTCGGCCAGTCCAGCGACCCGTCCAAGCCCTCGTACGACAAGGCAGGTCTGCCCCTCGAAGACGGCCTGGTCGAACTCGTCACCGCACAGAGCAGCGCGCCCGGCGCCCGCCATGCGCACCTGTCGCGCTACGTCGGCCAGATCGCGGTGCGGGCATGGCGCGGCGAACCCGGTGATCACGCGCATGAAGTGGGCGGCATCGCCTGGATGCGCGGCGTCGAGTGGATGCCCTACCAGCGCCGCACCTTCGTCACACCTGCGTTTCCTGGCTTCATCTCGGGGCATAGCACCTTTTCGCGCGCGGGCGCCGAAGTGCTCGCCCGCATCACCGGCAGTTCCGCATTTCCCGGCGGCTTTGCCGAATATGCCTTTGAACCCAATCAATTCCTGACCTTCGAGATGGGCCCGAGCACGCCGATCCATCTGCAGTGGGCCACCTACTACGACGCCGCCGATCAGGCTGGGCAGTCGCGCATCTGGGGCGGCATCCACATCGAGCCGGACGATTTCGTCGGCCGCAAGTTCGGCAGCGTGGTCGGCGCAGCGGCGTATGAACGGGCCGCCACCTTCTTCTGACACCGGCTCAAAGCCGTAGAACCTGAGCCGACACCAGCACCTACGCCCGTTCCGGCATCGATTCCTGGTAGCGAAACCCGCCGCCGCCCTGCCACGATTCCGCCCGCGTCGCGCCGCCAGGATCGGCACCTTCGACAACCTTGCGCATTCGCTGAGCCGCCAGCCGCGCGCTCGGCTGCTCCCTCTCGATCATCAGCCAGTGCCGCCCCAGCTTGTGCGCCACCGCGCCCGTCGTGCCGGACCCGGCAAAGGCATCCAGCACCCAATCCTCAGGATCCGTTGCGATCTTCAAGATCTGCGCCAGCAGCGCCTCCGGCTTGGGCGTGTCGAATGCCGTCTTCGCTCCAAAGAGCCCCTCGACTTCGCGCGACGCCTCTTCGTTGCTGCCCGGCCCATCCCAGAACGTGCCAGGCACCATGCCTTTGCTTTCCTTCAAGAACAGCTTGATGTTCGGCAGCCCGCCCGGCGCGAAATGAATGCGTTGATCCTGCAAGTAGCGGTCAAACGTCGACGGCGAGCAACGCCACCGCTGCGTCCATTGCTGCCCATCCGGTGCCGTCAGCGTCCACGGCAGATTCGTTGACTTCTTGCCCTGCAGCAGCGGCTTCAAGCGCCAAGGCCCGCGCGGATCGCCGTCCGGGTTGCGGTAGGCCTCCTTGACGTACGCCTCCTTCAGCGGCACGCGCCCCAGTCTCAAGTGCGCGAGGTTCTTGGCATAGACCAGGATGTGGTCGTGCACTGTCGCCAGGTGCCGCGCCGAGTTGGCCTGCGACGCGCGCCGCCTCCACACCACCGACGTGACGAAGTTGGCGCGGCCCCACACCTCGTCCAAGAGGACCTTGGCGTAATGAACTTCGTGATCATCCAGTTGCAGCCACAGCGAGCCATCTTCGCGCAGCAGAGGCGCCATCGCCTCCAACCGGTCGCGCAGCGCCGAAAGCCAGGCGCGGTGCAGTGCGCCATCGTCATACTGCGCGGGATCACTGCGGGTATTGTACGGCGGATCCAGGTAGATGCAGCGAATCTGCCCCGCGAACTCCGGCGCCAGCGCATGCAGCACCGGCAGGTTATCGCCGTGGATCAGGCGGTTGTCGCAAAGACCCCTGGCCGTCGCGAGCGAGCGCGTCTGGTCGTCGCGCAGCGTCACCGGCGCGGCGGCCGTGCGCAGATCCTTGCCGGACCACGCTAGCCTGGGCTTTCTGCTCGTGGGCATCTGCCGTTAGGGCGAAACGACGATGGGTGTCTTGCTGGGCAGGTAGGCGTTGTCCAGCTCGCCATCGACCATGCGCAGCGCATCGCCGCCCCAAGAGTAGCCGCCGGGAACTTCAGCAGATTTGAGCAGTTCCTTGTACGTGCGCTGCTTGCCGTCGACCAGCGTCGCGATGAACTGGCCGAGCGCGCCGCCGCTGCCGGTCGTCCACGTCTCCATGCCGTTGGTGATCAACTCCAAGTTGGCCGTGCCGCCCTTCTTGAGGGGAAAGTAGTCTTTTTCGTAGTAGTTGTACGACACGCAGCTGTCGATAAAGAAAATCTGGTAGCTGCTGGGGAAATCTGCCGCCGTGAAGTTGCCGGGGTCCAAGGGGCCATAGCCGATGTAGGAATGCCCATTGTAGATGAACACATCGCTGTTCTTGATGGCGCGTTTGTGCGGTCCCGAACTGCCGCCTGCGCCGAAGTAGCTGTTGATTTCGATGGTGACCGCCGCGGTGGTGGCCTTGCCGATCTTGACCTTGACCGGCAATTCGAACGTCAGCCAGTTCTGCAGGATCTTGTCGGCCACTGCTTGACGCAACTGCCTTTTCTGATCCGGAGTCGTGATGCCCGCCGGCCAACCCGTGCCGTCGAGTTCCCACTTCATCAGATCCTCGAAGCGGGCACCTGTGACCTTGACGGTACCGATCTGATAGGACGTCATGTCCACCGCCGGCTCCGTCTTGGTCAGCTTGAAGTCCGGACGCGCATTGTAGATTTCGCGCATCATCTGGAACCACTCGCTGTAGCCTTCGTCGTCGATCGTGCTCGGCTTGGGGCCGCCACTCTCCCACTCCGCCAGCAGGCCGCCGACCACGCCGATGATGAGCCGCCCCTTCTTGATGCCGCCGGCCCACAACTTGTTGTATTCAGGGTAAGATGCATTCTTGTTCGTTTTGTCGCCGACCAGCGCTGCCGTGATCGGCAGATACAGGCGCTTGACCTCAGACTGGGGCACTTGGGTCTTGGCGTCCTTCAACTTGGCCCGATCCGCATCGATCGCCTTTTGTTCCTTGGCCATCGCGGTCTTGCACGACGTGCGCGACGGATTGAACACGTACCAGATCGAGTCCTGGAATTCGTGCGCTTCCGAGTCGTTGTCGGTGCATTCCACCAGGATGCGTGCGGTCTGGCTGGCGTATTCGGAGCTGAGCAAGCCCACCGAGATGCTCGAACGCCTCGCAAACGCTTTCGGCACGACAGCGATGTCCTTGTAAGTATAGGAAACGCGCAGCATTTTGACCGCAGCAGAGCCCGGCTTGCCGGTGTCGAATACATCGACCGGCGTCTTGACGAACAGTTTCGGGTCCGCTTCGCCCAACTCGCGCTTGTTCGGCATGATCGTCGCGGTACGCAGCGCGCCAAAACCGGACTGGGTCTGCTTTTTGATGGTCGCCTGGATGCTCGCCTGGCTGGCATTCGGATCGACGAAAACCACACCCTTGAAGGTCAGTTCGCGGGCCAGCGCCGTGTTGCTGGTCAGGTCGTCGGTGGTTTCGGCCGGCGCCGGCTCGGTGGCGCAACCCAGCAGACCGGCCGCGGCCGTGCACGCGGCGGCAAGTGCGAGGCCGTGACGCAGCATCTTGAAAATCAGGCAGTTCATGGCGGCTCCTTCAGCCCATAGCTGAGCCGAGGATTGTGACGATCGTGTGAAGTTTGGTCAAGCTGAAGTGACTGCCTGCCGGATAGGGCCTGCGACAGAAAGACCCGATGGAGTCGTTGTCGCAGAAGTCGCCGCGAATCCGCATCGGCGAGCTTAGCGACCAGACAAGAAGCAAACGGGCACAGTTCCAAACTATTTTGGCACAAGCGCTTACTTGATGCAGTCGGCGGGGCAGTCTTCCTTCTCATTCATCTGCGGACAGTTGCTGCAGGTGCCGTCACCGCAGGACCCGCAGTCCATCGGGCAGTTCTTCGGGTCCTCGCCCTTGTCGCAGACGCAGTCGCCGCAGGCCGTCTTGCAGTCACCGGGGCAGATTTCTGGACCCTCGGTCGATTCGCACTTCCCGTTACCGCACGCCTTGGTATCGCAATCCGCGCTGCAATTTGTTGTATTCTCACCCTTTTCACAGATCGTATTGCCGCACGCCGCGAGGCAGTCCTGGGGGCAACTCACGAAGTTGTCGGGTGCAGGATCCTTGGCGGTCTCATTGCACTTGCACAGATCGTCGCCGCAGGCACCGCAGCAGTCCACCGGGCAACTGGATGGCTTTTCGCCCGGCGAACAGGCGCCGTCGCCGCACGCGGCGCAGTCTGTTGGACACAATTCCAATGTTTCCTTGCAGTTCATGGTTTCGCACACGCTGTCGCCGCACTTGCAGCAGTCGACTGAGCAGTTCGTGAAGGTCTCGCCTTGGTCGCACGTGCCGTTGTCGCAGTAGCAGTCTGCCGCACACAACGTCTTGTTCTCGCCCGGCGAGCAGACACCGTCGCCGCACTTGACGACAAAGATATCCGTCGTGACCACCGGCACATCGGGTGCGCCGTCAGGGGGCAGGGCGTCCGGGGGCGTCGTGATGTCCGTGGCACCGTTGTCAGCAGTCGGGATGACATCCGTCACGGCGCCGTCCGCGTCTGTCAATCCGGCATCAGCGTCCGTCAACCCGACATCGGCGTCCGTCAATGGCGTATCGGGCGTGGCCGTATCCCCGCCGATGGCATCCGCGTCCGCGCCGGCTGCCTTGGCGTCCGCCAATGCGGCGGTCTTCTGCTCTTCGGTCTGGTAGACGAACAACGTCTTGCCAGGAATCGGCGTGCAGGCCGACCCAAGAATCAACGCTAGCAAAATCAGGTGCTTCATCGACGGTGCTCCCCGTTGGACGGCAGTCTCGCGCAAACGATCGGCAGGCATCAGAACCGCCACGCCAGGCCAGTTCCCAATGGCACGGGTCCGGGCGTGACAGCCACTTTCGCGTCGCTGTTCAGCAGCATCCAGGTTCCCACGCCCGCGCAAACGATGCCCACGCCGCCGAGTCCCATGGCCACCGCCTCACGGGTGCGAATCGACGAACCGCGCCGCTCCGCTTCGGCGTAGCTGATCTTGGCGATCTTTCCGCCGCTGACCGCCGTGTCGGCGTTGAACGAATCGATGTCGCCGAGGGTCGCCAGGTACACGCCCAGACCGCCCAGCCCGAGCGCCACGCCACCGCCCAGCAGCGTCCAAGGCACGAGGCTGGACTCTGCTGGCTTGGGCTCTGGGCGACGCACCGTCGGGTCGCCCACGTGGCCAGGCTTCTTGTTCGGATCCTGCACACCACCGGGCGGAACTTTTGTCGTCGTCACGCCGGGGTGCGTCGTCGTGTCCGGTTCACCTTTGAGCTTGCGCGACACCGCGTCGCGACGCAGCAGCGCCTGGCTGCGGTTGGCGGCGCCAGATCCGGCCAGCTTCAAGTAGGCATCCAGTTGCGTCAGCGCTGCCTGCAGGTCGCCCGCCTGTTGGTACGCCACTGCCGAGCGATAGTGCAATTCAAAGCGATCCTGTGCCTGGCGCGCCACATCGGCCCACAACTGTGCCGCAAGCCGCAAATCGCCGCTCTTGGCGACGGCATCGCCTTCGCTGACCCGCTGATCAAGCTTGGCATTTTCGATCTCGGTCAGAATCGCGCGCGCCCGTTGTTCCCGCTCCGGATCGCCGCCTTGCGCTTCCAGGAACTTGCGCAGATGACCCTCCGCCGCATCGCGCTTGCCCGCGAGGTGCTCCGCGCGCCCGGCACCATAGAGGTACAGCGGATCTGGGCTGCTTTGATTGGCGGCCAGATACAGTTCCGCGGCGCGCACGTAGTCTGCAGCCTGAAACGCCGCCGCGGCTTGTTGCGCCATGGCTGCCGCAGACTTGGACTTGTCGAATCCCTTGGCTGGTTCCGCCGCGAGCGCCGCAGCCGCCAGGACGACACCGCAGAGCACGAGGCTCCACACCACGCTACTGCGCCGCCGGCACTGCCTGGCAGGCCGTTGCTGAATGCCGTTCACGTCCCCTCCATTGCGCGACCCGAAGCGACCCGCCGAGCCTGCGCGCCTCGGGATGCTACCCTGTCTCGTGCCTGGGAAGCAAGCGGATGAACGGCGAATGTCAGCGCGATCCGTTCTGGCTAGGCTCGCAGGCGCCGCGTTTGCCACGTCTTCCAGCCGTTCTCCAGCACAGTGCCCAGAAAGGCCATCAGCGCCGGCTCCTCCGGCTCCGGATCGTCGCCGCGCCCCATGCGCCGCAGTTGCCTGGAGTACCACGCGACCTCCATCAGCGCCGCCCTATCGAGTACCTTGATTCCAGTAGCGAGTTTGTCGGCAACGGGATGCTGAGGGTCCTTGCCCGCCAAGAGGCGCAGTGGCAGGTCAGGCTCCACGGCCAAGGGTCGCGCAAGCCCGACGAGGTCGAGCGACCCCGCCTGCAGTGCGGCGGCCATGCCGCGCAGGCTGCGAAATCCGCCGGTGACCATCAGAGGGACGGTCGTGACCGCTCGGGCTTTGTCTGCAAATTCAAGGAAATACGCCTCCCTCTGCCTTGTGCTCTCGCGACCGCCGGTGGCCATGGCCGGCGCCTCGTAGGTGCCGCCCGAGATCTCCAGCAGATCGATGCCCTCGTCCGACAGGGCGCGCAGCACGTCGAGCGATTCGGCTTCGGTGAAGCCGCCGCGCTGGAAGTCTGCAGAATTCATCTTTATTCCCACGGAAAAGCCCGGCCGCGTCGCGGCGCGGATGGCGCGGTAGACGGCGAGCACGAACTTTCGGCGGCGCTCCGCATCCCCACCCCACTCGTCTGTTCGCAGGTTCTGTTTAGGCGACAGGAATTGACTGACGAGGTACCCGTGTGCGCCGTGAATCTGCACACCGCCAAAGCCTGCCTGCTCAGCCAGCTGCGCAGAACGCGCAAAACGTGAAATGATATCATGAATTTCCGCGTTGGTCAGTTCGCGCGGCACGTCGAAAAAGCGTTGCAGCGCGGCACTGAAGGGCACGGCGGACGGCGCCACGGTCTCGGCATTCAGGCCCTTCGGCGCCTGTTTTCCGGGATGGTTCAGTTGCATCCACAATTGCCCATGCCCGCACTGGCCGGCTTGGGCCCACGCCCGCAGCACGTCCGCATCGCGATCGTCTTCGAGCGCGACGTTGCCCGGCTCGCCCAGCGCCCGCCGGTCGATCATGACGTTGCCAGTGATGCACAGGCCCACGCCGCCGCGCGCCCAGCGTTCGTAGAGGCGCACCAGCGAACGGGTCGCGCGGTTGTCGATCGTGCCGAGTGCCTCACTCATCGCCGACTTGGCGAGACGGTTGGGCAGCACGGCGCCGCACCGCAACGTCAGCGGCCGCGCAAGAAGATCCTGGGGACTGGTCATGAAAGACTCCGAGCAAAAGAGACAGCGACTGTACACCTTCGTGCGGTGGCTGGGCACTGCAACCGCTGTTCGGCTGTGCTAGCCTGCCGCGCGCGGAGGCCGGATGGCGACCCGTTCGACGTTGCTGCTGCTTGTGGTGCTGGGTGCGAGCGCCTGCCTGCCGTGTGTGCCGGTGCGGTACAGCGTGCTGGCCGGTGATCTGCGCGGTCGGCGTGTGTTGCAGAGCGATGTGCCCGTCGTCGTGGGCGGTCGCGCAATCATGGTGCCGGTCGAGCGTGTCTACTCGCCGGCTGCCGCGACCGGCGAGCGTCGTTGGTCGGACGCCTTCATCCAGGAACTCGCGCAGACGCAGCCAGAAGCCGAGATCACGTTGGTCAGCAAGCAGCACCGTTGCGTGCCCGGCTACCTGACGTTGGCGGCGGGCGCGCTGGGCGCCGTGGCTGCGGGCTTTGCCGTGAACGCCCTGGCGCCGCCGCAGCGCGTGCGCGAGCCGGGTCTCGTCTTGATTCCGATCGCGGCGACCGTAGCGGGTGGGCTCTGCAACGCCGTGTCAGCGTTGGCGTATGCCTGGCCCTCCGCAGCGCGAGCGGTCGCGTTGCCGCCGCCGCCCGAACCGGTAGCCGCGCCGCAAGAGGACACAGAGACGGAAGATCGCTGATCCGCGTTGGGCGAGCCGTCAAGGCTGCATCATGTCCAGCGTTTCCGGATTCGCCAGCCGCTCCAGCACGCCGCGCGCCATCACCGAGCCTTGATAGCCGTCGATCAACCGGTGATCCAGCGCCATGGCGAGGGGCAGCAACTGCCGCACTTCGACCTTGCCGTTCACGACCACCACGCCGTCGAACACGCGCCCGACCACAGCGACGCCGATGCCGCGCGCGGCCGGAAAGAGCGGCGCCCACGCGTGCCGGATGCCGAACATGCCAACCGACGTGACCAGCAAGGAACCGAATGGATCCGTGGGAAATCCGAGCTTCGACAGGTCCAAGCCCAGATCGTGCGTCAGCCACACGATCAGCATCATCATCCAGCGGCCCAGCCACGCCGGCATCCACTTCAGGTTGTTCTTCGTGCGCGCCAACATCGGATCATCGCGTTGCTTGATGCGCTGCGCCTGCTCCGTCAACTCGCGCGCCATGCCCGCGGTGTCCAGCTTGTCCGCCTGCCGCAGCACGACGCCGGACAGATCCGCGCCCTGCAGCTTGCTGCCTTCCTCATGAGGCACAGCGACTTGCAGGAACACGTCGACATCCTTGCGCTGCCAGACTCGGCCGCGGCGAATGGTGCAGTTCAGCTCCGGATGCTCGGCCAGGGTCGCCGCGAATGCGCGCGCCACCGCGTGGGTCGGTGTCACCTTTTGTCCAGTTTGTTCACGGATCTCTTGCAGCCAGGCCATCAGGCGCGTCGCGTCGACATCCTCGCTGCCATAGATGGTCGGGTCGCGCGGCGCGTCCCACGAAACCGCGGCAAGCGTACGAAAAGCCGACACTTGCGTCGGCCGAAAGAAGCGTTCGCCCATGTGTACCTCCAGACCTTGGCGGTGGATTCTCGATTCGTTTGCCGAACGTGATGACCCAACCGTATCCTATCGCGCCGCCGCAACTCAAGAGGCCATCCATGAACGACACGACCGCGCAACTCGAGTCCCTCGCGTCGCAACGCATCCTGGTACTCGACGGCGCGATGGGTTCCGAGATCCAGCGCTTTGACTTGCGCGAACACGATTTTCGCGGTCAGCGTTTTGCGCATCATTCTCATGAATTGAAGGGCAACAACGACGTGCTGGTGTTGACGCGGCCAGATGTCGTCGCGTCGATCCACGAGGCCTATCTGGAAGCGGGCAGCGACATCATCGAGACCAACACCTTTGGTGCAACGGCGGTTGCCCAGGCCGATTATGGCTTGGAATCAGTAGTCTATGACATGAACGTTGCGGCGGCGCAGTTGGCGCGCGAGGCCTGCGAGAAGTGGACGCGCAAGGATCCGCGCAAGCCACGGCTGGTCGCTGGCTCCATCGGTCCGATGAACAAGACGCTGTCGATGTCGCCACGGGTCGGCGATCCGGCCTACCGCGCCGTGACATTCGCGCAGGTGCGCGATGCGTATCGCGAGCAGGTGCGCGGGCTTCTCGATGGCGGCGCGGACCTGCTGCTTGCCGAGACGGTCTTCGATACCCTCAACCTGAAGGCCTGCATTGTCGCGATGGAGGAGGAGTTTATCCTTCGTGGTCAGCGGGTTCCGGTCATGCTGTCGGTGACGATCACGGACAAGAGCGGCCGGACGTTGTCGGGGCAGACCCTGGAGGCCTTCTGGACATCCATCGTCCACGCCAGGCCGTTTTCGGTCGGCATCAATTGCGCACTGGGCGCGGCGCAGATGCGGCCGTATATCGAGGAGTTGGCTCAGCTTTCGCCGACGCGCATCTCGTGCTATCCGAACGCGGGATTGCCAAATGCTTTCGGCGAGTACGATGAGACTCCGGATGTCACGTCGCGGCTGCTCGCCAGCTTTGCCCATGACCGCCTCGTCGACATCGTCGGTGGCTGCTGCGGCACGACGCCGGCCCACATCCGCGCCATCGCCCGGGCCGTCGCGACCGAGCCGGCGCGAGTGATCGCCGTGCCGCAACTGCCGTTTTCGCGTTTCTCGGGCTTGGAGCCCCTGGTCATCCGCCCGGAGTCGAACTTTCTGCTCATCGGCGAGCGCACGAATGTCACCGGATCGAAGAAGTTTTCTCGGCTCATCCAGGCGGGCGACTTTCAGGCGGCCGTCGCGGTGGCGCTCGATCAGGTGCGCGGCGGCGCCAACATCCTGGATGTCAACATGGACGAGGGCATGCTCGATTCCGAGCAGGCGATGACCACTTTTCTCCACCTTCTCGCGACTGAACCGGAGGTCGCGCGTATTCCGGTCATGATCGACAGCTCCAAGTGGAGTGTGCTCGAAGCGGGCCTGCAGTGCCTGCAAGGCAAGGGCATCGTCAATTCGATCTCGCTCAAGGACGGCGCGGCGGAGTTCGTGCGGCGGGCGCAAGTTGCAAGGAAGTACGGCGCCGGCATTGTCGTGATGGCCTTTGACGAGGCGGGACAGGCAGATACGACGCAGCGCAAGGTCGACATCTGTCTGCGCGCCTGGAAGCTGCTGGAAGGCATCGACTTCGACCAGAAGGACGTAATCTTCGACCCGAATATCCTGGCCATCGGCACGGGCATCGAGGAACACGCGCGCTATGCCGTCGATTTCATGGAGGCGACCCGAATCCTGAAGCGCGAATGCCCCTTGGCCAAGGTCTCCGGCGGCGTATCGAACCTCAGCTTCTCCTTCCGCGGCAACGACGCCGTGCGCGAGGCGATGAACTCCGCATTTTTGTTTCATGCCATCCGCGCGGGCCTCGACATGGGCATCGTCAATGCCGGACAACTCGCCGTTTATGAGGAAATCGCGCCGGAACTGCGTGAACACGTGGAGGATGTCGTGCTGGACCGCCGGCCGGACGCGACCGAGCGCCTGGTGGCATTCGCCGCGACCGTGGCGCACAAAGGTATGGAACGAAAGCAGGATCTCGCCTGGCGCCAGGGCACGGTCGAGGCGCGCATCTCGCACGCGCTGGTGCATGGCATGGTCGACTTCATTGCGGCTGACGTCGCTGAAGCGTTGGAGAAGTACCCGCGGCCGTTGGACATCATCGAG
>Ga0172370_10003728_pt1 | contig 20935 bp, 17 predicted proteins | sample LakKiv5m_FD_114538 | JGI IMG/M metagenome (GOLD analysis project Ga0172370, IMG submission 114538) | Freshwater microbial communities from Kabuno Bay, South-Kivu, Congo - kab_022012_11.5m | ecosystem: Environmental > Aquatic > Freshwater > Lake | place: Democratic Republic of the Congo...
ATTCAATGCCTGTAAAAAATCAAGCGCTTCTTTTCCGCGGATTTCACCCAAGATAATGCGCGTCGGGCGCATACGTAACGTATTGATAAACAAGTCGCGGATGCTGATCTCGCCCTTGCCTTCGACGTTTGGCGGTTTCGTGATCAATCGAACGACATGTTTCTGCCGTAACGTCAACTCAAGGGTGTCTTCAATAGTAATAATACGGTCATCTTCCGAAACGTACCCGGATAAAATCTCCAACAGCGTGGTTTTACCGCTTCCCGTCGCTCCGGAAAAAACAATGTTCAACCGGCCCTGGATCGCCGCGATCAAAAGATCGGCCATCGGCTGGCTGACCGTCCCCATTTTCTGCACAAGATTCTCCATCGTCGCGATGTTGCGCAGGAACTTTCTTATCGTCAATACCGGCGCGCCAAAGACCACCGGCGGGATGATGATATTGACGCGCGAGCCGTCAGTCAAAGAAAAATCCACGTACGGATACGTCTCATCGACCCTGCGCCGGGTCGGCATGATCATACGCTCGATAACGTAGCGTAGATGCTGTTCATCATCAAAATTAACATCCATCAAGGTCTTCTTACCGGCTTTTTCGATATACATCGTATTCGTCCCATTGACCATGATCTCGGTGATTTCCGGGTCATCAAGAAACCGCTGCAACGGGCCTAATCCCAACAGGTCTTCCTGCATCTCCTTGACCAGCGAGTTGACGTCGATCTGCCCTTCGAGCATGCCGTCATTTTTCCACTCTTCGACCATCGACAGCACGCGGCGCTGAATAGCTTCATTATTCATCTGTTCGCCTTCAAGATTATACGCGATCTGGTTCCTGAGGATCTTCTTAATTTCCTTGTACTTCATCTGGCCTCCTTTTACGTATCTCTTCTACCAATACCGAGACCGCCGCTTGCGCCGGCACTGATCGTATCTGCTTTCCTTTCGCGAATAGTACGGCTTTTCCGCTGCCACAGGCAATACCAAGATCTGCCTGCGAAGCTTCACCCGGTCCGTTGACTTCACACCCCATGATCGCTACCGATACCGGCAGAGACCATACGGTAGGGTCGCGTTCAGTGATCTGTTCTTTAAAATCATCGACCATCCCGAACAGATTCACCTTGCAGCGGGAACACGTCGGACAGGTTATGATCTCCAGTTCTTTACGGAATCCTAAACTTTGTAAAATATATCGCGCTACCCGTATTTCCATATACGACGGAGCCGATAATGATACCCGCAAAGATGCGACATTCTTCAGTGTTAACAATCTGCTGATACCGATCGATGACTTGACGATTCCTTCAATATACGGCCCGCTTGAGGTAATGCCTACATCTAAAGGATAAGAGAATTGTTCCGAGGCATATTTATTCGCAAGATATGTCGCCTCAATAGACGGTGCTTTCAAGGATATAATTATATCATAAAACTTCTCTTTCTCAAAGATTGCCAGATACCCGCCGACCGTTTTGGACATTGCCCGCGCCAGCGCCCCGGCGTCCGCGAAATGTTTCCGGAAACCGCCGGAATTAATGCCGATGCGGACCTGCACCCCGTGGTCTCTTGCCGCGCCGATGACGCGCCTGACGTCCGCTGGGTTTTTCACGTTCAGCGGGTTCAACCGGACGATCTGAGCGCCGGCTTCGATCGCCTTCAGGGCCCAGCGATGATTAAAATGAATGTCCGCCTCGACCAACGCCGGTTTATTCAGCGCGCGAAGTTTCGGGAACACCGCGATACTCTTTTCTTCGGGGACCGCGACACGCACGATGTCCGCCCCTTCAGCGCAAAGCCGGGTATATTCCCGCAAAACAGCCTGCAGCTTATTCAACGGGCTCTTCAACATCCCTTTGATGAGGATAGTTCGCGGCGCTATTTTACCCATAGTTTTGGACCAAACCGTAAAATATCGTTATATAAAATGAACACGACAAGGACGATCAACACTGAAAACCCGAATTGAGTGATCCTCTGCTCAAGCTTCTCCGACAACGGCCTGCCCCGGAATCTCTCGACCAGAAGAAAGAATAAATGCCCGCCATCCAATACCGGAAACGGGACCAGATTAAAGATAGCCAGACTTAAACTCAGCACGGCCAGGAAATTCATCAACGCGACGAAACCGGCCTTTGCCGCCTGAGCGGTAATATAGTATATGCCGATGGGCCCGGTCACTGATTCTTTTAAGGAGGCTTTACCGGTGATCAACTGCGCGAACCCTTTCAAAGTCAAATAACTGATCATAAACGTATGTTGCGTGCCTTTTACGACCGCCATGAACGGTTTATATTTGATGAAATCGTATTCTCCGGACGGAGACACTCCGATAATACCGACTTTCTTCTTCTGAAAAACAGTATCGACGGATGTCGTACGCGTTGGGATCTGCAATACCTGTTCGAGATTATTACGCCGCAAGGTCACCCGCACCGTCGTTTCAGGTTTAATCGCGTGTATCGCCGACGTCAATTCATTCCAATACGTTACCGCAGTATCGTTGATCTTGATAATGACATCGCCGGCTTGTATTCCCGCGGATTCCGCAGGATACCCCTTCAACACTTCTCCGACAATGGCTTTCTGCATGGGAAACCCGACCGCGAAAATAAACCAAAAGAGGACCAAGGCAAAAAGAAAATTCAACAAGGGTCCTGCAAAAACGATCAACGCGCGCTGCCAGATCTTTTTTGAAAGAAACTCATCCGGGTTCCCTTTGCTTTCTTCACGGGAATCGCCGGATAGTTTGACATATCCGCCAAAAGGGATCAGGCTGATGGTAAATACTATCCCTTTCACTTTCTTGCGCAATAACATCGGGCCGAAACCGATAGAGAACTTTTCAACGGTGACGCCGTTGCGTAAAGCGGCAAAAAAATGCCCGAATTCATGCATCACGATCAAAATACCTAAAACCGCGGCAAATATCAATAGATTAAGCATAGTGTTTTTTTATAACCTCCCGGGTATACTCCCTTATTATTCGGTCCTGGGCCAAGACATCCTCGACTTTCTTATAGCCGGCGCGTGGAAATGCCGCCAACGCCTTCTTCAAGACCAGGTACAGATATTTAAAATCGACGTTTCCCTTCAGGAAACTCTCGACAACAACATCGTTAGCGGCATTAATGACCACCAGCGCGTCTCTATCGGCATACGCAGAACGCATAATAAGATCAAAACAGGGGAACATCCCTTTCTTCAACTCTTGCACGGACAAAGACCGCGGACGCGTCCACAAAGGTTCAAGCGACGGGATCGAGCCGGATATCTGAGGATAACACAAACCATACCCTAACGGAATGCGCATGTCCGGCTGAAAAAGACAACTGTGCGCCGTCGCGTTCTTCATGGCAACCATCGCGTGGATCAAAGATTCTTTATGCAACAATACTTTGATCTTTTCTATCGGCAGATCAAATAACCATGACGCTTCGACGATCTCGAAAGCTTTATTGACCAGAGTAGCGCTGTCAACCGTGATCTTTTTACCCATGTTCCACGTCGGATGTTTTAATACCTCCTGAACCGTCGCGGTTTGCCGCTCTTTCACCGTCCGGTCCCGTAAGGCTCCCCCGGAAGCGGTAATATATACCGTATCAATAGAACCTCCGGGCAACGGGCCCAATAGTAAGGACAACGCGAACATTTCACTGTCCGCGGGAAAAAATTCTACTGAATGCTTGCGCAGTAACGGCATAATAAATTTCCCGGCAACGACCAGGCACTCTTTATTTGCCAAAACGATGCGTTTCGTACTCTTGACCAGACGATACAATAAAGGAATGGCTTCAACACCGTTGATCCCGACGACGGCAATATCCGAAGGAACATCCGCCAGACGCAAGACTCCCTCCCTGCCGCTGAAAAGTTTACACCTACCCGCCGCCTTCTTCTCAAACGCTTCCGCGCTGGCACTATCGTATATTGCGGCATACTCCGGGTGAAACCTGCCGACCTGTTTTTGTAGCGCGGCATAACTATCACGCACGGCTAATCCGCAAACCTCGAAAAGTCCCGGATGCCGCCGGATAATATCCAGCGCGCTGGTACCGATCGAACCGGTCGAACCAAATATGACGACTTTTTTCTTCATAGCCCTTCGTGCATCCGGCGGATCATCGTTATATACAAATAAAACGTGGGCGCGGTAAAAATTATGCTGTCGAGAAAGTCCAATACTCCGCCGATTCCCGGCACGATCTTCCCGGAATCCTTCACTTCACAATCCCGCTTGATCAGCGACTCAAAAAGATCGCCGAGTTGCCCTAAGATACCTAAAATAGCCCCCAAAAGGATCGTATCCCAAAACGGGATCTGTTTAAGCATAAAAGAAAATACCAAAGCGCACAGAACGCTACAGAGAAAACCGCCGATCGTACCTTCCAATGTCTTTTTCGGGCTGACCCGCGGAAGCAACTGCGTCCGGCCAAAACGGGAACCGATAATGTACGCCCCCATATCATTGGTCTTGGTAACCAAGATTAAAAATGCCAGCATCCAGACCCCGTATTCGGTCTGCCGGATACGTATTAAGAAACTCAAACACCAGCTGATATAAATGATCCCAAAAACCGTCGCCGACAAAGACAATACCGTCTGATAATTCCGCTTGCGCATCAATTCAAGTAAAAAAAGCGTGAACAAGCCGCCGACAACGAGTAAAAATTGTACTTCCTGAGTTATGGCAAACTTAAAAAAGATAGTCAACGGAATAAAAGCTCCGACAATCGTCCCGAATGTCATGAACATGCTGACCCCTTTACGTTCGATCATGTGATAAAATTCATAGAGGCCTATAATGATCAAAGAGGTGACGATAAAGCCACAGAAAGGATACGACGCCAAACACAAGCCGCCGATTATCAATAAAACAATAGTACTCAGTGTTCGATCTTTCATGGGTTTCCTCGCTCTCTATCTCTTCGCCGTCTTGCTCCTGCGGCGCATGCCCCCATTCGGTTATAGGGACCGTAGGTTACGATACCGCGCCAAAACGGCGTTTCCTTAAACCATACTCATGCAAAGCCTTCTTAAACTCATCTTCGTGAAAATCAGGCCAACAGACCGAAGGAAAATACAATTCCGCATAACTTAACTGCCAAAGCAGAAAATTACTGATACGTTTTTCCCCGGAAGTGCGGATCAATAAATCCGGGTCAGGAATCCCGGAAGTATATAAATATCGCTCAAAATAGCTTTCCGTGATCTCATCCGGCACAATGCGCGTGCTCGCTGAATCCTTCAGAATGCGCACGACAGCGTTAAGGATCTCCTCGCGCGAGCCGTAATTAAACGCCGCGATGACCGTCATCCCTGAACAATGCTGCGTCCGCTGTTCGGCTCTTTCCAACGCCGCCCGGACCGAAGACGGCAACGTATCTCTTTTACCGATAAACCGCAGCCGGACATTCTGCTTGATCATCGACGGGACTTCATCGCTTAAGAACTTCTTGAAATAGGCCATCAGGAAACCGACTTCTTTTCCCGGCCGTTTCCAATTCTCGGTAGAAAAAACAAACAGCGTTAAAAACCGCACGCCTTCGCGATCGGCGACCCGGACGATCTCCCTGACCCGTTTGACGCCTTCCATATGCCCGCGATACCGCGGTAATCGCTTCGCCTCTGCCCATCGGCCGTTTCCATCCAGAATGATCGCGACATGTCCGGGGATCTGTTGCATGCAGTACTGCTTTTTCCTTCCACAGATGATACCGCGTGCAAACACGCGGCGTTTTTTTAATAGGCCTTAGAATCACGAAATAATCTCACGCTCTAAACTAAAAAAGAGGGTTAGTTGACCCTCTTTTTTAGTACTATTCTGTCCTTAAAAAAACGGCACGCTCCGTGCGAAGCCTACCGCTATTTTTTGTGATACAGCGCTTCTTTTAAATCGTTTTCAAGCTGCTCTTTCAGCTTAGTGACTTTAACAGATTCTTCTTTCAACGCCTCATATGCCCGCCGTACGTCGACCAATTCTTTCGTCAATACTTCCATGCTGTATTTCTGAGCGGCATTCTGTTTTTCCAACTCGGCACGGTCAGTCGTTAAAGAAACGACCTGTTGATTTAATTTATTGACCGTTTCTTCCACGGTCATCTTCTCGCTTAATTCCCGATGGTAATTCTTCTGCGTCTTCGACAAATTAAATGAAAGCGATACGATGACAAACAACAGTACAACCGCGATCCCGCTGACAACGCCGATGACCGGCGAATTACTTCTGGGAAAACTCATTTAAGCTCCTTCGTTTGGACTTCACTCGCCGAGCCGGAGGCACTCGGTGCCGGTGTCGTCGCCCCCTCGCGCTGTTTCGCTATTTTGGGAATAATAACGATTTCCACTCTGCGGTTCTTCTGCCTTCCCTGCGCGGTATCATTACTATCGACCGGCCGGTATTCACCGTAGCCGATCGCCGACATCCGTTGAGGATTGATCCCCTTCTTTTCAAGATGATGTAAAACGCTTAACGCACGCGCTGCCGACAACTCCCAGTTTGATTTCCAACCGGAATACTTGATCGGCGCGTTATCCGTATGCCCTTCGATCCCGATTGAATTATCCGGGACAGTCTCACTGAGAACATTGCTGACCTTATCCAACAAAGGAGCGGCTTCCGTACGAAGTTTATCTTTACCGGAAGCAAACAATATTTCGGCAACAAAGGTAATCACCAAACCCCGCTCAGCCATCTCGACTTTGACTTGATTATCTTTGATCGCCTGGGCGAGTTGGTCTTCAAGCTGTTTTTTCGCGTTCTTTAACTCATCCAACTCCGACTGCAACGAAACGATTTTTTCGACATCAGTACGGGAACCTTTCTGAAATACGATCGCACAACCGTTTAACATTAAAAGACAGGCTATCATGAAGAACGCGGATAATCTTTGCATAGCGACCTCCTCTTTATGATTTAGTTTTTATCGGAATCCCACGGTAAAACCCGTGTTTCCAATACTACGCTCCTGTGGAGCGCATTCCGTTTTCACCGTTCTACCACTCATACGAATGGTACATTGACAACGGAAATAGGATTTGTAAGTTTTAGTAAGTGTATCATACCGGGCATACTGCGTCAAGGGATTAGTTAGCCCGTTTTCAACAGCCACAGCCCCCTCAGCAGCGTGGTCAGACCTATCCCCGCCAGAAGCGGATACAAAAGCCAAAAAGGATGCCGGGATTTCGGTATCGTCACTGCCGCAGTCGCTACCGGAGCGCGGTACACGGCGAATAATTCGTTCTCATATAACAAGGTCAACTGATGCATCCGCGTATAAAACGCCTGCGCTGATGCTTCCGGCCGTTCTACTGGAGCCCCCACAGGTAAAACCCGTGGGTCCCTGTTGCAGCCCCTGTCGGGGGCGGCCCGTGTGGGGCGACGTCCCGTACAATTCATCCCCGCCTGCTCCCGAAGGGCGGGCAGGCACGGGCGTAGCCCGTGGTATTCTGGTAAAGGGAACAACCCGGCCGATTTCACCCAGACAACGACTCCGGACACCATAAAAGTATCCCGCGTCGGATACTTGACGGCAGTCGGCTGATCGAGGATATGCGGCGGCTTGACTTCACGAAAAAGCGCGTCCGCAGTGAACCGGTTGGTCAGCGCGGCAATCATGACCGAGACGATCGCGCTATTTGAGGTTATGATCGCGCCTCTATCAGTCTCCGCGGAAATAATTGCTTCAACCGGGCTGAAATACCGGTGAGAATAGAGAGTATTATACGGGACCGACTTAAATAATCCGCCGGAAGAATAATTATTGAACGTCGAATCCGTCCAGCTCCATGACGGCTTCATATTATCCAGAGCAAACGTCGGGGTAAAAAAGAAAAAAAGGGCCCACAATCCCAGAAACACCGGATAATATACCCTCCTCGTTCCGACCGATTTTCTTTGCAGATATTCAACCATTGCCGCGCACCAGGCGCTGGCCGCCAAAGCCCAGGGCAGGAATCCTTGAGCGGCAAAATACCGGTAGAAATACCGGAAGAAAACGATCGAGAAACCGATGATCAACCCGATGATAAGATAATAGGGGCCTTTTCTTCGCAACAGCACCCATAATCCGGCGCAACCACAGAGCAAAACAGCGATATTCATATGCACAAACCTGCTTTCAGCGGCAATACTCTGCCGGACCAAATGCAGATACTTTAATTGATGTAACCACAACGGCGAAGAGAATAGTACGACCGAAAAAATGACCGTTAAGAACCATCGTAGAGACTGCCGCTGTAAAATAAAAAAGACGATACTGCCGGACAGAAAAGCCAACGAAATCCCGGTATGCGTATACGCGCACAGAACCAGACCGCCAACCGCGGCAATCGTATCCCGCCGGACAATACCCATACTGCCGGCCAGCCCAAAAACAAGTGCCAATGTTGCCGGGACATTCGACGTCAAAGAAACAAAGAAATGAAAATAACTACCGCAGATAAGCACCGCGAAGAAAGCAAAAAGGCCGGAAAACATCTTTCTTGCCGTCAGGAACAGCGTGATAAGAAATGCCGGGACGACCGCGACCTCCACGGTTTTCAAAAGGACCAGCGGCTGAACGCCGATCTTAAGAAAAAATGAAAGTACCATATGATACACCGGCGGGTACAGATGCGGCCGGCCCCATGGCGCATATTCAAAAAAGTCCCAACCGACCCAGCCCCCGGCTTTTATAAAGTTCTGGGCGACCAGCAGATGATAATAATCATCGATGAATTGCGGCAGCATCTTCCATCGCACCACCTGCAAAAGAGTAAAAAAGAAAATCAATCCCCAGGCATATAGGGAATAATTGGGAACTTGCCGTTTAGATTTCAATACTGTTATGCTCATATTCTTCAACGTTTAGACACTAGATACAAAGATGCAGAGATTCAAGATATAAAAAAAGAAATGTTCCTGGAAGTTCTTATCTTGCATCTTTATTTCCCATAGAACTCAGAAAGAATTTCTTAGCATAAAAAACTTCCCACAAATACAGCCCGCGTGCCGGCGCGGGCATTCCGATGGCCGAGCGGTCTTTGTTTTTTAATATCTTTTTCACTTCGGTATATGAACGCCTCCCCTTTCCCACTTCAACGAGAAATCCAACGATATTCCTGACCATCTTACGTAAAAATCCCGTTGATTCGATATCGATTACAAGATACGGTTTCTGCGCTCGCACCGAACACGATAGTACTTCCCGGACACAATGTTCATACAATCCATTCTCGTTCGCAAAAGCGCTAAAGTCTTTCTTCCCGACGAGAAGTGCCGCGGCTTTCCGCATGGCTGCTACTGCCAAAGTATCGGGTACCCGCCACGCGTAATTGCGGGAAAAGACGTCTTCAACCGGGCTATTCAATATACGGTAACGGTATTTCTTGCGCACACAGCTGAACCGCGCATTAAAACCTTCGCAGACTTCATCGGCGCGTTGTATTCTGATGTCCGGCGGCAATTCCGCATTCAACGCGCGAGACACGGCATGGACCGGGATAGTACTCCGGACAGAAAAGCCGGCTCCCTGCGCACACGCGTGTACCCCACGATCAGTCCGGCCCGACGCGGCCACGCGGACCTTGTTATGAAATACCTTACGGAGCGCTTTTTCAATCTCTCCCTGCACGGTCCGTAACCGCCGCCCTTCTTGTATTTGCCAACCGCCGAATAAAAGGCCGTCGTAAGCAACGATGAGTAAAAAGTGACGAACTGGTGTATCCTGTTTCATGTTACAAAAGACAGAAAATAGAAAATGGATAATAGACAATAGTTCTTTGTTTTAAAACTATTTTCCAGTGCGTAACGAAGTGAAGCCTCCCTGAAGGGGATCGCCATTTTTTTATTTTCCATTCCAGAATATGTTCTTAGGAAATATGAAAAAAGGCAAGTATCTTCTGCAGAAGAAGCGTGCATATACCCGCGTAGACCGCCGCCGCGATATCATCACCGAGCACTCCCCAGGATCCCGCATTCTCTTCGATCTTATTGATCGGATACACTTTTAGTGAATCGAAAACACGAAAAAGAAGAAAGACCGCGACCACCCACCCGAGGTGATATGTCCCGGGAATAAATACGTACGCGGCGAGCATACCGGTGAAATCGTCAATAATGATCCGCCGGGAATCTTTTTCCTCAAAGATCTTTTCCGCGGGCCCGGAGACCATAAGCGACAAAATAATGCCGGCCATGATACTCGCGTATAAAACGATCCCTTTGCCGACGATCATAAAATATACCATCCCGGCCAAAGACCCGGCTGTCCCGCCGAATATCGGCAGATAACCGATCCCGCCCATTGTTGCGATGAACTTAATCGTTTCTTTTTTCATTAAAATGTTGGTTTTACTTTCATCACTATGACGTCAAAAAACTCTTGGACTTCTACATCTTTCTTACGAGCTTACCAGCTGACGAGCTAACGAGCGTGGTTCACTAAAAAGTCTTTATCAATTTTCTATTGCTCCAGAAATACACCATCCCGGAAAAAATAGTGATGAAAACGATCCACCACAGCACGAAAAAGATCACCCGGTGGACAACGCCCACCGAAAGAGTCGCGTTGCGTTCTAAAATCATTAAAAATAAGATCAAGCCGATACCGACGATCTGTGAAACGGTCTTGTGTTTGCCGAATTTCTGGGCTGAAAGGACTTTGCCTTTGCTGAGCGCGTATAAACGCAAACTGGTAATAAGGAATTCCCGCAGGATGATCACGATCACCATCCATAAATTGACCACGTCCATGCTCACCAAAGCCAAAAACATGCCGACAATCAAAACCTTATCCGCGATCGGGTCCATGATCTTGCCGAAATCGCTGATGATATTCTTTCTTCGCGCGAGAAAACCGTCAAGAAAATCGGTAAAAGACGCCAAAATGAAAATAACCAGACTGGCAATCAACCCCCATAACGTATCCGTCAGCAGGAATCCGATACTCAAGAACGCGAGGAAAATACGCGACACCGTGATTTGATTCGCTATATTAATCATAGACTCCCTCGCAGTCATATTCGCGCGCGTTCGTTATCGTCACGGGAACGATCGACCCGGGATGCATCCGTTTGTTTGTCCTGACCGTGACCGTCCCATCGATGTCCGGAGCGTCATATTCCGTCCGGCCCTGATAGATCCCCTTTTCCAAACGCTCTTCGATCAACACCGGCGTTTGAGTGCCGATAAATAACGCCCGTTGGTCCGCCGAGATCTTCTGCTGTAAACGCATGATACTATTATAGCGCCGTTTCTTCACAGAGCCAGCTATTTGCACAAGTTTTCCGGCAGGCGTCGAATCCTCGGGAGAATACATAAACGCGCCTAAATGATCGAACCGGGTATCTTTGACAAACGTATATAATTCCTGAAAATCTTTGTTAGTCTCTGTCGGGAAACCCACGATCACCGTGGTACGCAAAGCGATCTTCTGAGGCCGGGACCGGATATACGCGATGTGCTCGAATATTTTCTGCCGGGTCGCTTCCCGTTTCATCAATCTCAAGATACGGCGGCTGATATGCTGTATCGGCAGGTCGATATATTTACATAACCGCGGATGGCCGGCGATCAGATCGATAAATTCCCGGGACAAGCTTAACGGATGGAAATACAAAAACCTGATCCACCGGATCGAACGCACGGTCTCGGCTATTTTCTCAGCCAACGTTACCACGCGAAAAGATTTCGAACCCGTATGGTCCAGGCCCCAGGACGTGGTGTCCTGGGCGATGACCACCAGCTCTTTGAAACCAAGGTCATCCAGCCGTTTTACTTCATCGATAATATCGTCTTTCCCGCGGCTTTGATATTTCCCCTTGATCAACGGAATGGCGCAATACGAGCAGTTCCAATTGCACCCTTCGGCGATTTTCAGAAAGACATACGGTTTCTTATCCAGGAACGCCGTTCGTTCCTGTCCTTCGGATAACCCTTCAATATCGACAAGCGCGTCGATCTCCGGATAGGCCCGGATCAATTCTTTGTAATAGCGCCTGACCAGGCACCCTCCGACAATGATCTTTTTTATCCGGCCCTGTTTTTTTAAAGCGATACAATTGCCGACCTCATCCAAGGATTCTTTCTTGGCGTCTTCGACAAACGCGCAGGTATTGATAAATACGACGGAAGCGTCCGGAGAACCCGGTTTGAAGCCTTTCCGCTGCAAACGGGAAAGGAATTGCTCGGTATCGACCGTGTTACGGAAACACCCCAATGAAATAGTAGAAAGCATTATCGGAGATTATTGAATACGGATCGAGCCGGGAGTGACTTTGAGGCTCTTGATCGATCGTTTACGCGTGCCTAAAGAAACGCTCTCACCGTTGACTTCGACTTCTACCGCGGTACTATCGTTAATACTTGCTTCGATCTCTTTCTGCGCGGCCCACGATTCAAGGGTCCCGCGGGGAATTACCCCGTCAAAAACGATCATACCGTCTTTACGCAACCGCACGAAACAATCCTTCTTTGCGCGGATCGCCATATGCAGCTCGGCCTGTTTCTTTTGCTGTTTACTTTCAATCTTGACTTCAGCGACCGGGCCGCTGCTGCGGGAAACGGCCGGCCTCTCGGCTCTTACGGGAAACGCTACCCGCGCAGACATGCTTGGTTTTTTCTTCGTTTGAAGCTTTTTTACGGCCAGAGAACACCCTTTCGCCAACAGCACGGCAGCGCACAGAACGGCTAAAACGATCGCGACCGTTTTCCCGTATTTAAACAAAAAATCTTTCAATACTTTTGTAAAAGGCGGGGATTTCGGCGCGGCCGGCGTACGTTCTTTTTTTAAAGGTTCCGCTGTTTTCTTTATCAGGGCCGCCGGGCTTTCCTTCTTCAAAGACTCGTCAAGCGCGGGAAACAACTCGCGCTCAAGCCCCAGGAACTGGATATAGATCTTTAAAAAACCCTTTAAATAGACCGTACTGATCTTTTTTAACTCGCCCTGTTCGATATTGGATAAGACCATACCGTTGATCTTAGTCTGGCGAGAAACCTCCTCGATCGTCAATCCGAGTTCTTCGCGCTTATCCTTAAGGACCTGTATGATCTCTTTAAGTTGCATAGTCTTCCTGTTTTTGAGAGGCCCGATACTCTTCCAGGCTCATCAATATCTGACGCGGCTTGCTTCCCTGAAACGGCCCGACGATCCCCGCCTCTTCCATGAGGTCGACCAAACGGGCTGCGCGGTTGTAACCGACGCGCAAGCGCCGCTGTAAGATCGAAGCGGATGCCTGCCGCGTTTGCAGTACTATTGTAACAGATTCATCGAACAATTCATCTTCTTTCGCTTTGATCCGCGAGGGCGTCCCGGCCTCGGCCAATTGCAAAGAATACTCCGGCACTCCCTGCGTCCTGATGAATTCGATCAGCTTGCCGATATCTTCATCGCTGACAAAACAACCCTGTAACCGCAAAGGTTTGACCAATCCGGCTTTGGTAAAAAGCATATCGCCCTTACCGATCAGCCGCTCGGCCCCGATAAAATCCAAAACTGTCCGGGAATCGACCCGCGACGATACTTTGAACGATATCCGCGCCGGGAAATTCGCTTTGATAACGCCGGTAATAACGTCTACCGACGGACGCTGCGTGGCCAAGACCAAGTGGATACCCACCGCGCGCGACAACTGTGCCAAACGCTGAATATTCGTTTCGATCGTTTCCCGCGCTACGATCATCAGATCAGCCAACTCGTCGATAATGACCACGATATACGGCATCCTGAATTCTTTTACATTGTACGCGTCGATGTTGCGCGCCCCCTCGGATGAGAGCATTTTATAGCGTTTCTCCATCTCATCGACCAGCCACGATAACGCCAACGCCGCTTTCTTAGCGTCGGTAATGATCGGATGGATCAAATGAGGAATATCTTTATACGGAGCCAATTCCACCGTCTTGGGGTCGACCATCAGAAATTTGACTTTATCCGGCGTTGCTTTGTATAAGATCGAACAAATAAGGGTATTCACGCACACGGTCTTACCGCTGCCGGTGGCCCCGGCGATCAGCAAGTGCGGCATATCGTTCAGATCCGTCACATAGGGAACACCCGCGGTATCTTTTCCCAACGCCAAGGACAAAACCGATGAACTATTCTTAAACGTCTTATCGGATATGATCTCCCGGACAAAAACGGATATCCGGTATTGGTTAGGGATCTCGACCCCTACCGCGCCTTTACCGGGTATCGGAGCGACAATCCGCACGGAACTCGATTTCATCGCCAGCGTAATGTCGTCGGCCAAAGAAACGATGCGCTGGATCTTGACTCCCGGCGCCGGTTCAAGTTCGTACCGGGTCACCACCGGCCCGGTCTGCACGCTGACGACTTTTGCCTGTACGTCGAATCCGGCAAGCGTTTCTTCCAATATCCGGGCGTTCACTTCGATATCTTCTTTCAGACGCGTGGTATCTACAGGCTCGGGAAAACTGAGCAGATTCTCCGAGGGCAGGTTAAAGACTCCACCGGCCAACGGTTTAACAACGGCTTTTAACCCGCCGTCTTCTTTCGCGGGGGCTTTTGCAGGTTCTTTTTTCACGAACGGCTGAAGAGCATTCGCTTTTGCCGGATCATCCCGTTCGCCGCTGCGGTCAACGGATCTCTTCACGACCGGAGGCTCATCCGCTTTCGTCAAAATCGGCGGAGTATAGATCTCGATCTTCGGAGGAGTCTTCACCGCGGCCACGGCCTTTACGATAATCGCATCCTTCTTATCGTCCTTCTTCTGGACCTTCTGAACGGACTGATTTCTCTTCTGCAGGGCATCCTGAACGTACGCGGAAACCTTTTTGGCAAACTCAACACAGCGGACCGTCCAGGCATAGACAAAAAAACCGCAAAATAACACACTGCTGATAAAAAGAACCAGCCCGATCACGATATACGTGCCGGTCACGTTCAGATACTTCACCAAGAACTGCGCGGTACTGTACCCCAAAAGACCGCCCCGGTGAAACATCTGTAACTGCGTATTCACATACGGGACCGCGAATAAGACTGAAAAAGAAACGACCAGCATGAAAAAGGAAAAGAAACGCCGGACAACAGTCGCGGCGAGCCCGCGGAAATCAATAAAACTCAGTTCCTCCATACCCACGAATAATAGAGCAAAAAAGATAATGAAAGCGCCTTTTCCAAATAGAAACAGGCTGATCCCGGCAGCGTACGCCCCGACCAGTCCGATATAATTTTTTGTGGGATTATTTACCGAAGAAGTAAAAAACGACAGATCATGCGGATCAAACGAAACCAGACTTAAAAACAATAATAGGGATAATAATATGAAGGAGATTCCAATTAACCAGCTCCGGATAAGTTTCTGGTCCATGCGGTATGTGGGTTGTGCAAACGCTGGAGCCCACGGATTTAAACTTCGACTCCTGTAAAGCATGTCTTCCGTGAGGCGACGTCCCGCTCAACTGAATCACCCGTAGGGTGATATCTGATAACGGGAATAGAAGCGATATCTTTACCGCGTCATCTTAATATTCAGTATAGTTCGCGGTACAAGTCCATGTACACATTAATTTTCACTGGTATCTTTATCAGTGAAAATCAATGTAACACTGCACTAGTCTTTATCCAAGCCCTTGCGGGTCAGATTGATCCGGCCGCTATCATCGATCTCTTTGACTTTGACGCGGATAATATCGCCTTCTTTAAGATGATCCGATACATTCTTGACAAACCCATCAGCTATCTCGGAAATATGCAAGAGCCCTGATTTACCGGGCAACAGTTCACAAAAAGCGCCGAAATTCATAAGTTTCACGACCCGCCCGTCATAGACCTCTCCGACTTCGATATCCTTGGTCAGATCTACGATGTATTGTACCGCGTCCGTAAGGTCTTTATCATTCGATGCAACCACGGACACCAGCGCGTTCTCGTCATCGATATCGATCTCTACATTATATTCACTGCTGATCTTACGGATATTCTTTCCTCCCGGACCGATCAACTCGCCGATCTTGTTGACGTTTATCTTCACGGATTTGATCTTGGGCGCGTACGGAGAAAGCGCGGTTCTCGGGCCGGTGATCGCCGCCTGCATCTTATCAAGAATACTACACCGGGCGACCTTCGACTTCTGTAACGTCTCGTCGATCAAAGCCTGGTCAAGGCCTTCATTCTTTACGTCCAATTGAATCGCGGTGATCCCGTCACGGACACCGGCGACTTTAAAATCCATATCTCCGCAATGGTCTTCGATCCCGGCAATATCCGTCAATACCGCGTGATGCTGCCCTTCCTTGATCAACCCCATGGCAACACCGGCAACGGCTTCTTTAATCGGGACACCCGCGTCCATAAGCGATAAACTCGACGCGCATACGGTCGCCATCGACGAAGAACCGTTGGATTCCAAGATCTCCGATACGACGCGTATCGTATACGTGAACTGTTCCATAGAAGGAAGAACATATAAAAGAGACTTCTCCGCTAACGCGCCATGGCCGATCTCCCGGCGGGATAAACCTCTCATGGGTTTGACCTCACCGACACTGAACGGCGGGAACGCGTAATGCAGCATAAAATTCTTGGTGCTTTTACCCTTGAGGCTTTCGATGATCTGTCCATCGGAAGTGCTTCCCAATGTCGTTACGGCGAGCGACTGGGTCTGTCCCCGTTTAAATATCGCCGAACCGTGCGTACGCGGTAGATAACCGGCTTTACAGGTTATATCCCGCAATGCGTCTAATCCCCGGCCGTCGGCGCGCACTTTTTCTTTAATTATCCGTTCGCGGACGACTTTCTCTTCCATGATCGCGATGATCTTGGAAGCAAACTGCGCGATATTCGTACCTTCAGGTAAACCGGTATGCAAAGCGGTATTTTCAACGATTGTTTTCTTCAGGGCCTGCTCTTCTTTTCTGAATTCATCTTTTGACAACGATCCCCGGACCATCGCGACGATCTTCGGCAAATACGCCGCTTCGACCTTCTTGCTCCACGCCTCGTCGATCGTATCAAACGTAAATACGCACGAAGGCTTCTTTTGTATCCGGGCAACGAACTTCTGCTGGGCCTCGATAAGTTTCTTTATCTGGATATGCGCGAGCTTAACCGCTTCACTGACAATTTCATTCGATACTTTTGACGCGCCACCTTCCAACATCACGACTTTTGTCGGTGTTGCCGCGACGACAAGGTCAAGGATAGCTGTCTCGCGCTCGGCATACGTCGGATTGATAAAAAAGCCCGCATCGGTACGGATGATCCGCACACAGGCAACGACATCAAGCAACGGCAACCCTGCTTGCGCGATCGCCATCGACGCGGCATTCACCGCCAACACATCCGGGTCATTTTCCGCGTCGGACGATAAGACTTCCGCGACGATCTGGATCTCATGCCGCAAACGATAATCGAACAACGGACGCAACGGCCGGTCGATCAAACGCGCGCACAATATCTCGGCATCTTTCGGCCTGCCATCACGCTTTAAAAACCCTCCGGGGATCCTCCCGGCGGCATATGTTTTCTCCTGATACTCAACCGTCATCGGCAAGAAATCTTTTTCCAAAGACGGTTCTTTGGCAAAGCACACCGTTACCAAAACCAGCGTGCCTCCGGACTCGACAACGACCGCGCCATCGGCCTGTTGCGCTAATTCTCCGGCGGAAAATACGATCTCTTTATTTTCCAAAGCTATTTTATCGGTGATTTTTGTCATACTCGGTTATTTACGCAGGTTGAGTTCTTTAATGACTTCGTGATATTTCGTCGGGCTTTGTTGTTTCAGGTAATTCAAGAGCCTGCGGCGCCTGCCGACAAGCGCAAGAAGCCCACGGCGGGAATTAAAATCTTTCTTATGAGCCTTAAAATGGTCTGAAAGCAGATTAATACGTTCGCTCAATAACGCGATCTGTACCGCTGCGGAACCGGTATCGGACGGATGTTGCTTAAACTTCTCAACGATCTCTTTTTTCTGTGCAGTATCTAAACTCATCTATTCCTTCCTCGCTTCCGTTTCACTTACTCGATGAAACAAATGTCTATATTACTAGGATAGTATCGCAAAGTCAAATAATTTTTATTTTTTATTTCCATAAAGTAATATCAGTATACCAGAAAACAAAAAGAACGCAACACATTCTTCCTGTTCATGGGATAGGATGTTTGTCTCTAAAGACCCGTAGTTATTTGTGGCCGGCCCGTAAAGAATGGTTCGCGAACGCTAACGGCACTGCATCTTTACCATCCCCCGTGGGTTCTACGTGCTCAGGATTCCCGATCCTCTTGCCGGATACGCCCTTCTCAGGACTTTGGCACTTGTTCTCTTGTGCCAATGCGTTCAACGCTTCGTTTTTCTTTTGCGTATCGGCGGAAACTTTAAAATGTTTACTTTCAACGGTCACCTTAAACTGTTTGACCTGTTTCTGCAACGCGTCGGCCTGCTCAGCCATCTTCTGCGCGGAAACGGCCATTTCTTCGGAAGCAGTCGCGTTCGCTTCAGTAATAGACGTATTCTCCTCCATAGACACGGCCTGTTCTTGGGTTACGTGCGCGATTGCCGCTAATTGCATGGCAATAGTCCCCATATCGCCCAAGATCACTTTAACACTATTGCCGGCTTCCTGGGAAAGATTCACGCCGGTGCTGACATGCCCTCCACTTTCTTTGATCAGGGTCATGATCTCCCGCGCCGCAGTCGCGCTGCGTTCGGCAAGTTTTCTGACCTCGTTAGCCACGACCGAAAATCCTTTGCCATGTTCTCCGGCGCGGGCAGCCTCTATCGCCGCGTTCAAAGCCAGTAGGTTTGTCCGCTCGGAAATATCCGTAATGATCGAGACCGTTCCGGCGATCTTTTTCGCGGTCTTTTCGATAACACCGACAGCTTCAACTGTTGATTCCATGGTCTTTTCCGCGGCGGAAGCTTTCAGAGAAACGTTCTGCGCCAAAGTATCGGCGGAGCGCGCGTTTGTCGCCGCGGTCTGCACGGAACTGGTGATCTCTTCAAAACTGGTCGATTGCTGCTGGACACCGTCGGAAATCTGCTGAATGGAATTAGCCATCTCCCGGGAACTGATAGCGACCTGTTCTGAAGCATCCCGGATGTTCGTGACGACACTTTCCAGGTTCTGAATCGAGGTATTAAACCAGTGCGCCATCTCACCCAATTCATCGTTACTCGTACGGTCGACCCTTTTCGTCAAATCTCCCTGCGCTATTTCTTTGAGGGTCTCGATCATCGAATGTATCGGGCCGGAAATACTGCGCACGCAATGGATTGCCAATAGTATGCTGATGAAAAGCGCGGTAACGATCGCGATGATCATCACGATATTACTTTTGAGCATTAACGAAAAAGTCCGTTTCACGATCCCCCTATTTTCGATGTCCACGCCGCCTTGGAATTGTTCAAACTGTTTGCTCAATGAATCGGATAACTTTTGGGCAGCCAGGATCTCTTCATCGACGGACTTCTTTAACCCGAGAGATTCTTTGCGCTGCGCCAACGCGCCGCGCTCCGACATCGTCAACGCGTCCAGCTGCTGCAAAAGATTCCGGATCTTACCCGCGATCTCTTTTATATGCGCGTCGGAATTACCTTCGATACTGCGGACCCGCTCCGCGGCAACCGACATCAAAGCGACAAAATCAGGTTTATGCCTATCATCCAGTTTCTTATAGTCCGTCTCTCTGATGATCCCGCCCATCTTCTGAGAGCTTTCCCGGACGACGACTTTCAAAGTCAACGTATCCTTAATTCCCGTAAAAGCGTTCAAACCGCCGGCGGCGGCGTCTTGGGTGCCGCTGAACCGCGCGCGGATTTTTTTATCGAGATCCGTAAACTGTTTTTCGACCGCGTCGATAATGCCGTCCAATTGTTTCAACGAACCGGCAAAAAGATCCGCGCTTTGCCCGGCAAGGTCGCGGCTGCGCTGGTCAGTCGTATTTCCGAAAAGCGCTTTATTCTGATACGCGGCCAAGGAATCGTTTTTATCCAAAAGCTTCCGTTTACTTTCGTTCAAGCTTGCGACTATCTGCGCGATCTTATTTTTTAAACCGGCGTCCTTCTCGACAAACACCTGCACGGCAGACGCCTGCGAAAACGCCTCTTTAAAGGTCCCTTCAAGTAACGCGGTATGCGCCGCAAGCGACTTTACGTCGCCGGCAATGACGCACTGCAGCATCTGGGCTTCCAGCGCGTTGATAAAAGCGCGTAATAATAAAACCGATTTTTGCGCGGCGTACACTTTCTCAGCCGAACTCCGGGCCGCATCGGCCGAAGGCCCCGGCTGCACCGTGCTGACACCCGACTCTTTTTCATAGGCTTCGATCAATGCCGCGGTCAGCGTTTCGATAGAAGCCACCATGCCGTCCCGCACCGCGTAACTATCGGATAGCTTTTCGTTCAATAAGATCGATTTCTCCACATGTCCGGCGATCGTAACGCGCTGCTGCCGTAACCGCTTGCCGATATCTTCAAATTCAGAGATCTTCTTTCGGGTACGTTCATCGATCGTCGTTTTACTGAATCTATTGATCTTTGCCAAAAATGCTTCCATATTTTTATCGACCAGATCATTAATACTGGCTAACGACGCTTTATTCTGCGCCAGCCCCATGACCACGAAACCCGCGTTTGCCCGCTCAGCATACAAGCTTAATTCCCGGGTAAGGTTCGTTACGGCGATCCCTTTATCCACCAAAACGGTAAAGCTCTGTTTGATCCGCCTATTCGTTATCAACGCCATCATCCCGATAACAAGACTCAGCGCCGTAATAACAAAAAAACTAACCGTTAATTTCCGGGCCAACGACCCTGAACTTTTAGTCACGGACAATTCACTCATGTGTACTCCTTAATAATGACGGTAATGAATCTCCCCGGGCTAAAGCCCGGGGTTTCTGTATAATCCCTGCTCGGCTATATATGGCAAAATTCTCTTCGACAATTTTGCCAACCTCGCGGGATAATCGTACGCATTCATCCCAGG
>Ga0172370_10003729_pt1 | contig 20930 bp, 21 predicted proteins | sample LakKiv5m_FD_114538 | JGI IMG/M metagenome (GOLD analysis project Ga0172370, IMG submission 114538) | Freshwater microbial communities from Kabuno Bay, South-Kivu, Congo - kab_022012_11.5m | ecosystem: Environmental > Aquatic > Freshwater > Lake | place: Democratic Republic of the Congo...
CTGGGGGTTGAAAGTGCTCTTGATGTCAGGCAGGTATATTTAACTGCTTCAGGAGGTCCTTTAAGGATGCTGCCCAGGGATAAATTTAAAAATGTAACTATAGAAAGAGTATTAAGGCATCCTCGCTGGAAGATGGGTAAGAAAATTACCGTAGACTCGGCAACGCTGATGAATAAAGGCCTTGAGCTGATCGAAGCGATGTTTTTGTTTGGTTTACGGGCCGAAACGATAAAAATATTGATTCATCCCGAGGCGTTAATCCATTCAATGGTAGAGTTTAATGATGGGGTGATTATGGCTCAGTTGTCGGTTACTGATATGCGTATTCCGATTCAGTACGCTCTATCCTATCCTGAACGGCTGCCGAGTAAGCTTAGCGGGATTGATTTCTACAGGCTGAATAACCTTCATTTTGAAAGGCCGGATTTAAAAAAATTTTCCAGCCTGGCTTTAGCCTACCAGGCTGCTTGTGAATTAGGGACCATGCCGGCAGTTTTAAATGCAGCTAATGAAGAATGCGTGACTAACTTTTTAAACAAAAAGATAGGTTTTATAAAAATACCGGAAATAGTGGAGAATGTTATGCGCCGCCACCGGAAAAAAGCCAATCCCTGCTTGGAGGATATATTGTCTGCGGACAATTGGGCTAGGGAAGAAGCTAGACGCCTGGCAGATTAACATTAATTAAAAATGCCGATACTTATTTTTATCTTTATCTTGAGCCTGCTTATTATCGTTCATGAATTCGGGCATTTTATTTGCGCCCGGAAGAATGGCGTGCGCGTCGAACAATTTTCATTAGGTTTCGGCCCGCAGATATTTAAGAAAAAGTTTGGGGATACGGAATATTCCTTAAGCCTTATTCCTCTCGGCGGTTATGTTAAAATGGCAGGCGATAGCCAAGCGGAATATAAAGGCGCTAAAGACGAATATTTTTCGAAAGCTCCCGGGAAAAGATTTCAGATTATCTTTTTCGGCCCTTTCTTGAATTACCTGCTGGGGTTTTTGTTTTTTTGGCTTATATTTTTTATCGGCTATCCCAGTTTAACCGCTAAGGTCGGAGGATTAACCGATGGTTATGGGGCAAAAGAGGCTGGCCTAGCTGTAGGGGATAAAATTATTTCGATTGAAGGCAAAAAAGTCGACTTGTGGGAAGATCTCCAGGCTAGGATTCAGGAAAGCAAGGACGAGCCCAGCGTCAAAGTAGCCGTTTTACGTGACAACCAGGAATTAAATTTTAATGTCCCGCTTAGAGATAAAACTATTGATGGCCAGCTGGGTACAAAAAAGACTAAGGGTATTATAGGTATAACCCCTTTTGACGAAATAATCGAGGTAAGGCATGGTTTTTTTGAGTCGTGGTACTTGGCTGTAAAGAAAACCTTGGGCCTGACAGTGCAGACTTTTGAAGGCTTATGGGCGCTGGTTACCGGCAGAATGTCCATGCGTGAATCAATGACCGGCCCCTTGGGGATACTTTTTATTACTTCTAAAGTTGCCAAGTTAGGGTTAATTGCAATATTGCATTTGATTGCTGTATTAAGCGTAAGCCTGGCAATATTTAATATACTGCCTTTGCCTATTCTAGACGGTGGGCATCTATTTTTACTGGGGCTTGAAAAAATAAGGAAAAAAGGGATAGGACTTAAGGCAGAGCAGGTAATCAACAACATCGGTTTTACGCTTTTAATCAGCCTGGCTCTATTTGTTACTTACAATGATATATTGAGGCTATACGGGGATAAGATCAGCAAGTTTTTTGCTAAATAAATATGGAAATAAAAAGAAGAAAGGCTAAATCGGTAAAAATTGGAAATCTGACCATTGGGTCTAGCCATCCGGTTGCCATTCAGTCAATGACTAAGACCAAAACTTCGGATGTAGAAGCTACTTTGAAGCAAATCAAGGAGTTGGCCAGGCAGGGATGTCAGATCATTCGACTGGCAATTAAAGATTCAGCCGATGCAGGCGCCTTAAAGAAGATTAAGGCCGGATCGAAGATTCCTTTAGTTGCTGATATCCATTTTTCTTATAAATTAGCAATAGCTGCTATCGAAAATGGGGCAGACAAAATCAGGTTAAATCCGGGAAACATTGATAAACCCGAAGAAATTAAAACTGTAATTAGCGCTTTAAAACAAGCCAGGATTCCTTTGCGCATCGGTTTAAACAGCGGTTCAGTTCAAGATAACGGCCCTAGAAAATCTTCGATGACCGATAGGTTAGTAAAATCCTGTTTGAATTATGTTAAAATCATTGAAAAGCAGAAATTTCATAATATAGTCATATCGCTTAAAGCCAACAATGTTTTGGACACAATCGAAAGCTACCGCAAGGTTTCTAGGCTTTGCGGCTACCCTTTACACCTGGGCCTTACTGCCACTGGTTCTTCTTTTAACGGAATGATTAAGTCAAGCGTTGCAATAGGGGCTTTACTGTTAGAGGGTATTGGTGATACAATAAGGGTGTCTTTGACCGATAATCCGGTAGAAGAGGTCCAAGCGGCCAAAGGCATACTCGAATCATTGGGCCTTTTTAACAGCGGAATTCAGATTATCAGCTGCCCAACCTGCGGCAGGTGTGAAGTAGATTTAATAAATATCGTCAAAGAACTTGAAGCTAAGCTAGGCGGACAAAAGCCAGTTAAAAGGTCTGATCCTTTAAAAATAGCCATAATGGGATGCGTAGTTAACGGGCCAGGTGAAGCCAAAGGGGTGGATCTGGGCTTAGCCTTCGGTAAAAATGAAGGGTTATTATTTTCAAACGGTAAGATAGTCAGGAAAATTGCGGCCAAAGATTCGGTAAGAGTTTTATTACGCGAGATTAAGCAGAGGTCAAAAACCTAAAAGGAGATTATATGGCCCAGCAGAATTTAAAAGGCAGAGTGCGCGAGGATTTTATCGCAAAATACAGCTATATTTTGCAAAGAAGCTCGGGTGAAAAAACCGAAGTGGCAGCAGTTGTCAGGAATATCCTTGAAGGCATCTTAGCTCAGCCGCGCGGGCCGCTTAAGCAGGAAGAAAGAGACAAGATTATTAATGAACTGGTTGATGAGTTTTCCGGTTTTGGGCCGATTGAAAAACTGATGATGGATCCCGATATTACCGAAATTATGATTAACGGGACCCAGAATGTATATGTCGAAAAACAGGGGAAAAAAATCTTAACTACTATTAAATTTGACAGCGATCAGCAGTTAATGTATATCGTCCAGAAAATTTTAGCGCCCACCAGAAGGAGAGTTGATGAATTATCTCCTTATACGGACGTTTGTCTTCAGGATGGCTCGCGGGTAAATATAATTATTCCTCCGCTGGCTTTAGACGGACCGACGATTACCATCCGTAAATTTCTTAAAAAAATTATTAAGGCGGAAGATTTAATTGAGTTGGGGACCTTTGATCGAAGAATGGCGGATTTTTTGATCGCCTGCGTTAAGGGCAAGGTTAATATGATATTTGCCGGCGCTACCGGAAGCGGAAAAACTACGACGGTAGGTGTACTTTCAAGTTATATCGGGAATGACGAACGGACAATTACTATTGAAGATACTGCAGAATTGCATCTGTCCCAGGATCACGTTGTCAGGCTGGAAACTAAACCGGCTAATATCGAGGGAAAAGGCGAAATTACTATCAGGGATATTTTCCGTAATACCTTACGTATGCGGCCGCAAAGGATAATCCTGGGTGAAATTAGAGGGCCCGAAGCTTTGGATATGCTTCAGGCTATGTGCTCTGGCCATAACGGCGCTCTTTCAGTTATCCACGCTAACACTCCAGCCGAAGTTTTGCACCGCTTGGAAACCACTATTCTTATGTCGGGGATACCTATAACTTTGGAAGCAATCCACCGCCAGATTTCCGCTTCTTTGCATTTGATTATCCAGCAGGACCAGCTGGCTGACGGCACCCGTAAAATTACCCGGATTACCCAGGTCAATGGCATCAAGAATGGATGGGTAAACCTGGAGGATCTTTTTTACTATGAGATCAATAATGTTGTCGAGGACGGCAAGGTTTACGGAGCTTTTAAGGCTACCGGAATAGAACCGGCATTCTATCCTTTGTTTGCTAAAAGAGGGGTAAATTTACCCAGGGAAATATTTAGAAAAGATTAACCAGAGAAGAAAATAGGGATTAAGATGTTTTGGACAAAAGTTTTTATTCCAACCTTAAAAGAGACGCCTAAAGAGGCAGAGTCATTAAGTCACCAGCTATTATTGCGCGCCGGATTTATCCGCATGCTTATGGCCGGAGCTTATACCTATCTTCCTTTAGGTTTACGGGTTCTAGAGAATATTCAGGCTATAATCCGCCAGGAGATGAATGCCTGCGGGGCCAGCGAATTATTGCTTCCGGCATTACATCCTTTAGAGCTTTGGCAGAAGACGGGCCGCGATAAAGATTTAGGCGAAGTAATGTTAAGGCTAAAAGACAGGCGGGGCAGAAACCTTGTTCTTGGCCCGACCCATGAAGAAATAATTACCGATTTAGTTAAAAATAATATTTCCAGCTACAGGCAGCTGCCTTTAATTTTATACCAGATCCAGACAAAATTCCGGGATGAAATCCGGCCGCGTTTTGGCCTGATCCGGGCCTGTGAATTTATTATGAAGGACGCTTATAGTTTTGATAAGGATGAAGCCGGCTTGGATAAGAGTTATTCTTTACTCTATGAAGCATATAAAAAGATATTCTTAAGATGCGGATTAAAAACTTTAATTACGGAAGCTGATTCCGGGGTTATGGGCGGAAAGGTTTCCCATGAATTTATGGCTCCGGCTGCCCTTGGCGAAGACGTAGTCTATGTCTGTCCGGGATGCTTACAGGCTTCTGCGGCCAGGGAAAGCGACCTTTGCCCCAAATGCAATTCTAAAATGGATAAGGTAAACACTATCGAAGTCGGCCATATATTTAAACTGGGGTTAAAATACAGCCAGGCTTTGCAGGCAAATTTTTCCGATATTAAAGGGAATCTTTCTCCGGTGGTTATGGGCTGCTATGGCATCGGCGTTTCGAGGTTGATCTCGGCAGTAATCGAGCAGAATAACGATAAAGACGGAATTATTTTTCCCAAAGAAATTGCCCCGTTTGAGATTATTGTTTTACCTTTGGATATTACCAATAATGAAATTATGAAAGAGGCACTGGATATATATAACCAATTAAGCGGCCAAGGTTTTTCAGTCCTTATTGACGACAGAGATGAGCGGGCCGGGGTTAAATTTAAAGATGCCGACCTTATCGGCGTGCCTTTAAGCCTTGTAATAGGCAAGAAAAATATCGAAGAAAAGAAAGTCGAACTTAGGGTTCGTAAAACTAAAGAAACCCTTATCTTAGCAAAAGAGGAAGTATTAAAATCTGTTGCTGATTTGGTATAGGAGTTAGTTCTAAATGGCGGATCGTCTTAAGGCAATTAAAGAAGAAGTTTTGGCGTATTTAAAAATAAGAGAAGAAGAGCTTAGGTCCAATTTTGGCAAGGAGGACCGTTCGGTTTTTCAGCGCACGATTGAAACCGCATTTAAATCGGTGATAAAAGGAAATAAAATCAGCCTGCATCGGCAGGAACAGGAAAAGCTGATGGAGGAGATAATCGCCCATTTCCTCGGTTTTGGGCCGATTGAACAGCTGCTTAAAGATCCGACGGTTACCGAAATTATGGTTAACGGTCCGCGCCAGGTTTATGTAGAAAGAAACGGCAGTTTAGAGTTGACTGATATAACTTTTTATGACGAATCTCAGGTTTCATACCTGATTGAAAAAATCACTGCTCCTATCGGAAGGAGAATCTCTGAATTTGAGCCTTTTGTAGACGCCAGGCTTTCTGACGGTTCACGCGTCAATATAGTTAGGAGCCCGGTTTCAACTATCGGGCCATTGTTAACCATTAGGAAATTCTCTTATAATGTTTTAGGTATGGAAGACCTGATTAAATCAGGCAGTATCAGCGATTCGGCAGCAGAATTTCTGAAAGCCTGCGTAGTTTCGCGGTTGAATATTCTAATTTCAGGAGGCGCAGGAAGCGGTAAAACTACCTTCTTGAATGCCTTGATCGATTTTATACCCGAAAACGAAAGGTTGATTACGATAGAAGATACGCGTGAGCTGATTGTTTCCAGAAAACATACGGTGCCGATGGAAACCCGGCCGTTTAATGTTGAGGGAAAGGGAGAAATCAGTATCAGGGATCTGTTTAAGAACGCATTGCATATGAGGCCAGACAGGATTATTGTCGGTGAGGTAAGAGGCGGGGAAGTTTTAGATATGATTCAGGCGATGAATACAGGGCATGAAGGTTCGATGACTACTTTACATTCCAGTTCTCCCCTTGAGGCTTTGGATCGGCTGGAAATCCTGGTTTTAATGGGCAGCAGCAATATGTCGAGCGAAGTTGCCAAAAGGCAGATTGCCGGCGCCGTTGACCTGGTTGTTTATCTGACCAGGTTTTCAGATGGCTCCCGCCGGGTTACCCAGATCAGCGAAGTGGTGAAATCAAAAGAATTCGCGATTCAGGATATTTTTATTTTTGATGATAATTCCAAAAGCCTTAAAAGCAGTAAGGTCAAGCCGAATTTTTATAATAAACTTAACAAAATATCCGGCTACCTAAGCCATGATTTTTAGCAATGATCAAAGAAGAGTTAGTTAAAGATCTAGAAACTCTGATTAGCGGGCTTTTTAGCGATAAAAATATAGAACTTATCGATTTAATCTTAAGGCTGGATGGTCGAAAGCTTGTAATCAGGGTTTTAGCTGATTATCCTGATGGAGGCATAACTTTGGGCGAATGCGCCCTGCTTAACCGCCGGCTCGGTGATTTAATTGAAGAAAAAGGGCTGATTGCATCCGAGTATATCCTGGAGGTTTCTTCTCCCGGCCTTGACCGCAATTTAAGCTCGCAAAAGGATTTCTTGAGATGTAAAAATAAAGAAGCGGTATTTTTCCTTCAAGAGCCGGTTGAAGGAAAGCTTGAGTGGCAGGCAACAGTGATTAACGTCGACGATAACAATGTTAATGTAAAAGCGCAAGGCAGGGAATTAGAGATTCCTTTAAACAAAATTAATAAAGCGCATTTATTATTAAAAATCATGGAGATTAAAAAATGAGTCAAGAATTATTAGCGATAATTGAACAGATTGAACGCGAAAAAGGAATTAAACGGGAGATTATGCTTGAGGCAGTTGAAAGCGCTATGTTAAGTGCTGCCAAAAGAGTGATAGATTTAAAACCCGACGAGGAATTTAAGGTGCATATTGACCGTCAAACAGGCCAAATCCAGGCTTTTCGCAATAACGAACCGGTTACCAATATCGATTTCGGCAGGATTGCCGCATCGACTGCCCGCCAGGTAATTATTCAAAAGATGCGCGAAGCGGAAAAAGATGTTGTGTTTGGAGAATTTCAAAGCCGGGTAGGAGAGATTGTCAGCGGCACAGTTTATCGTTTTGAGAAGGGTAATCTTGTTATCGACCTTTTGGGAAAAGCTGAGGGGATATTGCTTAAAAGGGAACAGTCTCCAAAAGAAGAATTTAAGCAGGGGCAACGTATCCGCGCCTATGTGGTTGATGTCAAGAAAGACACCAAAGGCCCGCAAATAATCCTTTCCAGGGCTCATCCTAATCTGGTTAAAGAACTGTTTGAATTAGAAGTTCCGGAAATTTACGAGGGGATAGTAGAAATCAGGGGCATAACCCGTCAGGCCGGAGAGCGGACCAAGATTTCGGTCTATTCCAAAAATGAAAAGGTTGATGCTGTGGGGGCATGCGTTGGTATGCGCGGCAACCGGGTTAGGAATATCGTTAATGAACTGCAGGGTGAAAAAATCGATATAGTCCGTTTCAACGATGACCTGCGTGAATATATCAAGGCCGCTCTTTCACCGGCTAAAATTTCGGAAATAAAACTAGATAGGGAAAAAAATAAAGCTGAAGTGATCGTAGAAGACGACCAGTTGTCTTTGAGTATCGGTAAACACGGACAGAATGTGCGTCTAGCTTCAAGGCTGGTGGGATGGGAGCTGGATATCCGCACCAAGACCATGATTGCCCAGGAAGCTTTGGGTCAAACCCCAGAAAAAGCTGTTGCGCTGGAAGCTGAGAAAGCTGAAACTGAAGAGCCAAGGCCTAAGAAAACCAAGCCTGCCAAGAAAGAAAGTAAAAAAACAGCTAAAAAAGAAACTAAAAAAGAAGAGGTTTCTTTGGGAGATCTTCCCGGATTAAGTGAAAAACTTGTCGAAGCCCTGAAAGAAGAAGGAATCAAAAGCATCAAAGATGTAATTGAGGTTCAAGAAGAAGGGCTGATGAAAATAAAGGGCATCGGAGAAAAGAAAGCCCAAAAAATTATTGCTGAAGCAAAAAAATTAATCTAACTTAATAATTTAGGACGGAGAAATCATGCTTAAGGCAAAAAAAGAAGCAATCAAACCGAAAAAAACAGTTAAACCTAAAACACTAAAACCAGGCTCAGGTTTGCCTGGAGTTAAGGGGAAAAAGGCTCAAGGTAAGGCTAGTGTTGTAAAACCTAAGCCTCAGGTTAAAACTGTTAAGCCAAAACTGGCTGTAAAAAGCAAGCCCAAAAAAGAAATCAAGCCGTTAAAACATGAACCCAAACTCCAAATAAAAACAGAAGTAAAGCCGGAGATAAAACCGGAAGTATCCGTGCATCTACCTAAGCCGCAGGTCCAGCAACCTGTTCACAAGCCTGAAGTAAAGCCTGTATCTCACAAGCCGGTTACGCCTCAAGCCAAGCATCCTGTTGTTGATAAGGCCCACGAGGTTAGTGCGCCGAGCGTCCAGATTGAAAAGAAACCCGAAATTCCTTTAGTTCCAAGTAAGGAAATTGAACTTGAACTGCCCATAACCGTAAAAGATTTAGCGATAAAACTTCAGGAAAAATCATCGATCCTGATTAAGAATCTGATGAGTTTGGGAATAATGATTGGTATTAACCAGGCTTTAGATGAAGCTGCTTTAAATAAACTCTGCCTGAAATATAATTTTAAGATTAAAAAAGCTCCCGATGCCGAGGAAGTTGCTTTAAGCCAGCACAAAAAGGCGGATTTACCCTCCAGCCTTAAGAATCGTTCGCCGATTGTCACTTTTATGGGCCATGTTGACCACGGGAAAACTTCATTGCTTGATGCTATCCGCCAAACCAAGGTTACTGAAGCAGAACACGGAGGTATTACCCAGCATATCGGCGCTTATCGGGTAAAACTTGCTTCGGGGGAAATCACCTTTTTGGACACTCCCGGTCACGAGGCTTTTACCGCCATGCGGGCAAGAGGTGCTAGGATAACAGATATAGTGGTTTTAGTGGTTGCCGCCGATGATGGAATTATGCCTCAGACTAAAGAAGCTATTGACCATGCGCAGGCAGCAGGGGTTACCATAATTATTGCGATTAATAAAATAGATAAAGCCGGCGCTGATATTGACAGGGTAAAAAAGCAATTGGCAGAAGCAGGGTTAATCTCTGAAGATTGGGGAGGTAAAACTATAACTGTTCCTGTATCGGCCAAGACCGGCGAGGGTATTGATAATTTATTGGAAATGATTTTATTGCAGGCAGAAATTATGGAGTTAAAAGCTAACCCCGACCGCCTGGCAAACGGAGTAGTTATAGAAGCCAGGATGGCCAAGGGCCGCGGCCCGGTTTCGACCCTACTTGTTCAAAACGGTACGCTTCGTTTAAATCAAAATATTATTGTCGGTAATTTATACGGTAAGATCCGGGCGATGTTAAATGACAGGGGACAGGTAGCAACCAGCGTTGGGCCGGCAACTCCTGTTGAAGTTTTAGGCATAAACGGTATCCCCAATGTCGGAGAGCAGTTTTTTGTAATTGAAGATGAAAAACAGGCCAAAGACCTGATTGAAATGAGGGTGGAAAAAGAAAAACAGTCGCAGGTAAAAGAAATAAAACACATCAGCCTAGAAGAGCTGCATAATAAAATTGCCGAAGGACAGATTAAAGAATTAAAATTGATCATTAAAGCCGATGTCCAGGGTTCGCTTGAAGCAATTAAGGATACTTTGGATAAGCTGAATGTTTCCGAAATAAAGGTAAGTATAATCCATCTGGCTGCGGGCAATATCAACACTTCCGATGTGGTCCTGGCAATGGCCAGTGACGCCTTGATTCTAGGATTTAATGTCTTTGCCGATGAACCGGCTAAGGAATTGATTTCTAAAGAAGGGGTGGAGGTAAAAACCTACAGTATTATTTATGAATTAGCCAATGATATAAAAGCCGTCGTTGAAGGCATGCTTAGCCCAAGGCTAAAAAAAGTTTTTTCGGGTAAAGCCGAAGTAAGGAAAATGTTTAACCTTACCCGTTCGGGTCTGATTGCAGGTTGCATGGTAATCAAGGGCAAGATTAACCGTAATTGTGCAGTTAGCGTAGTTCGTAATGGTCAAGTTACCTTCGAAGGCAAGATCTCAAGCCTTAAACGTTTTAAAGATGATGTGCGCGAAGTAGGAGAAGGTTTTGAATGCGGGATAGCTGTCGGCGGATTCGATCAGTTGATGGAAGGCGATATAATCGAAGCTTACGATATAGAAAAAATAGCCAGGACATTGTAATGAATAAAAAACGGATATTAAGCGGAATGCGGCCAACCGGTAAATTGCATTTAGGCCATTTAGTCGGGGCATTATCGAATTGGGTAAAGTTTCAGGATGAATACGATTGTTATTTTATGGTCGCTGATTGGCATGCACTTATGTCGGAATATGAAAATCCCTCTAATCTTAAAGAAAATATCCTTGATAATGTCGCCGATTGGCTTGCCTGTGGTGTTGATCCTAGAAAATCAAATATTTTTATCCAGTCGCAAGTGCCTTTACACCTTGAGCTTTATTTTATCCTTTCTTTAGTAACGCCGCTGGGCCTTTTGGAGCGTTGTCCTACCTATAAAGAGCAGTTGCGCGAAATAACCAACCGCGATTTAAGTACCTATGCCTTTTTAGGCTATCCTGTTTTACAAGCCGCAGATATCCTGCTTTATAAAGCAGAGACTGTGCCTGTAGGAGAAGATCAGCTGCCGCATTTGGAACTGGCCAGGCAGATTGTGCGTAAATTTAACCATCTTTATAAAACAGAATGCTTGATCGAGCCCAAGGCTTTGCTTACCAAAACTACCCGCCTTTTAGGCACCGACGGACGGAAAATGAGCAAGAGTTATAATAATTACATTGGCCTTAGCGAAGAACCGGAGATTATCCGCAAAAAAGTCCAAAGTATGGTTACCGATCCTTTACGTATCCGTTTTTCCGACCCTGGGCATCCTGACCAATGTAATGTCTGTAATTACTACAGGGTATTTTTTCCTGAGCTGGCCGCAGAAATTAACCAAGCTTGCCTTAAATCAAAGATAGGTTGTACTGATTGCAAAAAAGAATTAGCGGGTAAAATTATCGATTTATTGGCTCCGCTACAAAAAAAGCGTAAAGATATTCTAAAAGATAAAGGGTATATTAAAGAAATATTGTCTTTGGGAAAGGCTAAGGCTGGAAAAATGGCCGAAAAAACAATTCAGGAAGTAAGGCAGATTTTAAAACTTATATGAACTATAAAATAAGATTAGATATGTTTGAGGGCCCGCTTGATCTTTTGTTGTATCTGGTGAAAAAAGACCACCTCAATATTTATGATATTCCTATTGCCAAAGTCACCCAGCAATACCTTGAATATATTAATTTCATGCAGCTATTAGATCTAAATATTGTAGGAGAATTTTTGGTAATGGCCTCGACGCTGATGCAGATAAAATCTAAAATGCTTCTTCCGGCTGAAGAATCGGTCGAACAGGAAGAGGAGGACCCCAGGGCGGAATTAGTTAAAAAATTGCTTGAATATGAAAAATTTAAACAGATAGCTGAAAATTTAAAAGCCAGGGAAATCAGCCAGCAGGAAGTTTTTAAACGCCCGAAGTCGGAAACTCCGCAGGGCGTGGACAAGGATGACAAGCGAGAAGTTTACTTTGAAGCCAGTATATTCGATTTAATCAGCGCTTTCTCCAGGGCATTAAAAGATGTCCCCCGGGAAGTTTTTTATGAGGTCGTTAAAGATCAGTTTACCGTAGAGCAAAAGGTCCATGATATTTTACATATGCTGCTTTTGCAGTCGGAGATTAAGCTTTCGGAATTATTCATAAAATCAAAGAATAAATTGGAAATAATCGTAACTTTTCTAGCAATTTTAGAGCTGGCAAAAATGAAAGAGATTGTCGCCCGCCAGGACCAGGCTTTCGAAGAAATATTTATAGTCAGAAATAAAGAGAATATCATCCCTTATGAGCGAAGAGACCAGAAAAACACTGCTTAAGGGCTCAAGCCCCATCGTAGCCGATATAAAAGAGTCCGAAGAGGATGTAGTTTTAAGCATATCCTTGAGGCCGAAAAAATTTAACGAATTTGTCGGCCATAAAGATATTGTCGATAATTTAAGAATTGCAATCCAAGCCGCAAAGCAAAGGGAAGAACCGCTTGAGCATGTGCTTTTAAGCGGGCCGCCCGGCCTGGGAAAAACTTCTCTGGCCCATATTATTTCTCATGAAATGGCTGCTAAAATAACCGCGACCAGCGGTCCGGCAATTGAACGAGCTGGGGACTTAATCGGGATTTTAACTAACCTTGAGAAGGGGGATATCCTTTTTATCGATGAGATCCACAGGATGTCCAAAGTTGTCGAAGAGTTTTTATACCCGGCAATGGAAAATTTTCAAATCGATTTTGTAATAGATAAAGGCCCTTACGCTAAAACAATTAAATTCAACCTTAAGCCTTTTACCCTAATCGGAGCGACAACCCGTTCTGGCTTATTGGCCGCCCCCTTAAGGGGAAGATTCGGTATTTTTTACAGCCTTGATTTTTATAAGATAGAGGAACTGGCTAAAATAATAAAAAATTCAAGTCAGCTGTTAACTGTGCGCCTAGATGATGAAGCCGCATTAGAAATTGCCAAACGCGCCCGGGGGACCCCCAGGATTGCTAACCGGCTTTTAAGAAGGGTTAGAGATTACGCCCAGGTATCAAAACTAGAAAAAGTAGATGCCCAATCCGCTTCCAAGATACTTAATGAACTTGGTATTGACCAGGCAGGATTTGATGAGCTTGACCGTAAGGTTTTAAAATTGATCCTTGAATCATTTGACGGTGGCCCTGTGGGGATAGAGTCTTTGGCAGCCAGCCTTAACGAAGAAGTGGATACTATTGCCGATACTGTTGAGCCGTATCTTTTAAAGGCCGGTTACCTGAAACGCACCTCCCGAGGCAGGATAGCAACTAAAAAGGCCTATGAGCATTTTGGCCTGAAATTTAATAAACAGGAAGAGTTATTTTAGTCCGATATGGATATTCTGTTGCATACTTGCTGCGGGCCATGCTTGATCTATCCTTTCAGCGTTTTAAAGGAAAAATTTAAAGTTAAAGGGTTTTATTATAATCCTAATATTTACCCCCAGGAAGAATATATTAAACGTAAAGAAGCGCTCGGGGTCTTAGAAGAGCATTTTAAACTGCCAGTTATCTATCCTGATTACTGCCAATCCGATTATTTTTCTTGCCTAGAGGACAAGGACTGCCAAATTAGGCCTAGGCGTTGCGAAATATGCTATATTTTGCGGCTTAAAAAAACAGCCCAGTATGCTAGAGACAACGGATACAAAGTTTTTAGTACGACTTTATTAGTTAGTCCTTACCAGGATCACCAATTGCTTAAAAATTGCGGGTTACAGCTGGCCCAAGAATTAGGACTAGAGTTTTACTACCAAGATTTCCGACTCGGTTTTAAAGAAGCTCAATTAGAGGCTAAAAACATGGGGATCTACCGCCAAAAATATTGCGGGTGCAAATTTTCTATTGAGGACGCAAAAAATGAAAAACAAACTCATTAAAATATTAACTGTATTGGCATTTTTGATTTTTAATTTTAGCCTTTCAACGGCTCAAGACGTTTCGGACAAGCCGAAAAATTTCAAAAAAGGAATTTGGGTTTCGGTTTTCTCGGCTAAAAAAACGCTTTATTCGAAAGAAGGAGTGCATAACTTAATAGCTCAATGCAAAAAAGCCAAGATCAATGAAATCTACCTGCAGATTTTTCAGTCCGGAAATGCTTATTACGATTCTAAAATCTCCAACAGGTCAAAATATGACCAGATGGTTAAATCTTCAGGTCTTGATACTTTGGATTTCCTGCTGAGGGAGGCGCAGGAAAACAATATCAATGTCTTTGCCTGGGTAAATGTTTTAAGCCTCGGCAAAAACGATAAGGCCGATATTCTAAGTAAATATGGGAGCTCTATCCTGACCCGCGACCAATACCAAAGGCCTTCCAAGAGCGTGTCAAATATGGAAATTGATAAATATTGCTTAAGAGAAGATATGATATTTTTAGAACCCGGGGACCCCAGGGTGGAAGAGTATATTCTGACGATAATTAATGAAATCATAAACCGTTACCCGTTAATTAGCGGGATACACCTGGATTATTTACGTTATCCTTCTCCGGTTCCATTTGTTCCGGGGACAAGGTTTAATAAATTCGGTTTAACTTACGGGTATGGAATAAAGAATGTTGAACGTTTCAAAGAGAAAACAGGGTTAAATAGTCTGGATACCTTAAATAACGAGGATGAATATTTAGCCTGGGATAATTGGAAGAGGCAGCAGGTTACCGATCTTTTGCGGAAGATTTCGGGCTTAATCAGGATCAAGTCGCCGGGGCTATTGGTTTCTTGCGCGGTTATGCCGATGGCCGAAAGGGCATATACAAATGCATTCCAAGATTGGTCCTTGTGGCTTGAAGAAGGGATAATTGATTATGTGGTCTTGATGGCTTATACCAAGGACAACCAGTTTGCCAAAGAAGTAGTCAAATCTTCTCTTGGACACAGGGGGAAAGGCAAAATTTATGTCGGAATGGGGTTATTTTTGATGAAAGATAAGCCTGACCTGTTTTTTAACCAGTACCATATGATCAATGATTTATCCCCAGACGGAATAGTATTTTTTTCCATAGATGATTTAACAGAACAAATCATTGGTTATCTAAATTAAGAAAAATGGGGTCAGCAGATAGATTGAAAATGGGGTCAGAGCTAATTTATCTGAATGTAAGATAAGATAAATTAGCTCTGACCCCATTTTCTGTAATGCTTTTGCCCCATTTTCAATATCTATGTTAAAACTTTCTGATTTTGATTATAATTTACCTAAAGAACTTATCGCCCAGTATCCTTTGGAAAGAAGGGAAGAGGCCCGCTTAATGATTGTGGAAAGAAAAACCGGGCAGATTACCCACGCAGTCTTTAAGGAATTGAATAAATATTTTAGAAAAAATGATTTGCTTATCCTTAACGATACTAAAGTTTTAAATTGCCGCTTGATCGGCAAAAAAATTACCGGCGGTAAAGTTGAAATTCTGTTGACCAAAAGGCTAAACGGCACAACTTTTAGTTGTCTTGTCCAGCCCAGCCGGACCAAAGTAGGGGAGAAGATCCTTTTCGCCGGAGGCGCAATCAAGGCGGTTTTAAGCTCAAAAGGAAAAATAAGTTTTGATCAGCGCCAGGCGGATGAAGTTTATAATTCTGGGATTATACCGCTTCCGCCTTATATTAAACGCGAGCCGGAAGACTTAGATAATATATATTATCAGACAGTCTATGCCAAAAACGAAGGGGCGCTAGCTTCTCCTACCGCTGGCCTGCATTTTACCGAACAAATACTAAAAAAACTAGAATTATCGGGAATAAAAATCGGATATCTGACCTTGCATGTGGGTCTGGGGACCTTTAGGCCGGTTAAATGCGAAGATATAACCTGCCATAAAATGGAACCGGAATACTTTTTGATTCCCGACAAAACATTTGATTTGGTTCAACAGGCAAAAGCGCAGCAAGGCAGGATCATTGCGGTAGGCACAACCAGCCTGCGTTCTTTAGAAGCTTATGCAGTAGATCAAAAAAAAGAAGGAAATACGGTTCTATTTATCTATCCCGGATATAAATTCGAATTGGTTGATGCGCTTTTAACTAATTTCCATTTTCCGATGACTACTTTGTTTATGTTAGTTTGCGCGTTTGGCGGCAGGGAGCTGATGCAGAAAGCGTATCAGGAGGCGGTAGAGAAAAAGTATAGGTTTTATAGCTACGGCGATGCAATGTTAATTATTTAAAATGTATACACTTATTCATCAAGATAAAAATAGTAAAGCCAGGCTGGGAAGGGTAGAGACTGCCCATGGTTTTTTTGACACCCCGGCCTTTATGACCGTAGGCACTCATGCCACCGTCAAAGGATTGATGTTTAAGGATGTTAAAGAAGCAGGCGCCCAGATTATTCTTTCCAATGCTTATCATTTATTCCTGCGTCCCGGAATGGAAATAATCCAAAAAGCCGGAGGTTTGCATAAATTTATGGGTTGGAATAAGCCGATACTTACCGATAGCGGAGGATATCAGGTATTTAGCCTTGCTCTTTTCCGGAAGATGCATCAGCGCGGCGTTGAGTTCCAATCACATATTGATGGTTTAAAGCATTTTCTTACTCCTGAAGATGTTGTCGGAATCCAGGAGAGTTTAGGTTCGGATATAATGATGCCTCTGGATGAGTGCGTGCATTATCCCTGTACCTATGATCAGGCGAAGACCGCTATGGAAAGGACGATATCCTGGGCCAAAAGATCAAAAGAGGCCCATAACAGCCAGAAGGGAAAGTTATTCGGCATAGTCCAAGGAGCTACTTATGAAGATTTGCGTAAGGAATGCGCGGGCCGTTTAGTAGAACTTGATTTTGACGGTTACTCTATCGGCGGAGTTTCGGTTGGAGAGAGCAGTAATTTAATATATAATATCTTGGAACTGACTGCTGAATTGTTGCCTCAAGAAAAGCCTCGGTATGCTATGGGTATCGGTTATCCGTTCGATATCCTTGAGGCGATTAGCCGTGGTATCGATATGTTTGACTGCGTCATTCCTACCCGCTACGGCAGAAATGGAACCGCCTTTACATCCAGCGGTAAAATTATTATCCGTAACTCGCCTTATGCGGAAGATTTCGGGCCGTTGGATGCCAAATGCAATTGTTATACTTGTAAAAATTTTTCCCGGGCATATTTAAGGCATTTATTTAATGCCAAGGAGATGCTAGGATTGGTCCTGCTTAGTCTGCACAATGTTTATTTCTTTCTGGAGCTTATGCGTAATGTGCGCCGGGCGATAGAAGAGGACAGGTTTAATCAATTTAAACAGATGTTCTTAATCAGTTACAATAACCAGATATGCGCATAGACATAATTACTATTTTTCCTAAGATGTTTAAGGCCGTGCTCGATGAATCTATTATCAAAAGGGCCCAGGCCAAAAAGAAAGTAAGAATTTTTACGCATTCCTTGCGCAAATATACTTTAGATAAGCATTATAAGGTCGATGACCGGCCGTTCGGCGGCGGAAGCGGGATGATTATTCAGGCCGAACCGGTTTTTAGGGCCGTTGAGTCGATCAAGAAAAAGGTTAAAGGAAAAAGCAGGGTTATTCTTTTATGCCCCCAAGGTAAAAAATTTAATCAGCCTTATGCCAAAAAATTATCAAAATGCGCTAATTTGATATTTATCTGCGCTCATTATGAAGGAATGGATGAAAGGATAAGGCTGCATCTGGTTGATGAAGAGATTTCGATCGGGGATTATATTCTAACCGGAGGAGAACTTGCCGCAATGGTGGTGGTAGATAGTATAATCAGGCTTATCCCCGGTGTGCTGGGAGATAAAAATTCCTTGAATTTTGAGTCATTCGAAGGTAATCTATTAGAATACCCGCAATATAGTAGGCCGGCCAAATTCAGGAATTGGCATGTACCTGAGGTTTTGATTTCGGGTGCCCATGAAAAGATCAGCGCCTGGCGAAAACAAGAAGCCTATAAAAGGACCAAGCTCAGGAGGCCGGATTTACTTCGGTAAAAAGAGTTATTTTTTAGTCAATCCTTATTTTTTTAACCCTGATAAAAAGTAATAGAAAAGTAATAGAAAGGAGTGGTTTGTAATGGATATAAAATCAATCGAGGCAGGATTTACCAAGAAAGAGATGCCCCTTTTTAATGTTGGCGATACGGTTAAAGTCCTTACTAGGATTCCCGAAGGGCCGGACAAGTTTCGTTTACATCCCTTCGAGGGGGTGGTAATTGCCAAAAAAGGTTCCGGAACAAAAGTTAATTTTACCGTCAGAAAGGTTTCTTTCGGCGAAGGGATTGAGAGGGTATTTCCGCTCTATTCTCCGGTTATCGAAAGGATCGAACTTATTCGTTCAGGAAAAGTCAAGCGAGCCAAGCTTTATTATTTAAGAAGTAAAGTCGGAAAACACGCAACTAAAATAGAGAGCAAAGAAGAAAAAGTAAGTTAGTCCTCTATTAGTGCTGACCTACGAAAAAAGCCTTAAAAATTGTGGCTATGATTTGGTTATCGGTGTGGATGAGGCCGGACGCGGCCCTTTGGCCGGGCCGGTAGTCGCAGCCGCGGTATTGCTCAAAGATTTCAAATTTAATAACCGTATCGATGACTCCAAGAAATTAACGGCTGCGGCCAGAGAAAAGGCTTATCTAGAAATAAAAAACAACTCTTTATATTCGATTACAGCCGTAAGCCATACCAAAATTGACCGGGTTAATATTTTACAGGCTACTATTTTAGCCATGAGGAAATCGGTTGCCAAATTGGCCTGTAAACTTAAGCCTGATGAATTAAAGCGCGCCTTTGTTCTTATCGATGGGAATATGCGGTTTGAGTTGGATATTCCCTGTCAATGCATAATTGGGGGAGACGGTAAATCTTTAAGCATCGCCGCCGCATCCATATTGGCTAAAGTTCATAGGGATGCGATAATGAGCCATTACGATAAAATTTATCCGCAATACGGTTTTATCAGGCACAAAGGTTATGCTACCCTGATGCATAGAAAAGCTATAAAGACAAACGGCCCGGCAGCTATTCATAGAAAGAGCTTCCTTTGTCAAGAGAGCGTTTAGAATTCGGCCGCCTGACTGAGAAGACAGGCGCGGAATTTTTAAAAAGAAAAGGCTATAAAATCCTCGAATTAAACTATAAAACTAAGGTAGGGGAAATTGACATAATCGCCAAAGAAAAAGAGACTATCTGTTTTGTAGAGGTAAAAGGCAGGCATTCCCTTAATTTTGGAAATCCTAGCGAAGCGGTAAATTTTAGAAAGCAGCAAAGGATAGCTAAAGCAGCGGCTTTTTATTTAAAAATTAATAATCTAATGGAACGGGCTTGCCGTTTCGACGTTCTTTCTGTTTTACGCAACGGCAATAAAGAAGAAATATCTTTAATTAAAAACGCATTTGATAATCCTGTTTAAAAATGAAATATAAAACCCAAACTCTGGCTAAGTATCTGTTTGACCTGGCGGCAAAAAGCCCTGCTCCGGGAGGCGGAAGCGCTGCGGCATTAAATGCGGCCTTAGCTGCCGGCCTTATTAGTATGGTTATTAATTTTACCTTAGGTAAGCCAAAATATGCGGTATTTGAAAAAGAACTAAGCGAAATTTTAAGCAAGACGGAAAAATTGAGGGAAGATTTTTTGGATTTAGTGGATTTAGATATCGAGGCTTATCAAAGCAGGGATATCAGGAAGGCGCTGGATGTTCCTTTTATGCTGGCCAGACTTTGTTTTCAGGCGGCAAAATTATGCCCGCCTTTAATTAGAAAAGGCAATATTAATTTGTCCTCAGATATTGCTTGCGCCGCCGTTTTATTGGAATCTGCTTTTGCTTGCGCTTGTTTTAATATCCAAATTAACCTAAAGAATTTAGACGATAAAAAATTAGCCCAGGCGATCAACAAGGAGTTAAGCCGGATGAATAAAACAGTTTCAAAGATCCGTAAGGATACGGAGGAAAAAGTTGGCAAAATTATTAGAGGGTAAGCTTGTTGCTGAAATAATCAAGGAGCAACTTAAAAGCGAGATAGCAAATTTAAAGATCCGTCCTGTCTTGGCCAGCGTCATTGTAGGGAATAATCCTAGTTCACTTGCTTACGTTAAATCCCAGGAAAAGACCGCAACTAGTTTAAACATAACCTGTAAGCTTTATAAGCTTTCTGATAATATAAGTGAAAAAGAATTAGCAGATTTTATAATCAGGCTTAACGAGGATAAATCCATAAACGGGGTTATCCTGCAAAGGCCGCTTCCGCCTGCTTTGGATTATAAAAAAATCAGCTTGATGATCTCTGCCGATAAAGATGTTGAAGGGATGCAGCCATCGAATATGGGGCGTTTGGTTTTTGGAAAAAGCGGAATCTACGCTTGTACGGCCGGCTCGGTAATGGAGCTATTGAAGTCTACCGGAGTAGATTTGTATGGTAAAGAAGCCGTAATTGTCGGCTCAAGCGAGATAGTCGGTAAACCGCTTACCCTGCTTTTATTGGAAAAATTTGCCACAGTTACGGTATGTCATATTGCTACCAGCGAAGTCGGCAAATTAAAAGAACATGTCAAGCGCGCTGAAATTCTGATCGTAGCGGTAGGCCGGGCTGGTTTAATTAAAGGCCAGTGGATAAAAAAAGGGGCTATCGTTATAGATGTGGGGATAAACCGTTTGAATGATTTGATTGTAGGCGATGTGGATTTTAAAGCAGCAGAAAAACGCGCCAGCTTCATAACTCCTGTTCCGGGAGGCGTAGGCCCGCTAACTGTCGTCATCCTGATGCGTAACCTCATTGAGGCGGCCAAACTTCAACAATAGAGGAGTCAATAGGCGAGGAGTCTATGGTCGATAAAACTTTTCCATAAAATTTTTATCGATTATAGTCCATAGGCTACAGACCATTAAATATCCGAAAATATGACCTTTAAGGAAAAATTAAAGACGGGGAAATTTGTAATTACAGCCGAAGCCGGTCCTGATAAAGGGATCCA